>Ga0066708_10000228_pt1 | contig 13415 bp, 13 predicted proteins | sample GraSoiAngelo_157_FD_66504 | JGI IMG/M metagenome (GOLD analysis project Ga0066708, IMG submission 66504) | Grasslands soil microbial communities from the Angelo Coastal Reserve, California, USA - 14_1009_16_20cm | ecosystem: Environmental > Terrestrial > Soil > Grasslands | place: USA...
CGCGACGGCGAGCGGACGCTGCGGCTCGAGCAGCAGCTCGCTCACGTTGTACTTTTCAAGCAGGTCGCGCCAACCGGGACGGAGCCCGACGAGCTTCTGGTAGTCGTCGAGCACGCGACCCACGTACGGCGCATAACGGCCGTCGATGAACACGGGGCGCTCCGGCAGATTGAAGATGAGATAGCCGCCCCAGTCGTACTCGTTGAGGAGAACGCCGCTGTCCTGGCGGAGCGCATCGAGCGCCGCGGCCGGGTAGGCGCGGTCGTCGGGATGGGCCGGCGCCGCGAGCACGCTCGCGAGTGCGGCGACGACGAGCGCGAGAGCGACGGGAATGCGCGCCGGTGCCGGTAGCTCGTAAGGGCGCCACGGTGGCACGAGCGTGGTGAGGCGCGCACCAAGAAAGGCCGTCGCCGCAAAACAGAAAAAGACCATCTGGCGCTGGGCGGTGAAGGCGAGATACAGGAGCGGCGCCAAAAGCATCGCCTCGAGGAGCGAACCGCCGCGGAGGAGCGCGGTCCCGATCACGAGCAACACGAACCCGGCGAACAGCGCGCCCGCCGGCGTCACGACGTCCGGCGGACGGAACTCAGTCAGAAAGCGCGGCGGATTGAGGAATTCCTCGAGCGCCGCGCCGGCCTGCTCGAGCGGCGCCGGGTTCAGGAATGTGACCGCGACGCACGCGATCGCCGTCAGTGCGAGAGGCACTCCGCGCCGTCCGTTTGAGAGGACGGCCTCGGCCGCGAAGATCGCGACGACGGCGAGGCCGAGGAGATACTCCCCGTTCAGATTCGTCCACACGAGGAAGAGCGGCGGGAGCACAAGTAACCGTCGCGAGAAGCCACCTGGCAACGAAAGAAGGAGCACCAAGAGTGCGGGAAAGAGGGCGAGCGTGAAGAGCCGCGGCCCATCCGTCCATGTGATCTTGGAGACGAGCAGCGCGGCGACGACGAGGAAGAGTGAGATCCACCACGGGGCGCCGCCCCGGCGCGCGAGTCGCACGATGAAGAACGCCGCAACCGCGATGAGCGCCGCGCGAAGGACGGCGACGCCGGCCCAGCCCATCGCGTCGAACGAGCCGGCGAATGCGAGCTGCCCGAGCCATTCGCCGACTCGCAAGTGCGTGCCCGCGGCCGTCGAGGAGAAGATCTCCTGCCGGAGGAACGCGTGGTGGTCGAGCATCCATCGGCCCATCGCGAGCTGCCAGTAGGTGTCCGAGCCGGCCGACGGCGAAATCACCGCGATGATGAATGCCGCGCCGGCCACCGCGAGCGGGTAGGCGCCTACCGAGAAGTTCGGGGCTAACGGTCGCGGCGCAGCAGCCATCGGACCGTAAACGCCGCGACGTCGCGCATCGCGAGAAACGCCCCGGCCGGCGTCACACCCTCGGCGATACCCGCGATCCGCGGCCGGTGAGGGATGTCGATCTCGCGGACGACGCGGCGCCGTGAGCAGAGGGTGATGAGTATTTCGGCCTCGAAGAAGTTCGACTCGCTTCGCGGCGGAGCGGACCGCAGCTCCTCCGCGCGGTAGAGCTTCACGCTATCGATGTCGTGCACGGGCAGCTGGAAGATGCGACGCAGCAAGCCCGAGTACAGCTGTGCGATGAGCACGCGGCTAGCCGGGTCGCGTCGCGGGACGCGGCGACCCACGACGAGCGCGGCGCCGTCGCGTATCCCCCACATCGGCTCGAGCGCCGCCGCCGGGACCTGGCCGTCCCCTGGACTGAAGTAGATCCAGTCGCCATGCGCTTCGGCGTAAAGCCGTTTCATCGTGGCCGGGATCCCCTCCCGCGACGGGTTGCGGAGGAGCCGGAGCTCGGCGACTTCCGCGCAGGAGCGCTGCAGCTCGGCCCACGTGCTGTCGGTGCTGCCGTCGTCGCAGACGATCAGCTCGAAACTCGATGCGAGAGCGCGCGCGGCGTCGCGGTGGCCTCTCACGACCCCGGCCACCGTGACCGCCTCGTTATGGGCAGGGATCACGATCGAGAGCTGGATTGCGTCACCCTAGGGCACGGCGCCTGCGCCGCCGGTGTCCGGCGAGGCGCGAAACGCGACGACGGCCGCGCCAGGCGATCAGCGGATCAGCTGATCGGGCGAGATACAACCCGGATTTCCGTTGAGCGAGTACACGCGTATGCCGCTGCGCTCCGACCGCTGACCGAACCAAGGGGAGCCCGTCCCGTCGTACAGCGAGCCGTATGCGGAGAAGTGGGCCGACTCCAGAACGAGAGATCGAGCGCCGTACGCGATCGCCACGCAGGCGGCGGCCTGCGGACCATCGGCCGGCGAGATGAAGACACTTCGATCCGAGATCCACCGCCACGCCGCGGCGTCCAGCGCGAGGAACGGACCTGGCGGTATGAGCTCGAGCGCGGCGACGCGCTCACGGTACGGCTCGTTGAACGATGCGTCCCAACTCGTCAGCCCCACGACGGCCAGGATCAGCACGGCGCCAAGCGTCCCCGCGGTCACCAACCAGCGACTGGTCCGCTCGAGCCGAGCAAGCCAGGTTTCACCGCCAACCGCGACGAGCGCCATGGCGAACGGGAAGAGCGCAGCGAGCGAGTGGAAGTACGAGCCACGGGTGGCATGAAGCGGCCAGACCAAACCCTCCGCCAGATAGATAAGGAGCGCGAGCGCAGCGAATGCCCGCACGGACGGAAGGCGCCACCGCGCCTTGACCCCGAAGAAAAGCGGCACGGCGAGGAACACCAGTACGGCCGTGAGTGCGACTCGGAGGTCCGACCCAAGCGCGGCCAAACGGATGCCGATCAGTGTCGAGAGATCCGCGGTCCCAATGGGATTCAGCGCGAAGAAGTCCTCGTATCGGACCAACAGGACGCCTCTCGTGAAGGCGATCGCCGGGGAACCGGGGAGCGCGAGACCGCGCGCGAACCAGGCCAGACCGATGATCATGGCGACCGCGCTTCCCGCAAGACCGGCCGAGCGAGACGGGCGGCGCAACGCAAGGACGAGAAGAGCGACGCCGAACAAGGCACCCTCGGCCCGTGCGAGGAACAGAAGTCCGACGAGCGCACCGCTGATCGCGCCGGCACGGACGTCGCCGGTGGCCGCACGCGCGAACGCGACAAAAAACAGCGTGCCTACAAGCGCGGCGATCGCGAACGAGTCGAGCGTGACGTATGCCGGAGCGAACGTGGCGCCTCCGAGGCCCGCGAGCGCCGCGGCGACGAGCGCGGCGCGTGAGGATGCGCGGATCGAACGGGCGGCGACGTACGCGGCTGCGGGGACGAACGCCGCCACAGCGATGATCGCGGCCTGCGCGGACCGGAACGTTCCGAGGAGAGGCTCGAGAAGCGCGATCCCGGTCGCTTGCACGACGGTCGCGAGCGGCATCCAGAAACGGTGACTCGCGACCGGAAGGGGGTCGAGGTGCGGGGCCTCGAGAAAGTTCCAGACGAAGTCGGCGGTGAGGCCTTGACCGTGCGCGAGTCGGCTCGCGACATCGACGTAGTAGAAGGCGTCGGTGAAGCCGGGTTGGATCACGACGAACGCGGCGGACAGCAGGCGGAACGCGAGGAGCGCGAGCGAGAGGGCGATGAGCCCGCGGCTCAATGCGCCGCACCGATCCGCTCGCTGCGCTGAGTGCGGAGGTACAGCACACCACCGACGACGATCACCGAGAAGACGCTGACCGCCCGGTCGAGAACGGCGACGGCGACGGCGTCGTTCTGCGCGAGACCGAACCCCGTCGTCAACACGTAGACCATCGCGATCTCGACGAACCCGAAGCCCGCCGGAGTGAGCGGCACGGTCGTGAGCAACGAGGACGAGACCGCCACGAAGATCACCTGCGACGGCGGAAGATAGAGCCCAAGCGCCAGGAGAACGAGCAGCAGACGGCTCGTCTCCAGGAACCAAACGAGGAGCGTCATCGGTCCAGCTACGGGCAGCGCGCGAAAGCTATGGAGGACGCCCTCGCGGAAGAGTCGTCCGATGCGGCGCACTTCCGCGGGAAAGAAGCGCCCGAGCCGCGGACCGATCGCATACAGCCCGACCAAGCCGATCACGATCAGGAGGCCGAGAGCGCCGCCTGTGACATAGAGAACGTTCAGGTCCGGCAGGATCGTGCGACCGAACGCCACGTAGCCGTCGACGACAAGGAGTCCAAACACCACGAACAGGTCGAGCAGCCGCTCCGCGACGACCACACCGACGGTGCGCGAGAGCGATATCCCGAACCGCCGCTTGACCAAATAGCTCCGGTACAGATCGCCGAGCTTTGCCGGGACCAGACAGTTCACGAACCAGCCGAGCAGCAGGATTTCGAGCAGGTCGCGCCCGAAGATCCGGGTGCCACCCTCGCGCAGCAGTCGCGCCCAGCGGATGGCGCGGACCGGGAACGACAGGTAGTACACGACGAGGGCCGCGAGGACGAACAGCGGGTCCGCCCGTCCCAAGGTGCCGAACGCTTGCGACCAGTCCACGTTCCGGGCGAAATAGGCGATGAGCGCGATCGGGATCAGGGTCGAGATGAGCTCGCGCCAGCCGAACAGCTGGCGTCGAACGGCGAGGTCGTCGGTGCGCCCCGCCGCGGCGGCGAGCTGCTCGATCGTCGGGTCCTCGACATGCGTCGAGGGCCGCTCTTTCAACGAGATGGGCTCGAGCTCTTTCGTCCGAGCCACTTCCGAAAACGGTCGTACCGGGTGAAGACATGGACGCCGCCCCCGGAGAGCCGTCCCTGGGCCACACCCTGACGAAGCGAGCCCAGGAAATCAGCGCGCCCCGCAAAGTCGGGCATCTCCACGAAGGCACGGCCGATCTCGGCCGCGCGGTGCGCGTCGCTCCCGGCCGTGCCGACGAGATCGTGCGCCTTCGCGTACGCGGCCGCCGAGCGGTTGTTCAGAAAGATCGCCTCGCGCGCGTTGAAGATTTCGAGCGCGTCGATCTGCGAACGGAGGCGGTCCAGCGCCGGGCGCCGCATGTGGTACCGCCGATTGATGCTGAAAGGGTGCGGGACGATGGCGATCCCGCCCTGATCGTGGATGCGAGCGATCGTCTCCTCCCCGGTCAGATCGCGCGGTATCACGCGGTCGAGGAACAATCCGATGATCTCGCCGTCTCGCGAGCTGATCTCCTCGCCGATCACAACGCGAAAGCCGTCGGCCAGCTCCCGCAGCCGGAGGCCACCCTCGATGGTGTTGTGGTCGGTCGCGCAGATCACGTCGATGCGCGCCGAGCGCGCTGCGCGGGCCTGCTCGGCGATAGGAGTGCGGCTGTCGGGCGAGGCCTCGCAGTGCGTGTGCATGTCCACGCGAATCCGCTTGGCCTCGGTTCCTATGTGACCCTTCCTTTTTCGTGCGCATCCCCGACGACGGCACGCACGCGCTCGCGAAATCGTGACACATCGAAGCGCCGCGCCGAGTCGCGGAGGGCTCTCGGTTCGAAATGCGCGCGCTCCGCGCGGAGCACACCTTCGGCGAAGGCCCGCGCCTCGGGGACGTCGATAAGGACGCCCTCCTCGCCGTCGCGAACGATGTCGAACACCCCGCCGGCGGCGAGAGCGACGACCGGCGCACCAGCGGCGAGAGCTTCGGCGCAGACGATCCCAAAGTCGTCTTCGGCCGGGAAGACGAGGCCGCGCGCCGAGGCAAGGAGCGAGCGAAGCGTGGCGTCGTCGGCGCGTCCGGTGAATACGACGTTCTCGCTCGCCATTCGCTCGAGGGCTCCGCGCTCGCGGCCTTCGCCTACGACGAGCAGGCGCAATCCGATCTCGTTGAATGCGCGCACCGCGACGTCGGCACGTTTGTACGCGGAGAGCCGGCCCACGAAAAGCCAGAAGTCACCGCGTTCGTCGTTCGAAGCGAACGAAGCGACGTCGACCGGCGGGTGGACGATCTCGATGGCGCCGGCCGGTACGCCGTAATAGGTCTCGATCCGCCCCCGCACCGCCGACGAGTTCGCCATCCATCGATCGAAGCGCCGCGCCGCTTTTTGGTCATCGTCGCGCAGCCGGCCGAGCAGCTCGCGCACGAGTGGCACGAGAGGTTGTGGGACCTCCTCCTGTAGGTACCGTTCGCTCCAGTCGTAGAGGTAGCGCGTCGGAGAGTGGCAGTACGCCACGGCAACAGTGCGATCCGCGAGACCGATCTCCTTTATGAACGCGCTCGTGGAAACGAGAGCGACGTCGGTCTCGGGCGGAACGCGGAGGGCACGAGCGGCGTTTGGATAGAGCGGCAGGAGCAGGCGGTGGCTCTCCCCGAGCAGGAGCCATTGGAGATAGCTCGTTCGCAGATTCCAACCGGGCAGATCCCCGTAGCGCCGTCGATCGTGGAAGAACGTATAGACCGGAGCTTCGGGCCACATCTGGTGAAAGGTCTCGACCACGCGTTCCGCGCCGCCGTGCGCAACGAAGTACTCGTGGGCGAGGGCGAGCCTCATCTGCCGAAAATGCGCTGCCGCGCGACGAGCGCCGCGAAGACCGGCAGGGCGCGCTGGCGGCGCCACCGGTGGGGCTCGAAGCCAAGCCGCCAGAGCCACTCGAACCCGATGGCGTGGACGATGCGCGGCGGCAACCGCACGCGCCCCGCGAGCTGATCGAAGACCCCTCCGACGCCGATCGCCGTGCGAACCGAGGGGAGGAGCGGCAGATTCCGCCCGATCCAGCGCTCCTGCGCGGGCATGCCGTAGGCGACAAGGAGGACGCGCGCGCCGACGTCCTCGATCCGCCGGCGGATCGATGCGTCGTTCTCGGGCGCCGGCGACCCCGCGTAAGTTCCCGCGACGAGCAGCGACGGGATGCGCCGCACCAGCGTCGCGGCCGCGCGTTCGGCAACGCCCGGCGCCGCGCCGAGCAGGAAGACCGGCCCGCTCGCGAGCTGAAGGACGGCGGGCACGAGCAATCGGCCCGGAACGCGGCCGGGGAGCGGGTCGCGTAGGACGCGCGACGCGACGAGCACGCCGGTGCCGTCGGCGACAACGAGCTCGGCCGCTCCGGCGAGCCCAGCGATATCGGGGTCTCGACGAGCGAGCATCACGAACTCAGGATTTGCCGTGATCACGAAGGTCCGTTGGCCGGCAGCGTGTCGCTCGATGATTCGCTCCGCTGCGGCGGCGAGGTCGACCCGGTCGAAGCCAACGCCGAGGATGTCGACGCGCGCCGGCGCCAAGGCTCCCCCGCTAGTGGACTGCGACGAGGCTTCTGCGGAAGAAGTCGAGGTGCTCGAGCGCCATCCCGGTTCCTTTGGCGACGCAGTACAGCGGGTTTTCGGCGACGTAGCACGGGACTCCGGTGACCTGCGTCAGCAGCTTGTCCATATTGCGGAGGAGCGCGCCACCGCCGGACAGCACCATGCCTTTATCGATGACATCCGACGCGAGCTCCGGAGGAGTCTCCTCGAGAACGGCCTTCACCGCACCCATGATCTGCTGGAGGACGGGGTCCATCGCCTCGGAGATCTCGTTGGAGCCGATCGTGATCGTGCGGGGCAGGCCGGCGATGAGGTCGCGCCCGCGCACCTCCATCGTGAGCTCGGGATCCATGGGCAGCGCCGAACCGATCTGGATCTTCACGTCTTCGGCGGTGCGCTCGCCGATCATGAGGTTGTAGCGCTTGCGCACGAAGTTCGCGATCGCCTCATCGAGCTTGTTGCCGGCGGCGCGGACACTACGCGATACGACGATTCCTCCAAGGGAGATGACCGCGATCTCCGCTGTCCCGCCGCCGATGTCGATGATGAGATTGCCCGACGGGCCGGAGATCGGGATGTTCGCGCCGATCGCGGCCGCGAGCGGCTCCTCGATGAGGTGCGCCTCACGTGCGCCTGCTCGGAGCGCGGCGTCCTTCACCGCGCGGCGCTCGACGCTCGTCACTCCGGATGGGACGCAGATCATGAGCTCGGGACGAACGAACTTGATGCGGCCCGTCACCTTGTTGATGAAGTACTCGAGCATGCGCTCGGTGATCACGTAATCCGCGATCACACCGTCGCGCATCGGACGAAGCGCGGTGATCGTGCCGGGGGTTCGGCCGAGCATGAGTCTCGCCTCCTCGCCGATCGCGACGATCCGCGGCCGGTTCGAGCCATCCTCCTTCGCGAGCGCAACGACGGATGGCTCGGTCAGGACGATCCCCCTCCCACGGACGTACACGATGACGTTGGCGGTGCCGAGGTCGATGCCGATCTGGCGGGAGAACACGCGGTGAACTCTAACGGGCTCAGAGACCGAAAAGTGCGCTATCCGGTCATGCACCGACCGCTGTGAGGATGAAGTCGGTTGCAAATCCAAGGAAGAGCCCGACCAGAATGCCCCACGTCGACATGTCTTTGTGACCGAGCTTGCGCGCGACCGCGAGCAACTCGATGACGACGTACAGGATCGATCCCGCGGCGAGTGCCAGGAATGCGGCGAAGATCGACTCGTTCTGAAAGGACTGACCGATGATCGTCCCGACGAACGTCGGACCGCCCGCGATCAGGCCGAGCGCTCCCAGAAACCGCCAACTCGGGAGGTGCGTTTCGCCGGCGAGAGGCCCAACGATCCCAAAGCCCTCCGTCGCGTTGTGGAGCGCGAAACCAATGACCAGGACCAGTGCCAAACGAAGCTCTCCCCCAGCCGCGGACTGCCCGATCGCCAGACCCTCCGACAGATTGTGGAAACCGATCCCAAGCGCGATGAAGAAGGCGAGGCGCTCGGCCGGCCGCAATCGCGCGACGGGGCCGGCGCGTAGCTCGCGAACGTCCGCCGCGCCGGGACCGAAGCGAACGGTCACGCGGGCGCGCCGCGCGAGCCAAAGGTCGTAGTACACGAGACTCATCAATCCGATCGTCAAAGACACCGCAAAGACAGCCGCCAGCCAGCCGAAATGGAGCCAGGCCGCGCCACCCTTGGCCTCCGCGAGCGCCGCCGCCACAGGCTCGATCCCTTTTGCGAGAACGTCCCAGAAGAGAAAAAGGAGAATGCCCGTTGCCCCGGCGTTGAGGAGCGACCGCATGCGGTTCGATGCGCCGCGCAAACGGCCGAGCGGCAGCCCCAGGAATACCGTGAAGCCGGCGATCGCGCCAAGCGCCAGGATCTCGCCCATCGACATCGCGACTTTCGTCCACTCCCGGTGCGATACTCGCCGCGGGGAGGCTCCTCTATTTGGTCGCCCTAACGGCTAAGGTGAGCCTAACGATTTCCGACTGCGGAGGTCAACAATTACCACATCGCCCGCCGTCGAGGAGTATCTCCAGGCCATTTACACGCTCGCGGACGAGAACGGGCATGTCGTCTCGGCGCGACTCGCCGAGTTTCTCGGCTTCTCCGCCCCGGCGGTGTCGGAGATGGTCCACCGGCTCGAGCGCGAGGGGCTGATCGCCCTGGATGACCGTAAAGAAGTGCATCTGACCAAGAGCGGGAAGCGCCACGCCGACTCGATAGTCCGCCGCCATCGGCTCGCCGAACGGTTCCTCGTCGAGGTGCTCGGGTTCGAGTGGTGGAAGACCCACGAAGAGGCGGAGCGCCTCGAGCACGCGATGTCGCCGGAAATGGAGCAGCGCATCCAGAACGTGCTCGGCGACCCGCAAACCTGTCCGCACGGCAATCCGATGCCAGGGGTGACCGGGCGCCCGACGAAGCCGCTCGAGCGGGTGGCGCCGGGAGCCACGGCCATCCTCGAGCGCATCCCCGATCAGTTCGAGCACGAGCCCGGCTTCCTCGAGTACCTGGACTCGCAGGGGCTTCGGCCGGGCGTCGACATTCGCGTCGTCGATCAGCGGCAGGGAGAGCCGATCCGTGTCATGGTCGACGGGTCCGAGCGGACGATTCGCGCGGACTGCGGCCAGAAGGTATGGGTACGAGCATGAAAGAGACGCCCGCCATCTACGTCCAGGGGGACGGCAGCTATTGGCTCGCGCACGTTCCGGTGCTGCGCGGGTGCATCGCCTCGGGGACGACTCGCGACGGAGCGATCGCGAACGCCCGGCGCGCGTTCCGCGCGTACCTCGAGCTGCTCGACGCGCGCGGTGTATCGATTGAGCACTGGAAAGACCTGGACGCCGCGACCTTCGAGGTGCGCGACCTGCCAGCCGATCGCGTCGTGCCCGAAGATGTCGGGGTGCTCGAGGAGCACGAGCTCCGCGACTTCCTTCACCAGTTCGAGGCCTCCCGCGCGGCGCTCATGTCTCTGGTCCGTGACATCTCACCCGAGGAGGTCGAGCGAAAGCCGACTGAGACGATGTGGAGCGTGCGCGAAGCGCTCGAGCACGTGATGCTCACGGAAGCCGATTTTCTGTCGCGGCTCGAGAAGTGGCCGGCCGACCCGTACAACACTCTGCAGGCGGTCCATCGCCTGGTCTTCCAGCGATTCACCGTGATGGAGCCCGCGGACACCGCGCTCGATCACGTGGTGATGGGACGGAGGTGGACGACGCGAAAAGTAATGCGACGGATGCTCGAGCACGAGTTCGAGCACCTCGGGCACATCAGGGAGATCGTCGCCGCGCTCGGAGCGAACCGCCCCCCGCAATGAGCTAACGGAACGCCTGGCGAAGAAACGCGAGCACGCGAGCGTGGTACTCGTCCGGGAACGCGTTGATCGCGCCGACGTGGCCGCCGCGTGGCGCGACCCATAAGTCCTTCGGTTCTCCAGCCGCCGCGAACAGGCGGCGGGCTCCATCGACGGGTGTCGTCGCATTGTCGTCGTCGGCGGAATGGATGAGCAGGATCGGTCGAGGCGAGATCCGTGAGATTGCGTCGAGGGGCCTCGACGTGGTGATGTCGGTGCCGACCATCGCGTTGACTGCCGCGATCCCGTACGGCGGCAGGGGAATGCGCAAGGAGCCGACCGGAAGGAAGGAGAGTCGTGAGAGCTGAAGATCCTGATCCGTCCACGCGCTATCCGCGATGACGGCCGAAATCGCCGGATCTCGCGCGGCCGCGAGGATCGCGGCGCCGGCCCCGAGGGATATCCCGAGCACTGCGATCTGATCCGTATGGAAGAGTCCGCGGGCCGCGGCGACGACATCGGTGATGTCCTGCGGCTCCGTCGCGCCAAGCCCAACGAAGGCGCCCGCGCTTTTCCCGCATCCGCGGCTGTCGAGCAGCGCGACGTTGTACCCGGCTTCGTGGATGAACCGCGCCCACGGAAGCATCTCCTCGCGATTTCCCTTGAAGCCGTGCAGCAGCACGACCGCGGGCGCGCCGGGTTCTGCGCGGACGAGCCAGGCGGCCACCCCGCGCGGAGTCGTGATGTCGACGACGGCCAGATCGCCGGGCGGGTGCGGATCGCTCGGATGTGCGGCGACGAGGAGATAAGCGCGGACGATCGGGAGCGCCAGCCATCCGACGAGGACGACGATGACTATCGCGGCCGCGGCACGCCTCATCGCCGCCTTTGGGCCCACTCCGCGGCTTGCGTCGCCCGGCGCTCGATGATCCCGCGCTGGTCCGCGCGCACGTCCGGAAGGTCCGCCGGGTCAAAGGCGCGGAGCTCGATGAGCTCGCTCGAGAGCCGCTCGATACCTCCGACGGGCCGGTACGCGTAGACGATTTCGACGCGTTGCCAGCGATAGCCCTGGTTCGCCTCGAGGATCGGTCCGACTTCGATGTCGATCCCGGTCTCCTCGCGGACCTCTCGTGCGAGCGCGTCTTCAAGCCGCTCCCGTGGGGAGAGGAACCCGCCGAGGAATCGCCACTCGGGCGCGCCGAAGCGGTGGCGCGCCAGGATCACATGGCCGTTTGGGTCGACGCCGAGTCCTACGACACCGACGAGGAATCGCGCCTGGGTGCGGTCAAGGATGCGCCGCTGCCAGCGCACGGGCAGGGCGTTGTAGACGACCGCGAGCAGCCGAAAGAGCATGCCGGAACTCTACGGCGCTGTGATTGGCACGGCTCCTATTCCATGCGCCTTCGGCACGGGAACCTTTTGCACTACGGCGCGCGTCTTCACGTCGATGACGTTCACCATGCCGTCGACGTTCGTCGTCGTGAGGAGTCGATCACCCTCGGGGTCGTAGGTCGTATGGAACGGCTGTTGCCCGAGCTTGGTCTCCGAGAGCACACGACGCTCCTTCCAATCGACCCACAGGAGGCCCGGTCCGAGGTGGTCGGAGAGGACCATGAGCGACTTGTCGGCCATGAAGAAGACTCCGTCCTGGTCGACCTTCTCGGTGTGGAACGGATAGGTACCAGGGAGGTGGATCTCTTTCTTCACCGTCTTGGTGACCGGGTCGTAGATGACCATCCGATCGGACGGCTTGTCGAGGAAACCCGAGGAGCTCGACCAGACCTCGCTCTGATCCGGCGTGAAGTACGCGTCGTGAACGTCGCTGACCTTGATCTGCGTGATCTTGTTCGTGTCGAGGTCGTAGACGCGCAGGACATCGGCTTGCGGTGTGTTCGTGAGCGTGAACCAGAGCTCGTTCGGCCGGCTCGGCGCGATCGTGAGCACGTGCTGCGGTACGCCGACCATGAGCGGAGGGAGGGACTTCCAACTTCCCGCCTCGAAGCGCGCGATGTAGGTCTCGTGCTCGTGACCGACAAAGAGCGTCTTGCCGTCGGGCGACCACGTGATCCCGTGCGGCTGCTTCCCCACCATCAGGCGGACGACCTCTTTCATCGACAAGGGATCGATCACCGAGGTGGTGTTGCCCATGCGGTTGTTCACCGCGACCCACTTTCCGTCGGGAGAGACGCCGAGCTGGTGCGGGAGCTTGCCGACCGCGATCTTTCCGACGAGGGCGTAGGGCTCGCCGGGTTTTCCGTCGAGCACCCAGACCTGGTCGGTGCTTTCCGAAGCGACGAAGATGCGAAGCTTCGAATACAGCGCGGCGGGCGATGGCGCGGGGATCGGTGTCGGCGTGGCACTAGCGGCCGCGAGGGATTCAGCCTTGACACTGTCATCTACGACCGGCGCATAAGCGAGCGTCGAACCGCACGCTGCGACGACGATCGTCCCGATGATCGCGAGCGCACAGGCGCGAATCACTTTCACCGCCACACCCCACTGCCCCCAGCAGCGCACAGCCTAGCGGGTTAGCGAGCGCCGTTGTTTCTAACGCGCCCTCATCTGCGCCGGCGTCGACTCTCACTCACGCGCAAGCGGACCAAGGCTCGCTGGAGCTCGGCCCTGGCGCGCTGCTCGTCCGCCGCTGAGGCGGGTCCCGCGGCGAGGACTTGCTGAGCGCGTTCGCGGGCCTGCTGTGCCCGGCTCGCGTCAATCTCCTCGGCGGGCTCCGCCGCGTCGGTGAGGACGACGACCCGGTCGCTGCGCACGTCCATGAAGCCGCCGAACACGGCGAGGACCTCCTCGACGCCACCCTTCTTCACCTTGAACTCGCCCGGGCCGAGGGTCGTGAAGAGCGGAACGTGGTGCGGAAGGATCCCGACGTAGCCCTCGGTCGCGGGGGCGACGACCATGTCGACGTCGTCCTCGTAGACCTTGCGCTCGGGCGTGATCACCTCGAGGTGCAG
>Ga0066708_10000234_pt1 | contig 13349 bp, 12 predicted proteins | sample GraSoiAngelo_157_FD_66504 | JGI IMG/M metagenome (GOLD analysis project Ga0066708, IMG submission 66504) | Grasslands soil microbial communities from the Angelo Coastal Reserve, California, USA - 14_1009_16_20cm | ecosystem: Environmental > Terrestrial > Soil > Grasslands | place: USA...
GGCACCGGCCTGTCGGGTGCGGTCGTGCCCGAGCCCGATGCGATCGTCGTCTCGTTCGAGCGCATGTGCCGCGTCCTCGAGATCGACGACCAGAACCACGTCGCCGTCGTGCAACCCGGGGTCTCGTTGAGCCAGCTCGACCAGGAGACGGGTGCGCACGGGCTCGTGTACCCCGTGTACCCGGGCGAGTACAGCTCGAGCCTGGGCGGCAACGTCGCCACCAACGCGGGCGGCATGCGCGCCGTGAAGTACGGCGTGACCCGCCATCAGGTGCTCGGCCTCGAAGCCGTGCTGGCCAACGGCGACGTGATCCGCACCGGGGGCAGGTTCGTGAAGGCGACGACCGGCTACGACCTGACGCAGCTCATCATCGGCTCCGAGGGCACGCTCGCGCTCGTCACCGAGGCCACGCTCAAGCTCTATCCGCGGCCACAGCACCATGGCACCGTGATGGCGCCGTTCCGCGTGCTCGGCGACGTGATGGCGGCGGTGCCGAAGATCGTGGCCAGCGGCATCGGCCCACTGATCCTCGAGTACATCGACACCGTCACCATGGCCGCGATCACGCGCCACGTCGACCTCGACCTCGGCATCCCCGACGACGTCCGGGAGGGTGCGCTCGCCTACCTGGTCGTGATGATGGAGAACACCCATGCCGAGCGGCTCGACGACGACGTGCAGGCCCTCGCCGAGCAGCTCGCGGAACTGGGGGCGATCGACGTGTACGTGCTCCCCCCGCAGGCCGCCACCCAGCTCATCGAGGCGCGAGAGAAGGCGTTCTGGGTGGCGAAGGCGAGTGGCGCCGACGACATCGTCGACATCGTCGTGCCCCGGGCGGCGGTGGCCGAGCTGATGGCCAAGGTGGCCGACGTGGCGTCAACCCATCAGTCGTGGATCGCGGGGTGCGGCCACGCGGGCGACGGGAACGTGCACTTGTCGGTGTTCCAGCCCGACGCGGAACAGCGCTCCAAGGTGCTGCGCGCGTTGTTCGAGGCGGGCATGTCGCTCGGGGGCGCCATCTCCGGCGAGCACGGCATCGGCACCACCAAGCGGCGCTACTTCCTCGAGCTCGAGGATCCGGTCAAGATCGAGCTCATGCGACGGATCAAGCACGCCTTCGACCCGAACGGCATCCTCAACCCCGGCACGCTCTTCTGAGGAGACGACATGAACGGTGCACAGGCGCTCATCCGGACGCTCGTCGATTGTGGAGTCGACGTGTGCTTCACCAACCCGGGCACCTCCGAGATGCACTTTGTCGCCGCGCTCGACGCGGTGCCCGAGATGCGCGGTGTCCTCGGGCTGTTCGAGGGCGTCGTCACCGGCGCCGCCGACGGCTACGGCCGCATGGCCGATCGTCCGGCGGCGACGCTGCTGCACCTCGGGCCCGGGCTGGGCAACGGGCTCGCCAACCTGCACAACGCCCGCCGGGCGCGCACTCCGGTGGTCAACATCGTCGGCGACCACGCCACCTACCACCGTCAGTTCGACGCACCCCTCGCGTCCGACATCGAGACGGTGGCTCGCAACGTGTCGAGCTGGGTGCGCTCGTCGTCGACCCCGGCCGAGGTCGCGACCGACGCGGTCGACGCGGTGACGGCGGCGGTGGGCCCCCCGGGCCAGGTCGCCACGCTCATCCTGCCCGCCGACGTCTCGTGGCTCGACGGCGCCGAGCCCGCGCGGCCCAGGCCACCGACGTCGCGCCCTGCGATGCCCGACGACGCCGTCGTGGCCGCGGCAAAGGCGCTGCGGTCGGGGGAACCGAGCGTGCTGTTGCTCGGTGGTGTCGCGCTGCGCGAACCGGGGCTGGTGGCGGCCAGCCGCGTCGCCAACGCCACCGGGGCCAAGCTGTTCGCCGAGACCTTTCCCGCCCGGCTCGAGCGGGGAGCCGGGGTGCCGGCCATCGAGCGGCTCGGGTACCTGGCGGAGTTCACCATGGCCCAGCTGGCCGGCGCCCGTCATCTCGTGCTCGTCGACGCGCGAGCGCCGGTGTCGTTCTTCGCCTACCCGAACAAGCCGAGCGACCTCGTGCCCGACGACTGTGAGGTGCACGTGCTGGCGGCGGACGGCGCCGACGCAGTCGGCGCGCTCGACCACCTCGCCGAGATCGTCGGCGCGGCCGCGGACAGCGCGACGCGCCAAGCCGCGCAGCGGCCCGAGCGGCCCACGGGCACGCTCACCGGCGAGGCGATGGCCAACGCGATCGGCGCGCTGCTGCCCGAAGGGGCCATCGTCTCCGACGAAGCCAACACGGCGGGCCTGTGGGCTCCGGGCGCCACCGCCGGCGCGCCTCGCCACGACTGGCTGACCCTCTGTGGCGGCGCCATCGGCCAGGGCCTCCCCGTGGCCACCGGCGCCGCGGTCGCGTGTCGCGACCGCAAGGTGGTCTGTCTCGAGGCGGACGGCAGTGCGATGTACACGTTGCAGTCGCTGTGGACCCAGGTGCGCGAGGGACTCGACGTCACGACGGTGATCTTCAACAACCGCTCCTACGCCATCCTCAACCTGGAGCTGCACCGCGTGGGGGCGGATACGGGCCCGCGTGCGCTCGACATGCTCGACCTCACCCGCCCCGACATCGACTTCGTGTCACTGGCGCGTGGCATGGGTGTCGAGGCCACCCGACCCGCGAGCGCGGAGGACTTCGCATCGGACTTCGAACGGGCGATGAGCTCGCCCGGGCCGCACCTCATCGAAGCCGTCCTGCCTCCGAGGTTGTGAGGACCGAAGCGAAGCGACGCCGACGTTGCGCGCGGGGCTGTGCTTGACTCAGCCGCCATGGAACGGACCCTGGTTCTGATCAAGCCCGACGCGCTCGCGCGCGGGCTGGTCGGCGAGATCACGACGCGGTTCGAGCGCAAGGGCCTGCTGCTCGTCGGCTGCAAGATGATGCGGCTCGACGCCGCCCTGCTCGCCGAGCACTACGCCCACCACGTCGACAAGCCGTTCTATCCCCGTATCGCCGAGTTCATGTCGGGCCTGCCGGTCGTGGCGCAGTGTTGGGAGGGGGTCGACGCGGTGCGGGTCGTGCGCGAGATGACGGGCGTCACCAACAGCCGCGAGGCCGCTCCGGGCACGATCCGGGGCGACCTGGGGATGAGCCTCCAGTGCAACGTCGTGCACACGTCGGAGAGCGTCGACGTGGCGGAGTCCGAGGTGGCCCGCTTCTTCACGCTCGACGAGCTGCACGACTACGAGCCCCCGTCGTTCTCCGTCGTGTACGCGGCCGACGAACGCGCGTAGCGGGGGATCAGCGCAGCTCGTAGATGCCCTCGCCGCGTTCCTTGGCCGCGTACATCGCCTGGTCGGCGGTGCGCAGCAGCGTGCCGGGGTCGATGCCCGGCCCGCGCGCGAGGGCGACGCCGATGCTGGCGGTGACCGCCACGGTCGCGCCCTCGATCGTTACCGGCTCCGCGATCAGCGCGCCGACGCGCTCGGCCAACACGCACGCGTCGTCCTCGTCGGCCAGGTCTTCGCACAGCACGGCGAACTCGTCGCCGCCGAAGCGCGCCACCGTGTCGGAAGGACGGAGCGCGTCGCGCAGGCGGCCGGCCACGACGCGGAGGAGCTCGTCCCCCGCCTCGTGGCCAAACCGGTCGTTCACCAGCTTGAAGCCGTCGAAGTCGAGGAACAGCAGGGCCACCAACCACGGCCGCCGCTCGACCCGGGCCAGCGCCCGCTCGAGCAGGTCGAGGAAGAGGGCCCGGTTCGCCAGCCCGGTGAGGAGGTCGTGCGTGGCCCGGTAGTCGAGGTCGACGGCGGTGGCGGCCTCGTTCACCGCGATGGCGGTCAGCCGGCCCGAGAGCTCGAGCAGGCGCCGCTCGTCGGCCGTGACCCGTCCGCCCGGCTCGGCCAGGATGATCACCGCGCCCATCGAACGCTCTCCGCTCGCGATTGCCACCGGCACCGACCAGGCGGGCACCAGTCCGTGGCTCTGCACGAGCGACCGGAAGCTGTCCCAGCCGGGGTCGGTGACCACGTCTGCGGTCATGCCCTCGCCGGCGTGCACGGTCGCACCCTCGATGGCCCGCCGGACGTCCGGCGTCAGGCTCGGCGCGGCGGCGGTGCGAAGGCTGTGCCCGTCCTCGTCGAGCAGGACGACAGCGCACCTCGCGCCCACCACGTAGCTCTCGATGAGCATGGCCAGCGCGTCGAGGGTGGCTTCGAGCGGCTCGCGACGGGCGACCATCTCGAGCACGCGCGAGTGGCCGATGAGCAGCGCCTCCATGCGCTTGCGCTCACGGATGTCGCGGATCGTCATCACGATCCCTGCGACCGCGGGGTCGTCCAGGCGGTTGTTGGCCACCATCTCGACGGGGACCCACGAGCCGTCCGCGTGGGCGAGGCGCAGCTCGAGGGGAAGCTTCACGCCGGGCTCGGCGACCGTCTCGACCATCGATTCCACGGCCAGTTTTAGCTCGTCGGGATGAATGAGCTCGAGCGCGCTCGACCCGATGTGCGAGGCGACGTCCCATCCGAGGAGACGTTCGGCTGCGGGGCTCGCGTACTCGACGGTCGCATCGCGATCGATGACCGCCACGATGTCGGACGCGTTGAGGACGAGCGACCGGAAGCGCGCTTCGCTGTCGCGCAGCGCCGCCTCGGCCTGGCGCGCCTCGGTGACATCGACACCGGTGCCGATGATGAAGACGGGCTCGCCGTCGTTGCCCGGGATCGCGGTGTTAGACCATTCGATGCGCCGGCGCCGCCCGTCGCGCGTGAGCCAATGGATCTCGAGCTGGCTGGTGGGGTGGCCGCGCTTCAGCGCGAGGAACGCTCCGCGCGCGCCGTCCAGCTCCTCGGGGACGACGAAGAGATCCCAGAAGGGCCTGCCCAGCACCTCGTGCCGCGTCCACCCCGTGGCCAGCTCACTCGCCCGGTTGAAGCGCACGATGCGACCCTCGGGGTCGAGCACGACGACAAGGGATGCCATCGCCTCGAGGATCGCCGACATCGAATCGCGCTCGTCGGTCAGCGCGGACACCGTGGCCAAGTGCGCCAAGCCGGTGTCGACGAGCCGGGCCAGAAGCTCGATCGTGATGACGTCGGCATGGGTGAATGCGGCGGTCGTGTGCGAGACCACCTTCAGCACACCGGTCGGACCGCGGTCGTACGTCAACGGCGCCACCACGACCGATCGGGTACCCGACTCGAGCGCGGCGGCGACATCGACGCGCGGGTCGGCGTGGGTGTCGTCGCAACGCAGCGCGTGGCCCGTGCGTGCGCACAGGCCGGAGAGGCTGGCGGTGGCGAGCCGGCGGCCCCGGACGCCGGCGAGGCTGGCGCGAGCCGTGGTCAGCACGAGGTCGTCGCCCTCGACCTGCTCGACTCCCGCCCCGTGGGCGCCGGTGATCGCCAGCGCCCGCTCGACCACCACCGTGAGTGCCGCCGACGGGCTCAGCCCGGGCGCGCTGAGCTCGGCGTGGGCCCGGGCGATCGCCGCCAGCCGGTCGACTCGACCCTGGTCGGCGTGGAGCCGACCGAGCGTTGCCGCCTCGCGGGCGGCCAGATGCTGGTCATCCATGGTCCTCGCGGGTATCGGCGCCGCGGGGACCGGGGTTGACGTCGGGTCAGTCCCCCACGCCCACCTCGGCGGTGCAGAACGCGCAGCGACGGGCCTCAACCGGGATCGAGCTGAGGCACTCGGGGCAGTCTCGAGTGGTCGATTCGACGTCCGTCTCGGTCTTGCGCCGGGCCATGAGGGCGTTGATGGGCACGACGACGAAGAAGAACACCGCGGCGGAGATGAGGACGAACGCGACGACGGCGTTCAGGAAGTCGCCGTAGGCGAACCTGCTCTGTCGGATGTGGAAGTCGAGGTCGCTGAAGTTCGTCTTGCCCGGAATCGAGATGATCGGGGTGACGATGTCTCGCACGAGGGCGGTCACGACTGCGCCGAAAGCAGCGCCGACCACCACGGCCACGGCCAGATCGACGACGTTGCCGCGCAGGAGAAATGCCTTGAAGTCTCTGAGCATGAGCGTTGGTCTAGCCCTCACTCACCGCTCAGGCCAAGGGGGTCGTCCAGCTCTGCGATCCGTCTCGTCTCGAAGCCGAACCAGCGCAGCGTCACCTGCACGAGCGGTCCTATCCCGCACGCGAAGACGAGCGTGCCGATGCCTGCGGTCCCGCCGAGCGCGATCCCGATCACGAGGACGGTCACCTCGACGACGGTGCGGGCCCACCGGATCGACCAGCCGACCCGGTCGTGCAGTCCGGTCATCACACCGTCGCGCGGGCCCGCACCCATCTCGACGCCGAGATACATCCCTGACCCGACCGCGAACAGCACCACACCGAGGGCCATGAGCGCGATGCGCAGCGCGAGGTTGTGGGCCGGGTCCGTCTGTGGCAGCAGGAGGTCGATGGTGACGCCGATGACCACCACGTTGGCGACCGTGCCCGCTCCCGGCCGGCGGCGCAGCGGCCACCACGTCACCATGAGCAGGGCGCCGACGACGATGCCGACGGTGCCCAACGGCACGCCCGTGCGCCGGGAGATGCCCTGATGGAGCACGTCCCACGGGGCGAGCCCGAGACGCGCCTGCACCGACGCGCAGATGCCGGTGCCGATGACAACCAGGCCGACGACGAGCTGGGCCCAACGCCGGACGAGGCGCCGGCGGCGGGCTATTTGGGTTGCGGGACGAGACGCAGGTACGGCTTCACCGTCTTCCAACCGTCGGGGAACTTCTCCTTGGCCTCCTCGTCGGAGACGGCCGGGATGATGATCACGTCCTCACCACTCTTCCAGTTCACCGGAGTCGACACCTTGTGCTTCGCGGTGAGTTGGAGCGAGTCGATGACGCGCAGGATCTCGTCGAAGTTGCGGCCGGTGCTCTGCGGATAGGTGATGCTGAGCTTCACCTTCTTGTCCGGCCCGATCACGAACACCGAGCGCACGGTTGCGGTGTCGCTGGCGTTGGGGTGGATCATGTCGTAGAGGTCGGCGACCTTCTTGTCGGGGTCGGAGATCAGCGGGTAGTTGGGCGCCGCGCCCTGCGTCTCCTCGATGTCCTTCGACCATCCCTCGTGCTTGTCGAGCGGATCGACGCTGATGGCGATGATCTTCACGTTGCGCTTGTCGAACTCGGGCTTGATCTTCGCCATGTAGCCGAGCTCGGTGGTGCACACCGGCGTGTAGTCCTTGGGGTGCGAGAACAGGACCCCCCAGCTGTCGCCCAACCACTCGTGGAAGTTGATGGTGCCCTCGGTGGTCTCCGCGGTGAAGTCGGGGGCGTCGTCGCCCAGCCGGATCGCCATCTCTGATCCTCCCTGATCTGGGTTCTACGTGTGCGCGGGAGCATAGTCGACCTCAGTGGTCAACTTTCTGGGCGCCGGGTCACGCGTCGGAGTCGCGGTGCAGCAGGAACGTGCCCGTGCTGCGGCTGACGAGGCGGCCCGCGCCGTCGCGCACGGCCGCCTCGGCGAAGGCGACCTGGCGGGCCAGGCGGGTCACGTGGGCCCGGGCCGCGTGGGCCTCGCCGGACGACGCCGGCCGCATGGTCTCGGTCTTCATCTCGAGCGTGGCCCGGGTGCGGTCGCGGCCCTCGAGCGAGGCGTTGACGGCGAAGTTCATGGCCGCGTCGAGCACCACCGCATGGGCGCCGGCCTGCACCACGCCGTGCGGGTTGCACGCGAGCGCGGTGGGCGTCCACGTCGCCTCGACCCAACCGCCGACACCGTCCGCTCCATCCGTCCCGTAGGCGGTGAACGACGCGCCGAGCGCCTCGATGAGCACCATGCCACCGTCACCGAGCCAGCGGTCCATGTTCTTCTTCACGGGGCGACCGTGCCACGAAGTTGACCGTTGGGTCTAGTGTCGGCGTCGAACGTCTCGAGGAGGTAGGCATGGCCGATCGCGCCGCCGTCAACAGCGCTGCCGTCAACAGCACCGCCGTCATCGTCGATGCCGTCCGCACCGCGGGAGGGAAGCGCAACGGGAAGCTGAAGGACTGGCATCCGGTCGACCTCGCGGCGGAGACGCTCCGTGCCCTGGTCGAGCGCAACGACCTCGACCCGGCGCTGGTCGAGGACGTGATCATGGGCTGCGTCATGCAGACCGGTGAGCAGGGGATCAACATCGGCCGCAACGCGGCCCTCGCGGCGGGGTTCCCCGAGTCGGTCGTCGGCACGTCGATCGACCGGCAGTGCGGGTCGTCGCAGCAGTCGGCCCACTTCGCGGCCCAGGGCGTGATGGCCGGTGCGTACGACGTCGTCATCGCGGCCGGCGTCGAGAGCATGACGCGGGTGCCGATGGGCGCCACGCTCACGAACGGTCCCGGCCTGCCCTTCGGGCCCAAGATGATGGAGCGCTACCAGGCGGTGGGCGGGCTCGTGCCGCAGGGCATCTCGGCCGAGTTGATCGCGGAGAAGTGGAGCCTCAGCCGCGAAGCCCTCGACGGGTTCAGCGTCGAGAGCCACAAGAAGGCAGCCCGCGCCACCCAGGAGGGCCGCTTCGACCGCGAGATCATCCCGATCACGGTCGAGGTCGACGGCGAAAAGCAGGAGCTGCGCGCCGACGAGGGCATTCGTCCCGACTCGAGCCTCGAGACCCTGGCCAAGCTCAAGCCCGCGTTCAAGCCCGACGGCGTGGTCACCGCGGGCAACTCGTCGCAGATCACCGACGGGGCGGCCGCGCTGCTCATCATGAGCGAGGCCAAGGCGCGCGAGCTCGGGCTCACGCCGAGGGCGCGCTTCCACGCGTTCGCCTTGGCCGGCGTCGACCCCGTCACCATGCTCACCGGCCCGATACCGGCCACCACCAAGGTGCTCGAGCGGGCGGGCATGAAGCTCGACGACATCGACCTGATCGAGATCAACGAGGCGTTCGCGTCCGTCGTGTTGGCGTGGGAGAAGGAGCACCATCCCGACATGGCGAAGGTGAACGTGAACGGCGGCGCGATCGCCCTCGGCCACCCCCTCGGCTGCTCCGGCGCCAAGCTCATGGCCACGCTGCTCAACGAGCTCGAGCGCACCGGCGGGCGCTACGGGTTGCAGACGATGTGCGAGGGCGGCGGCATGGCCAACGCCACCATCATCGAACGCCTGGGGTAGGCACCGGCCGGCGCCATGCCGTTCGTCCTCAAGCTTTTCATCGCGGTCGCCGCCTTCGTGGTCATCATGCGCGTCGGGATGTCGATCCTGCGCGCCCTGGCGCAACCCAACGTGCCCCCCGCGCCGGGCGAGATGCGCAAGGTGAACCTGCGCTACCGCTGCTCGATCTGCGGCACCGAGGTGCGGATGACCCAGGCCAACGAGGAGCTGCCCGACCCCCCGCGGCACTGCCTGGAGGACATGGACCTGGTGGCGCCGCCCTTCGAGTGACTTGTCCACACCTGTGGACAACCCTGGGGAGAGTCACACGGTTGTAACTCGCCGTCCACGCTCCGTGACCCCGGGCGACGCCTCGGCGCCTCCCACCCCGGGTCAGTGGTACTGGGTGGCGGTGACGAAGCCGGCGGTGATCAGGACGAGGCCGATGATGAGGTAGCCGTTCTTCGCCCCACCCGGGAGCAGGCCCACGTAGTTCGAGAGGATCGTGAACATCCCGAGCCCGAGGAAGGTGAACATCAGGATCGGGACGATCCTGGGGCTGACCTTCTGCTCCCTGGGGATCGGCGGCGTGTACCGCGACGACGCCTTTGGAGTGACCCTGCCACCGTGGGTGCCCGGCTTGTTCGGCTTGACCCGCTTCGCCATGCCCGAAGGATAAACGAGTCCCTCCGGCGCAAGGGGCTGCGGCTACCGTGCGGGCGTGGGCGCGACCGTGCTCGTCATCGACAACTACGACTCGTTCGTGTTCAACCTGGTGCAGTACCTGGGCGAGCTCGGGGCGGAGCCGGTCGTCCACCGCCACGACGAGCTCACGGTCGACGAGATCGTCGACCTCGACCCCGACGCGGTGCTCATCTCACCCGGTCCCGGGCGGCCCGACGACGCGGGCGTGAGCAACGCCGTGATCGAGCGACTGGCGGGGGTGAAACCGATCCTCGGGGTGTGCCTCGGCCACCAGTGCATCGGTCAGGTCTTCGGCGGGACGGTGGTGAGGGCGCCCTCCGTCATGCACGGCAAGACATCGTTGGTGCACCACGACGGCAAGGGCCTGCTCGCCGGCCTGCCCGAGCCCTTCGAGGCGACGCGCTACCACTCGCTCGTCGTCGCCCCCGAGTCGGTACCGTCCGTCCTCGAGGTCACCGCTCGCACCGACGACGGCGTCGTGATGGCGCTGCGCCACCGCGAGCTACCCGTCGAGGGCGTGCAGTTCCACCCCGAGTCGATCCTCACCCAGGCCGGCCATCAGCTGCTGGCCAACTTCCTCGCCCTCGCCTGAGCGACGCTACGGCTGCGCGCCGACGGTGATCGTGACCGTCGACCCCTTCGTCACCTTGGCGTTGGGCGCGGGGTTCTGGCTGATCACCTTGCCGATGTCCTTGTCCCTCTGGGCCGGCTCCTGCTTCACGTCGACACCGAAGCCGGCGTTCTGCAGGTCGGCGGTCGCCTGCGCCTGGCTCTCCCCCGTCACGTCGGGCACGGTGGCCGTGTCGGGCCCGGTGGAAACGAAGATGGTGACGGTCGATCTGGCGTCCGCCTGCTGGCCCGGGGCGGGATCGGTGGCGATGACCTTGCCCTCGCCGACGGTGTCGGACGCCTGGTTCCGCGTCGTCGTCTGGAAGCCCTGCTGACCGAGGAGGTTGGCCGCGTCGGCCAGGTCTCGGCCGCGGACGTCGGGCACCGTCTTCCTCTCACGACCGGAGGAGACGACGATGGTCACCGGCGCGTCCTTGGCTGCCTGGTCGTTGGCCTTCGGAGTCTGCTCGAGCACGCGGCCGGCCTGAACGTCGTTGTCGGCGCGGCGGGTGACCGTCACGTTGGTAAAGCCTGCACGTCCGAGCGCGGCGACGGCGGCGGCCTCGTCCTGACCCACGACGTTGGGCACGGTCAGCGGCGCCGCCCCCGAGCTGACGACGATCGTCACCTCGGAGCCCTTGTCGGCCTTCACGTCGGCGTCGGGCGTCTGGTCGAACACCTTGCCGGACTCGACCGTGTCGTTCGCCTTGTGTTCCACCTTCACCTTGAAGCCCTTGGCCTCGAGCCGGGTGCGGGCCTGGTCCTCCGTGAGGTTGACGACAGTGGGGACGGCCACGCGCGTCGCCGCCTTGTCGAACAGCCCCAGCTGGCTGGCCAGCAGCCACAGCAGCACGCCGAGCACGGCGAGGAGCCCGAGCAGCAACGCGACATAGCGGCCCATGCCGCTGCGCGCGGGCGCCTCCTCCGGAAGCACGGTGCCCACCCGGGTCTGCGACACGACGCGCGTCGCGTCCAATGCGGGTGTCATGACGGTGGCGTCGAGCGGTGGTGCCAGCACGGGCTCGGCCTGCACCCGCTGACCCTGTCCGAAGCGGATCAGATCGGCGCGCAGGTCGTCGGCCGTGGCGTAGCGGTTGGCCGGGTTCTTCGCCATGCACTTGAGGACACAGGCTTCGAGGTCGGGGGGCACGTCGGCGTTGACGCTCGAGGGCGGTGGGGGCGTCTCGCGCACGTGCTGGTACGCGATGGCGACCGGCGAGTCGCCGGAGAACGGCGGCCGGCCGGTCGCCATCTCGTAGAGCACCACGCCCAGCGAGTAGACGTCGCTGCGCGGGTCGATGGCACCGCCCTGGGCCTGCTCGGGTGAGAAGTAGGTGGCGGTGCCCATGACCGCGCCGGTCTGGGTGAGGTTCTCCTGCATGTCGCCACCGGCGCGCGCGATGCCGAAGTCGGTGACCTTGACCCGCCCTGCGCGGTCGATCAACACGTTGCCCGGCTTCACGTCGCGGTGCACCACGCCGTGGCGGTGGGCGAAGGCGAGCGCGCCGGCGATGTCGGCCCCGATGTCGGCCGCGCGCTGTGGCAGGAGCGGGCCCTCGCTGCGGATGATGTCGCGCAGCGTGCGACCCTCGACGTACTCCATCACGATGTAGTAGGTGCCGTTCTCCTCGCCGGTGTCGTAGACCGACACGATGTTGGGATGGTTGAGCGCCGCGGCGGAGCGGGCCTCCCGGCGGAACCGCTCGACGAACGAGCGGTCGGCGGCGAACTCGGGGAAGAGCACCTTGAGCGCGACTCTGCGATCGAGGAGCTGGTCGTGGGCGACGTAGACCTCGGCCATCCCGCCGCGCGCCAGGTGCTCGACGATCTCGTAGCGTCCGCTGTAGACCTGCGTGCTCACGGGCGAAAGCCTACGGTGCCGCCGGCCGCGGTTGGGCCAGCGCGGCCTGGACGACGGCCTTGGCTACGGGGGCGGCGTCGATGCCGCCGGTCACCTCGTTCACGTTCGACTGGTTCTCCAGGATCACTGCGACAGCAACCGTCGGGGCGTCCGCAGGCGCGAAGGTGATGAACCAGGCGTGGGATGTGTCGCGACCGGTCTGCGCGGTACCCGTCTTGCCGGCCACCTGAACGCCTGGGATCGCACCGCGAAATCCGGTGCCGTGCGCCACGACGTCGATCATCATGTCGCGCATCTGGGCCGCCACCTCGGGCGAGATGGCGGTCACCCACGGCTTGGGACGGTAGCGCTGGACGACCCTGCCCTCGCTGTCGCGGGCTTCCGAGAAGACGTGGGGTGTCATCGCGGTGCCGCTGTTCGCGATGGCGGCCGCGACGAGCGCCATCTCGAGCGGCGAGGCGGACACGTCCTGTTGGCCGATGGCGGACTTCGCCAGTGCCGGCTTGTCCTTGTCCAACGCAGCCCCGTCGGGGAAGAACGACGTCGCGGGTGCGGGAAGGTCGATCGGCGGCCGTCGGTTGAAGCCGAACGCATTCGCGCCGCCGGCCAGGATCGGCCCGCCGAGATCGAGCCCGAGCTGCGCGAACACCGTGTTGCACGACACCCGCAGTCCCTGTGCGATGTTGCCACCGCAGCGCCCCCCGCCGAAGTTGGCGAGCCGCTGGTTGCGCGTGTTGGGGAGGAGGAGCGAGGTGAGCTGCGGGAACACGGGATTGGTCGGTGTGCGCCCGTTGCTCAACGCGGTCGAGGCGGTGACGACTTTGAAGGTCGAGCCGGGGAAGTAGCGCTCCCGGAAGCTGCGGGGGAGCAGGGGCTTGTCCGCCGCCGCGTTCAGCAGGTCCCACGTGGCGCGCACGGTGTCCTGGTTGTGACCGGCGAGCGGCGTGGGGTCGTAGGACGGGAAGTTCACCATCGCCAAGACGGCACCGTCACGCGGGTCGAGCGCCACGACCGCGCCGTGGCGATTGCCGAGCGCCTCTGTGGCGACCTGCTGCAGCTGTTTGGTGAGCGTGAGCGTGACGTTGGCGTTGTGCTCCTTGTCGAGGAGGATGTCGCCCAAGCGGCGGAGCTCGAGCTT
>Ga0066708_10000249_pt1 | contig 13215 bp, 12 predicted proteins | sample GraSoiAngelo_157_FD_66504 | JGI IMG/M metagenome (GOLD analysis project Ga0066708, IMG submission 66504) | Grasslands soil microbial communities from the Angelo Coastal Reserve, California, USA - 14_1009_16_20cm | ecosystem: Environmental > Terrestrial > Soil > Grasslands | place: USA...
GTCGACCTCGGCGGGTACGACGCCGCGACCGCCGTACTGCAGCGCGCCGGCCTGTGTGACGAGGCGCCGCAGACCTTCGGCGGTACCGCGCTGCTGCTGGCGCGCGGCCGGTTGCGGGTCGCCACCGGGCATCCTGGCGACGGCGTCCGGGACCTGCTGGCGTGCGGTGCGTTGGTGGAGAACTGGGAAGCTGCCAACCCGGCGGTGGCACCGTGGCGGTCGGAGGCCGCGCTCGCCTTGTCGGCAACGGGTTCGGTCGCCGAGGCGCAGCACCACGCGGCAGCCGCGGTCGAGCAGGCCCGCCGCTGGGGAGCGCCCGGACCGCTCGCGCATGCGCTGCGGGCGCACGCCCTCGTCACGGGCGGCTGCCGGGAGGTACCGGTCCTGGCCGAGGCGGTGGCCACCGTGAAAGACTCGCCGGCCCGGCTGGAGCTGGCCTGGTGCCTCGCGGAGTACGGCAGCGCGCTGCGCCGCGCCGGTCAGCTCACCGATGCCCGGCAGATGCTGCACGCGGCGCTGGACCTGGCACACGAGTGCGGTTCACCGGTCCTGGTCGAGTGCGCCCGTACCCGCCTGAGCGCGTCCGGGGCGCGGCGGTTGACTCCGCGCACCGGTCCGGCCAGCCTGACGCCGGCGGAGCGGAGGGTCGCCGTGCTGGCCGCCGCCGGCCGGACGAACCGGGAGATCGCCGAGTCGCTGTACGTGCACCGGCGCACCGTGGAGATCCACCTCACCAACGCGTACCGGAAGCTGCACATCGACCGCCGCGACCGGCTCGCCGCGGCACTGTCCGGTACCGCCCCGTATGCATCGACCATTGACTATCAGTGAGAGATAGCTACCAAGTGGACGGGGACACCGGCACGCTCATCGGCGCCGTGGACACCGGCCTGCGCTGAACCGGCCGGACAACTCACCCCCGCGGGATGGTGTGCGTCCCGCGGCGGATGTGGTCGCGTGGAGCGGTCTGGAGGAGGGGACCGCTGATGACCGACCCGACCGCCGATTTCTTCCGGGAGCTGGGTACCCGTGGCCGTGAGCCGCTGCTGAAGAGCACCACGGCGACCATTCGCTTCGACATCACCCAGGGCAGGCGGACCGAGCGGTGGTGCCTGCAGATCAACAAGGGCGCGCTCAACGTCTCGACCGACGAGTGCGAAGCGGACTGCGTGATCGGCGCGGCCCGGCCGCTGTTCGACGGCATCGCCACCGGCGAGGTCAACGCGATGGCCGCGCTGCTGCGCGGCGAGCTGGCCGTGTCCGGCGAACCGGAGCTCGTCGTGCTGTGCCAACGGCTGTTCCCCGGGCGGCCACCGGCGACCACGAAGGAAGGAGCGCGATCGTCATGACCGACGACATGGTGCGGATCCTGGACGGCAACACGTTCGTGGTCAGCGACAGCCGCGGTGACATCGAGGCGTCACCGACCGACCCGACCGGACTGTTCGCCTACGACACCAGGTTCCTGTCCAGCTGGGTACTGACCGTGGACGGCAACCGGCTCACCGCGCTGTCAACCGACGACCTGCAGTACTACGAGAGCCGGTTCTTCCTGGTACCCGGTACCGGAACGGTGTATGTCGACGCGAAGCTCTCGGTGATCCGCCAGCGCGTGGTGGGGGAGGGGTTCCGGGAACGGCTGACCATCCTCAACCACGACGACAAGCCCGTCGACCTCAACGTGCGGATCTCGGCGGCGAGCGACTTCGCCGACCTGTTCGAGGTCAAGGACGCGCTGGAGAAGAAGGGCAAATACTACACCCGTGCCGAGTCCGACCGGCTGCTGCTGGGCTACGAGCGGCAGACGTTCCACCGGGAGACCGAAATCACCACCAGCGAACCGGCGCGCATCACCGAGCACGGGCTCACCTTCGCGGTACACGTCGAGCCGCATGCCGAGTGGAGCACCGACCTGCGGGTCACGCCCGCGGTGCTGTGGCCGGACGGGCGGCGCACGGTGCTCAGTTCGCGCAGCGGCCGCAAGCCCGAGGCGATGGACAAGGACCTGCACGCGTGGCTGGCCGCCGCGCCGAAGCTGGAGTGCGACCGGGACCAGCTCAAGCTGACCTACCGGCGCAGCCTCGTTGACCTCGCCGCGCTGCGGTTCTCCCCGCTGATCGCCGCCCGGCACAGCCTGCCCGCGGCCGGGCTGCCGTGGTTCATGACGATGTTCGGCCGGGACAGCATCTTCACCAGCCTGCAGGCGCTGCCGTTCGTACCCGACCTCGCCGCGACCACGCTGAAGGTGCTCGGTCGCTGGCAGGGTACCCGCGTCGACGACTTCCGCGACGAGGACCCCGGCCGCATCCTGCACGAGATGCGCTACGGCGAGCTGAGCGCCTTCGAGGAACGGCCGCACACGCCGTACTACGGCACCGCCGACGCGACACCGCTGTACGTCGTACTGCTCGACGAGTACGAGCGGTGGACCGGCGACCGCACCCTGGTCCGCGCGCTGGAACTGGAGGCGCGGCTGGCGCTGGAGTGGATCGACCGGTACGCCGACCTGATGGGCAACGGCTACATCTCCTACCGGCGGCGCAACGAGAAGACCGGCCTGGAGAACCAGTGCTGGAAGGACTCGTGGGACTCCATCTCGTACCACGACGGCCGGCTGCCCGGCTTCCCGCGCGCAACCGCCGAACTGCAGGGCTACGCCTACGACGCGAAGCTGCGCGGTGCGCGCCTGGCCCGGCTGGCGTGGAACGACCCGGCCTACGCCGACCGGTTGGAGGCGCAGGCCGCCGACCTCAAGCGCCGGTTCAACCACGACTTCTGGGTCGAGGACGGCAAGTACTACGCGCTCGCGCTGGACGCCGACGGCGCGCAGGTCGACGCGCTGGCCTCCAACATCGGGCACCTGCTGTGGAGCGGCATCGTCGACAAGTCCCGGGCCAAGGCGCTGGCCGCACACCTGGTCGGTCCGCGGCTGTTCTCCGGCTGGGGGGTCCGCACGCTCGCGGAGGGCGAGGGACGGTACAACCCGATCGGGTACCACGTCGGCACGGTGTGGCCGTTCGACAACTCGTTCGTCGCGTGGGGGCTGCGCCGGTACGGCTTCAAGGAGGAGGCCGCCCGGGTGGCCGCCGGCATCCTCGACGCGGCCGAGTTCTTCCAGGGCCGGCTGCCGGAGGCGTTCGGCGGGTACCACCGGTCGGTGACCCGCTACCCCGTCCAGTACCCGACGGCGTGCAGCCCGCAGGCGTGGTCGACCGGTGCGCCGTTGCTGTTGCTGCGCACCATGCTCGGCCTCGAACCGCTCGGCGAGCACCTGGTCGTGGACCCCGCGCTGCCGGCCGGGATCGGAAGGCTGGAGCTGCTGGACATCCCCGGCCGCTGGGGTCGCATCGACGCGTTCGGCCGGGGCCGGGTCAAGGTCGGATAGGACGCGGGTACCCGCGCCGCGGCCGGCCGGTCAGCCGACCGCGGCGTGGTGACCCGTGCCGGAGCGGTCGCCGTACGGCTCGGGTGCCGTGGCCGCCGACCAGCGGGCGGTGAGCGCGAACAGGATCACCGTGTCCAGCGCGATCATCAGCAGCGACCACACCGGGTACGCGCCGATCGAGCCGATCTGCGAGATGAAGTGCAGGCCGACGACCACGATCGCGGTGACGCGTGCCCAGGTGCGCATGGTGAACAGGCCGAGGCCGGTGAGGATCAGTACCGCGCCGAAGATGAGCAGGGTCCACGCCCATCCGGTGCGGTCCACCACGACGAGCCTGTCCTGGATGAGCACGAGCACCTTGTCGTTGATCAGCCCGACGATGCCTTCGATGACGTTGAAGGTACCGAGGATCAGGAGCATCGCCGCGGCGAAGACGACCCAGCCGGCCCAGGCGGACGAGTAGCTACGGGTACTGGCCATCGGTGTATCCCTTCCCGGTGAGTTGATCCAGGCCGGTTCACCCCGGTGGGGTGACCCGGTGGTGCCGGCGCGGCCAGACGATGTGGACACGGAAACTAGTCGCGGTCGGCCGGCCGGAGTTGGGCCACGGTGATGCCGATGACGTATGCGCGGTCGAAGATCGCCTGCAGCGTCGCGGGATCGGCGTGCAGTCCGCGCAGGGTGATCTGGGCCGGCAGCCCGGCGAGGCCGTACTCGGTCACGAGGTCCAGCAGCGCCGCGTCCAGGTGACCGAGGAAGGTGACGTCAAAAGCCGTCGGCAGCGTTTTCATGACGCGATGGTGCCGGGCCGGCGCGCGGACCGTCGTCACCCCGCCGGGATGAACCGGGGAGGGCCGATGCGCGATCGTCTGGAAGGCTGGATCCGGTGGGGCGTCGGTACCCTGCCGGGGCGCTGCGTGCGCCGCTTCCTGCGCATCGAAGGGACCTACCGCAGCCTGGTCATCGCCGGACAGGCATTCACCAGCCTGATACCGCTGTTGATCATCGTGGCGACCGCCGCGGGGGCCGGCGGCGACCGTTCCCTCGGCGAGCGGCTGGTCGTCCGGTTCCACCTGACCGGCCAGAGCGCGGACGCGATGCGCACCCTGTTCGCCCAGCCTCCCGGCACCCGCGGACCCATGGCGCTGGTCGGTCTGGTGGTGCTCGTCTCCGCCCTGTTCAGCCTCACCGGGGTACTGCAACGCACCTACGAGGCCGCCTGGGAACTGCCCAAGCGCGGCCTGCCCGGCACGCTGCAGGGGCTGACCGGTACCTCGCTGCTGTTCGTCCAGCTGATCGTGCTGTCGCTGCTCGCGTCGGCGATCTCCGGCAACGCGGCCGCGTCGGTGCTGTCGACGGTGCTGCGGCTGCTGGTCGCGGTACCCGCCTGGCTGGTCCTGCAGTACCTGCTGCTGAGCCGGCGGGTGCGGCCGCGGGTGCTGCTACCCGGTGCGGTGGTGGCCGGTGCCGGGCAGATCGTGGTGAGCATGTCCTCGGCGCTGTGGATGCCGCAGGTGGTCAGCACCAACGCGGCGCGGTACGGGCTGATCGGGGTCACGCTCGCACTGGTCACCTGGCTGATCGTGCTGGCGGCCGCGGTGGTCGCGGGTGCGGTGGTGTCGGCCGAGCTGGGCAGCCTCAGCGGTCGTCGAGCTCGGTCACCGGTAGCAGCTTCAGTTCCCGGGCGCGCCGCGCGGTAGCGCTGCGGCCGGAGGTGCCGAGCTTGCGGTAGATGCTCTTCAGGTGCGTCTTGACGGTGTTAACCGACAGGTACAGCGCGTTGGCGATGTCCTCTGTGGACAGTGCCTGGGCGAGGCGGCCGAGCACCTCGACCTCGCGTTCGGTGAGCGGCTCGACGACCGGCGCGCCACCGGCGTCCGGCGGCGGACCGCTCTTCTCGCCGGACAGCCAACCGTGCTGGGCGGCCAGGTCCGGGTACTGCCGCAGCACCTGCCGTACCCACGCGCCGGCCTCCACGAACGGGCGCCGCAGCTGGTCCTGCCGGCCGTGATCGAGCGCCTCCCGGACCGCCTGTGCCGCCCCGGCGACGTTGCCTTCGGCGAACGCGAGCCGGCCCAGCGTCAGCGCGGCGTACACCATCGTGCCGGATCGGGCGTGCCGCTTCGGTACGGTCGCGAGGATGCTGCGGGCCTCCTTCGGATCGCCCTCCGCGAGCCGGATGCGGCCGAGCGCCAGCGCGCGCTCCGCGTTGTCGGAGACCGACTCCAGGCAGCGCCGGGCCGCCACCGTGTCGCCGAGGATCAGGTTCGCGCCAAGCGCCGTCATCTCGATGATGTCCGCGACGTCCCGGTACACCCGCCAGAGCCCGGCCCCGGCACGGGCGGCTTCCACGGCGGCCAGCGCGCGCCGGCCGTCCAGCCGTGCGCACGCCACGTGTGCCCGCAGCAGCGCGACGGCGGTCGCGGTCGGCGGGTCGTGCCGCGAGCCGGCCGCCGCGATGACCCGGGAGAGGTGCTCGCGGACCGCCGGCAGATCGTTCCACAGCAAGGAGATCCCGGCCAGCGCGGCGTTCGCCGCGCCGGTGCGCACGGCCGGCCCCAGGCCGGCCCGGTCGGCCACCGCGAGCGACGCACGGGCATACCTGGCCGCCCGCTGGAGCCTGCCGTCGTACACGTCCAGCAGCGACAGGTGGGCCAGCGCGTCGTGGATGGCGTACTCGGTACCCGGTCCGGTCGCCGTGGCCGCCCGGCCGAGGGTTGCCCGCGCCGCCTGGTACCGGCCGGCCCAGAACTGCGCGACGCCGACGTTCGCCAGCACCAGCGCACGGTTGCCGGCCTCGTCGTCGGGATCCGGCGCGGATCGCAGCTGCCACAAGGCTTCCACCTCCGCGGCGGCCGCCTCGGCGGTCTCCACGTTGCCGGTCAGCCGGGCGAGCACCACCCGTACCGTCCAGATGTCCACCTGCATCGGTATCGACCGCTCGTCCAGTCGCTGCCCGGCATAGCGCGCGGCCTCGTTCACGGCGGCGCGCGCGACCTCGGTGTCGAACCGCGCCAGGGCCAGCACGGCACGCAGCAGCGCGGCGGAGAAACCGGTCTGGTGGCGCGGAAGGCCGCAGAGCAGAGCGCGCAACGGCTCCGCGTCGGGCGCGGTCAGCAGCCGTACCACGCCGAGCCGGGTCGCCGCCAAGGTCGCCGCATAGTCCCAGTCGCCGATCCGGACCGCATGCCGCAACGCCTGCGGTACCTCGTTCTGCTCGGCGTACCAGTGCGCCGCCTCAGCGTGCAGTCGCTGGACCAGGTGCGGCTGCCGGGTGTGCAGTTCCTCGCGCAGCACCTCCCGCAACGGGTCGGCACATCGAAAGCGGGCCTCGTCGACCGGTCGCACGAAAGCATTGGCGCGCACCAGGTCCTGGAAGATTCCGCGGGCGTCCAGCCGGCCGGTCAGCCGGTCGGCGAGGTCCGGGTGTACCGTCTCGGCGATGCTCGTGCGCACCAGCAGGTCCCGTACCCGCGACGGTTGCGGGTCCAGCACCTCGGTGCGCAGGAACTCGGCGATCGCGTGGTTTCCGGCGGCGCTCGGCCGGCGCACCGGTTCGCCGCCGCCGGGTTCCAGCGCCAGCGCGTGCAGGCACACCCCGGTCATCCAGCCGCCGGTGCTGTCGTGGAGGTGGGCGATGCCGTCGTCGGTCAGGTTCGCCGGATAGCTCCGCAGGATCTTGACCGCCTCCTCCCGGGTCAGCGCCAGGTCGTCCGCGTCGATCTCGGTGAGCTCGCCGCTCAACTGGTAGCGCTGCAAGGGAATCAGGCGTGCGCTGCGGCCGACGACGATCAGCCGCAGCCCCGGCGTCGAGTACCGGACGAGCATGTCCAGATCGGCGGCGATGGACCGGTTGCTGATCTGCTCGGCGCCGTCGAGGACGAGCACGATCGGCTGGGCGCGCTCGGCCAGTGCGGTCGCCAGCCGGGTCAGCGTGGACCGGTCGACGAGATCGGGCCGGGTCGGGGCGGGCACGTCCGGGGCGAGGCGGGATGCGTTGCGGCGCAACGCATGCAGGATGTAGGTCCAGAACATGCCGGGCGCGTTGTCCTCGCCGTCGAGGGTCAGCCAGGCCACCGGTCCGGGCGCCTGCCCGGCGCGTACCCAGCCGGCGGTCAGTGCGGTCTTCCCGGATCCCGCCGGTCCGTGGATCGCGGTGACGCCCCGTTTCGTGGCACCGGTCAGCAGTTCGAAGAGCCGGTTGCGGGACAGGTAGGCCGGAGGTACCGGGGGGATCGACAGTTTCGCCGACAGAAGCGGGTCGCCGTTCGGGCCGTGCGGGGTACCGTAGGTCGGCGATCTTCCGTCGCCCGGAGCGGGGTCGATCAGCGACCTGGCGGCAAACGGGTGGTTCATCGCGGCCTCCTGCGTGGCGTCTGGTGGGTGTTTCACTCCCTTTCCCGCCCGGGTTCGCCCGCCCCGCAGCGTCATAGAGGCCGTCCCCCGGAGGGGAGCGCCTCGATCTGTCCAACTATTCATAGAGACTTTGTCCCTTTCATGGAACTCTAAGAGTTCATGAATGGCCAGTCACCCCGCGATGACGTGCCAAGACGCGAATACGTGCTGGTTTGCTGCGTTCTGCCGCCGGTACCAGAATTGGCGTCCACCGGCGGCCCGCTTGCGATTCGCCCGCTGCGGGTGATGCGCCGGGGCCGGTGAACCGTCAGGGTGATCCGGCGCCGGAGTACCCGTTCCGGCCGCCGCACACCCGGGAGGTCGATCCGGTGAGCCAGACGACCACGCGCCGGCGGGTCTTCGCCGTCTCCGCGGCCCGCAGCCGGCTGGCACCCCGGTGGCTGGCCCGGCTCGGCTGGTCCGGCTGGCTGGTCACCGGTACCGTCGTCGGGTTCGTCGCCACCGTCGTGGCCGCGAGCATCGCGCTGCCCGTGCTGGCGCCGCTGATCGTCGCGGTACTGCTCGCCGTGGTACTGGCGCCGGTCGTTTCGTGGCTGTGCCGGCACCGGATGGGGCGTGGCTGGGCCGCCGCCATCGCCGCGCTCGTGCCGCTCGCGGTCGTCGTGGCGCTGACCTTCGTGGCACTGCACGCCTTGCGCGGCCAGGGTTCCGCGTGGGCGGCCACTGCGGGTACCGCCGGCGCCCGGCTGCGCTCGGCCGTCGGCACCGACCCGGTGGCCCCGCTGCTCGACGCGACGCAGCGCCACGAGTTGCTGCTCGGGCTCGCCGGGTTCGTCGTCAACGGGACGGCGGCGGCGGTCGGCCTGCTGTTCTGGGGGCTGGTGACCCTCTACATCCTGTTCTTCCTGCTGAAGGACGGACCGCGGTTCGTCGACGGGTTGGCCGCGCGGCTGCCGGTACCCCTCGGCACCGCCCGGGAACTGTTGACCGACGCGGGTTTCCGGCTGCGCCGGTACCTCGTCGGCACCACCGTCGTGGCGGCCGTCGACGCGGTGGTCATCACGCTCGCGGCCGCGCTGTTGCGGCTACCGCTGCTGCTCGTCATCGCCCTGGTCACGTTCGCCACCGCGTACGTGCCCTACCTCGGCGCCTGGCTGTCGGGCATCTTCGTGGTCGTCATCGCGCTCGGCTCGGGCGGCGTGGAGACCGCGATCTGGATGCTGGTGATCGTCCTCATCACCCAGAACCTTCTGGAGGCGGTGCTGCGGCCGCTCGCCTTCGGTGCAGCGCTCGACCTGCACCCGCTGACGATCCTCGCGGCGACCGTGGTCGGCGCGCTGGTCGGCGGCGTGGTGGGGGTGTTCGTCGGGCCACCGCTCGCGGCGATCGCGGTCTCCTGGCGGCGCACCCTGCGGTCTGACGGCCGCGCGGAGGCGCCGGGATGAGGTCGGCCGTCGCCAAGTTCTGGCGTCCGGTACTGACCGGCGTCCTGGTGATCGGGTTCTTCTACGCGGTACCGCTGGAGCCCGGCGTCAGCGGCCCGCAGCTGGTGTTCCGCGTGGTCGTCACGTTCGGCGCCGGCCTGCTGGTCACCTGGCTCATCTTCCGGCAGCTCGCCCACCAGGTGGCCGACCCGGACGAGGCACCGCTGGCCGGCCTGCTCACCGCGCTCATCTGCGGGGTGGCGTTCTTCGCCCTCGCCGACTACATCACCGCGATCTCCGGTCCCAACCAGTTCGCCGATCTGCGGACGAAGACCGACGCGCTGTACTTCGCGCTCGCGACGCTCACCACGGTCGGGTACGGCGACGTGCACGCGGTGGGTCAGGTCGCGCGCGTCGTGGTGGTGGTGCAGCTGGTGTTCAACGTGGTGGTCATCACGACCGGCGCGTCGGTGCTGACCCGCCAGATGGCCGACCGGGTGCGCCGTCGCCGTACCAACAGCGTCAGGTGACGCCGGCGTGGGTGGCGGCCGGCCGGCTCACGTACCGGAACCGGCCGCCCCGCCCGGGTGGCCCTCAGCCGTAGATCTCCACCACCGAGGGGTGGTTACGGTTCACCACGAACTGGCCACGGTTGTTGACCGCGACCGCGGATCCCTCGCCCAGGTCGGTCAGCTTTCCGTTGGCCCAGCGGAACCCGTGCGGCTGCCCGCCTTCCACGACCTGCCTGTCGCCGACGACGACCGTGTGCTCGTTCAGGCCGTGCGCCGAGGTGAAGTCGACACCGAGGTTGCCCAGTTCGGTGACGGTACCGTGGCGCAGCAGCAGGGCGTGCGCGACCGCGTTGAGGTCGCGGGTGCCCACCATCTGCCCGCGGTTGTTGATGAGATAGGCGTTCTGCACCGCCGGCCCGAGATCGGTCATCCGGCCGTGCTGCCAGAGGAACCCGTGCGCCGGCACGAACTGGCCGTTGTCGGGGGCCACCGAGGTGGTACCGACGACCTGGCCGCGGTCGTTGATGGCGGCCGCGGCGATGCCGTCGCCCGCGATGGGGTGGATGACATGGCTGGGCCGCAGGGCGCTGTCGGCCGCCTGCGCGGGGCTGGCCAGCGTCGCGGGCAGGGCGGCGGCCAGCAGGGCCAGCACACCCGCGGCGGCCGACCGGCCGACCGGCGTTCTCGGTAGGGGCACCTCGTCTCCCGGGTGAGAGTGGGCCCGCCCCCGTGGCGGCCCGCACGGGAGCTAGACGGGCAGGCCCAGGTAACCGTTGTCAGCCAGCGGTGTCGGCTCGCCGACAGCGCGGTTGATCCAGACCGCGATCTGGCTGCGCGAGGCGAACCCGAGCCGGCCGAGGATCTGCTCCACGTGGCTCTCCGCGGTACGGCGGCGGATGGCCAGCCGGCTCGCGATCTGCTCGTTGGACAGCCCGTGACCGATCAGCTCGGCCACCTGGCGCTGCCGCCGGGTCAGCGGGAGGGCCGGCCCGGTCTCCGGGACCGCCGGCCGCCGCGGGCCACCGGCCGGCCCCGGCCCGGTCCGCGCCACGACCGCCGCGTGTTCCCGGTACCGGCGCTTCACCGCGGGCGTCGCACCGGCGTCGTCCAGCTGGTCGCATCCGTAGCTGCGCAGCGTCCCCGGCAGCCGGTACCGGCGGCACGGGCCGTCGTCGACCACCAGCAGAACCGACTTGTCGACCAGTCCGGCGACCACGTCCAGCGCGGCGTCGCAGACCGCCTGCGCGGCCGCGAGGTCGAAGCTGTCCGGGAACACCGACGCCCACGCCCACAATGCCTGCTCCGCACCGGTGCACATGGCGTAGCTGCGATCCATCGCCAGGCGCAGGCGGTGCGGGTACGGCTGGTCGGCGAGGCGTGCGCGGCGCCTCGGTGGTCGACCCGGCGCTGGTGCACGAGCTGGTCACCGCACGCCGCCGGGTCGACCCGCTGGCCGTGCTCAGCGCCCGGGAACGCGAGGTGCTCGCGTTGATGGCGGAGGGCCGGTCCAACGCCGGCATCGCCCGCCAGCTGCGGGTCACCGAGGGCACGGTCGAGAAGCACGTGCACAGCGTCCTGGGCAAGCTGCGGCTGCCGGAGACCGACGAGGACCACCGCCGGGTGCTCGCCGTCATCGCCTTTCTTGAGGCACGCTAGCGATCAGGTCGTGCACGGCCCGCGCGGACAGGTCGGCCTTGGCGAGAAACCCGACCGCCGGGCTCGCGGCGATCAGGTCCGCGAAGTCCTCACCGGCGTGCGTGGAGATCAGCACCAGCAGGGGTACCGGGAGGTCCGCCACGCTCTGCGCCCGCTCGTCGAGCTGCCGGACGAGGGTGAAGCCGCTGTCCTCGCCGAGGTGGATGTCGATGAGCACCACGTCCGGCCGCAGCTCCCCGGCGCGGGTGAGGGCTTCCGCGGCGGTGGCGGCGACCCCGACGACCGCGATGCCCTCGCCTTCCAGGAGTACCCGGGCCGCCCGCAGGAAGCGGGAGCTGTCGTCGACGATGAGGCACCGTAGGGCCATGCGCTCAAGCATGCGAGCGAGTAGCGCCATCCGCATCCCCGCTAGCCGTACTCTGTGCCGGCTCGGTACGTTCCGGACATGTTCACCATCAGGCTGGTCACCGAACGGTACGCACCGAACCAGACGGTACTCATGCGCTGGGCGCCGAACTGGACCGTCGACCGCGGCGGCGTCTACACCGACGGCGCGTGGACCTTCGAGCTGGACGAGCAGCAGTTCCCGAACGGCCTGGAGTTCAAGTTCGTCCTGGCGCCCGGCCGCTGGATGGCCGGCGGCAACATCGTGCTGCGGCCGGACCAGCTGACCGACCGCGACTTCGCCGAGACCGACGTGGACTTCCCGCACGTCGAGGCGCTCATCACCGAGCACGGCTCGATACCGCAGCGGTTCTTCATCCGCAACCTCGACCCGGTCCACGAGTACGACGTGCTGGTGGTCGGCTCCGGCATGGGCGGCGGGCTGCTGGCCACGCACCTGGCCCGGGCCGGTGCGGACGTGCTGCTGCTGGAGGCCGGCTCGTACCTGTTCCCCACGCACGTGGGCAACCTGCCGCGGCGGCTGCACATCGGCCGGTTCGACAAGCACGTCTGGTCGCTGTGGCCGGACTTCAAGGTGGTCAACTACCGCAACGCGGCGGGCTCGGAGTACGACGGCGGTCAGGGGTTCAACCTCGGCGGCCGGTCGGTGTTCTGGGGCGGGCTGATTCCGCGGCAGGCGGCCTGGGAGCTGGGTGCCTGGCCGGCGCCGGTGCGGGAGTACCTGCTGGGCGGCGGGTACGACGCGGCGGAGCGGGCGCTGAACGCGACCCTGCCGGCCGAGTCGGGGTACCAGGCCGAGGCGCGGGAGCTGCTGCAGAAGACGATCGTCGGGTACGCGGCGGCGGACGCGCCGGTGGCCGTGCAGTACCGCGGCGCCACGAGCCTGGCGATCCCGGCCGGCCTGTTCTCCACCGCCGATCTCATCATGGAGGACCGGCTGCTGGACGATCCCGGGTACCGGCCGCCGACGGTGAACCTCAACGTCGCGGTCTGGTCGGTGCTCACCGATCCGGCCAACCCGGCCCGGGTGACCGGGGTGCGCGGCTGGGACACCTTGGCCGGCAAGGTTCGCGAGTTCCGTGGCCGCACCGTGGTGCTGTCCGCCGGTACCCTCGAATCGGCGAAGATCGCCCTGCAGAGCGGCCTGACCGACCCGAACGGGCGGATCGGCCGGGGCATCACCGACCACACCATCCGGTTCCGTCACTTCACCCTGCCGCCCGGCTCGGTCGGGGCCAGCGACAGCGACTCGGCCAAGGTGGTGCTGCGCCATCCGGACGCGGTACCGGGTACGCACGCGTTCGACATCGTGGTCGAGTTCGGCGCCGACTTCAACCAGGGCCGGTACGTCGACCCGGCGAGCCTGGCCGATGAGCGCGCGCAGCGGGCCGACTGGATGCTGTGCGAGCTGGTGTTCATGTCCTACGCCGAACTGCACGAGGGCAACGCGGTGCGCCTGACCGGCGGGGCGGGCGAC
>Ga0066708_10000250_pt1 | contig 13214 bp, 25 predicted proteins | sample GraSoiAngelo_157_FD_66504 | JGI IMG/M metagenome (GOLD analysis project Ga0066708, IMG submission 66504) | Grasslands soil microbial communities from the Angelo Coastal Reserve, California, USA - 14_1009_16_20cm | ecosystem: Environmental > Terrestrial > Soil > Grasslands | place: USA...
TACACGCGTTCCAGCGTATCGGCTTCCTTCTTGTCTGTACGAATCTCGATGAAGATTGGCAGAGACAGTGCTACGGTGTCCTTGTCACGAGCGGTTGTGATGTCGTTCGCTTCTAGTGTTACTATCATACCCGGAAGTTCGTCACGAATCAACCATAATTCTTCACGTTGTTTCGCACTGAAGCCACTACCGCAGTTGTTCACCAGCTTGCCGCACTTGGTCTTGATGCCGATGCCGCCCAGCTTGCCCTTGTCCTTGCCTTCACCTTCGTACGCATGGGTAATCTCGTACTCGGCCTCGAACACAACCTTGTTCTTCACGGCCCACTTCGTACCACTACTTGTGTCCTTCCACTCGCCGTTCGGGTCTTTCCACACGGTTCCTTCCAGCCCGCGCTTCGTGTGGTCGATGTGGATTGCGTTCGCATCAACCACGGACGTAACGGTCCACGTCTGAATCAGTTCGATGTGCGGCGTCTCGCGGTAGGAAAGCATGCTTTTCAGCTCGTTCAGGCGGGCTTCGTACGGAACATGCGAATGGCCCTCCTTAAACTCGGCAAGACTCAGCGAATCCCACGCCACGTAGCGGAACGTGTAGGCGGTGAACTCCGACTCGTCCGCACCGGCTTGCACGCTGTTGAGCACGCCGTTGCCGTCCTTGCGGGACATCAGCTTGCCAGCTTCGTACACTTCCATCTCACCGACGAGCACCGTACCCGGTTCGAGGCCGTACGCCATGCGATCAGCGAACCACGCAGGGTACGTGTTGCCTTGACGTGTGATGACATCAGCGCTGTGGTCGATGTTGCGGCGCAGGTAGGCGAACGAGCCGTCGCGCTTGGTCTGTACGTAGAAGTACGGCAGCTTTTTGTAGTACTGCTGCGTCTTGTCATCCATGCTGGAGCAGCGCATGTACGGCGGGATGAAGTACAGGTCAGGCCACGTCTTCAGCACCATCGTGTCACCGACCGATGCACCGATCTTGCGGTCAAGTATGTACTGCATCAGTTCTTGACCGTTAGCGTCGAAGCAACCGCGCATGTCAGCTACCCACTTCTTAGCCTCTGCCCCGGTCTTCTTGCGGCCCGCGATGACATCCATGAAGACTTCGATGATGCTATAGCTGTTGAACTCACAGCTCTGGTTACGCTCCGCATCGACCGTAGCCTCTGGCAGTTTCTTCATGTAGTAGTTCAGGCCGACATCGTAGACAGCTTTCATGTACGTCTTCAGTACCTTGTTATCCTTGTTCGCATCGAGGATCGCTTGCTTCTCGATGTTACCCTTGGCGGCTTGCAGCGCCTTAACCAGAGCATAAACAGTAGTAGTACTCATTAGTAGTTCTCCTTAGTAGTAGTAAAAGAAGTTGTAGTATATAGTAGTAGTACCGCGTACGCAAGCGCGCGAAAGGCACTCCTTTTTAAACCGATTTTCTGTACTCAACGGAAAACAGGGTTTGAACGGTGTTTCGGTGTTCTGCGCGAACCGGGTAAGTCGGCCCGGTCGAAATTTTGGAGGGGTGGAGGTAGTGGTAGGTACGAGGGGCGCGAAAATGAGCCTGAATGCGAATCATTCTCATTTACAAAGCGGAATGCGAATCATTCTCACTTGGAGGGCGCAACCCGGCTTTTAGTCGCCCTCCGGGCCGTTCGGGCAATAGGAGGCCCGCCGTAATTCCATAATGTGAAATTACGTTTCGTATAGGCGTGCGAAGCCCTCAGTCGCCTACGACCGTATGCGAATCATACTTTAGCTAGTGTTACCTGTCTAGTTGTTTTTACGCTACAAGGGGAAAATAAAGCGAGCGCGCAGGGGCGGATTATCCAATCAACCCCGGAAACACTGCACGCCGCCGCTACTGGTGAAACTATAGTAACCCAGCTCAGCAATAAACACAACACTACATATAAACTTTTTGTGAACAGTACCTAAGCCGCAACATAACGTGTAGTCAAAATCCTACAAAACGACGAGTTGTTTTTTCTCTATTGTGCGCGGCGGGTTTTGTTGTACTATTTCATTCGTCAGCAGCAAACGACACAAAGTTATCACCCGGTACACATAACCTTACTCACTGGAGCCTACACTATGAACACCGCCCGCAAAGTTGCTACCCCTGTCGAAATCCTCGCCCGCCTCGATACCCATAAGCGCGAGCCGGTCGTTTTCCTGCGCTCGACGCTGGACAGCAAAGGCCGTATCAAGCTGTTGCGCGGTGACGTGGAAGAGCAAAGTCATGTTGACTTTTACGCCACTACCACACCGTTGAGCACGAAAGATGAAAAGATCATGTGCCAGCGCGTCGCCGATCACTTCGGCGTGAAGGTGGAAGATGTGAACCTGAATCGCCGCTTGCCGCGCACGCCGCGCGAGCGCTCCAGCATGTTAAAAGAGCTGCCCGCGCCGCCAGTACATACCGCACTTGCCGCGCCCGCTGCTGGCTCCGCACTCCCGCCCGGCGTCACGCCTGAAATGATCGCCGCCGCAATCGCACAAATCATGGGCAACCAAGCACCAGCCGCACCCGTTGCAGCACCGACCCAGCAACAGCCGGAACAGGCCGCGCAACAGCCCGGCCTAACGCTGGTACATGACGCAAACGCTACTAATAAAGAGGCAGCACCGGCCGCGCAACCGCAAGCCGCACCGGAGGCAGCGCAACAGGAAGCCGCCGCACAACCGGAACAGCCGGAGAACCAAGCACAACGCCGCCGCATGACCAAGAAACAAAAGGCGCTTGCGCGTTCCGAAGCTGCCCGCAAAGGCGCAGCAACCCGCGCAGCAAAGCGCGCCGCCAGCATCGACAAGCAAGCCGCACCGCAAGGCCCGCAAGGCGACTTGCCGCGCGCTGGCGAGACGCCCGCCCCGATGCCACAGAAGGCGGACGCACCCGGCGTGGACAAGGTGCAGCAACCCGCCGCCGCGTTGCCTGTGGTTGACGCCCGCCCGGACCAAGTAGCGCAGCGCATCGCCGAAATCCGCGCGCGGATGAATGCCGAGCTGGACAGTGTGTTGGAATCGCTCACGCCGCACGCTTAAAATAAATACGCGCTAGGGGTTGCGCTTTGGTAAGTAGTGCTATAAAGTACTGAACATGTTAGGAAGAAACACTCCTACTTACCAGCGCCCCGGCAACGATCAACGGGGTATTATGAAAGCATCAGAGGCATCATGTACACCAGAGCAAAACGCCATCTTGGCAAGTGGGCAATTTTTCTTGCCTCGCAAGTAGTCACCGCTAAAACGGTTCCGCAGTTCTCCAGCTTGAGCCGTAAGGCTGCAAACATGTGGGCGGATGCGAACACCGCGCCGCCAACGTCCTACCAACTGAACGCATCAACAGGCCGCGCCGTGTGGCGCGCAAGGGGTTAAACATGTTCACTCATTACTATAACGGCATGTATATCAACGGTTACACCAACAAGCCAGAATGCCGCGTAAGCGACGATTACAACACCTTTGCGGGGCGTGTCTTCAAGTCCTACCGTGCCGCACAGATCGCCATAACCAAAGCCCGCGCCGCTGGCGTGGCCGCAAGCCGCTAAGGAAAGAGACACCATGACGAACACAGCAGAACAAAAGCGCCGTTTCCGTATCACGTTCAACGGGCGCGAGCGTGGCGCAATCGGGATTACCTACCGCATCACTAAGGATGTGGAAGCGCCAAACGACGAAGCCGCCCGCCTGAAGCTCTATGACACGCACGAGCATATCCTAGTGTCGAGCGTTACCGACATCACCGACGAGGGCTGAGACGTGAATATCGTTGATCTGAGCATTGACGGCAGCGAAGCGCTAAAGCTCTACATCTACGGCGTGAAAGATGCGCGCACGCTGTCGGAAGAGATGCAACAAGGTTTTGCCGTTCTGGTGCGTGGTCGAGCTGTTCCGCGCGCTGATCTGGACGAAGCGCAGCGCACCGGGCTTGAAGCCTACCTGCTAGAAAACTGGCCGCAACACGCGAAATTGTAACAAGCGTACGTAACACTACAAAACGCTTGCACAAGTAAAAAACTTCAGGCACAATAGCACTACTGACTAACCACTAGCAGAAAACAAGATGCCGAAACCGTACCAGCCGCGCGACTACCGCGCAGAGCATGAAAAGCGGCAAGCCATGCTTGACGCGTACCGCGCCGCCAAAGCGGCACTGTTGAACACCAAACACTAGAAACCAAGAGGCTACACAATGAACACCGAATACAAAGGCTTTACCATTCAGCAAAACGCATCGGGCCGCTACAACGTCCAGAACGACACGGCTTCAGCTTTCAACCCGGACGGCTACGCCACGTTGAACACGGCAAAGGGCGCGATTACGAAGCACATCACCGCGCAGGAATCGCAACGTTCCGTGTTTGCTCAGTCGGTCATGAACACCAACACCGGCCCGGCAACCGTCACCGACCCGCACGGCCCGGATGGCTACAAGCTGCAACACCCGGCGCAAGACATCGTGACCGCTACGCACGAAGCCGCGCAGCGTGACAGCGAGTGGACGAAGCAACGCAACACGAAAGGCGACCCGATCCACGCCAACCCGGAAACGGCGCATGTGTACGCACAGCTCGATTACTACGGCTTCAACGAGAACGCCGACAAGCGCAGCCGTAACAAGCGCGAAGGCGTGTACAACGGCTACAACAGCGGCAAGCACGAGCGCACACACGAGCGCCGCAACGGTCGCGCAGCGCTGGACAGCATCACGGACGACTACTATGCACCGAACAGGAAGGCCCGCAAGGCTATCAAGCTCGACGCACGAGCGGCAGCACGTATCCGTAACTACTCAGCATAAGGAGCGCGATCCATGCAAACCAACACCAACCGCGAGCGCATCACGCGCACCGACAAGCCCGCACGAAGCGGCAACGCAACCAAGCCGCGCAAGGCGTGGCAACGGCACGACAAGCGAGGGATGCACAATGTATGAGCCAATCGACCACGGATCAGGCGAGGGAACATTTTGCATTGGTTACGTGGACCCAGCTACATGGCGTTGCTACTGGCTAGGCGAATACTTTTGCACTAGCAGAGGCGAAGCTGAGAACGTGATTGAGCATGACTTGGTAGGCCGAGAAATGCCGCCGTACATACGCGCCGGTCTGATACCCGCAGACTGATAAGCAACACTACATAATTTTGCCTGCAAGCGTAAAAAAGCGCTTGCGGGCTGTTTGCGTTGCGTGTATAGTTCTGTTCATGGGCAGCGCTACTAGCTGCTAACAACCCGGAGGCAACACAGCATGAAGATTCCAAAAAGCCTAGCGCAGCATCCCGCCGTTGACTACGTTGTAAGCGGCGACGATCAAGGCGCGGACGCTAAGTACTGGGTCTTTCTGAAGGATGGGTACTACTTCACGCAAGGCAGCAAAGCGGGCGGATGTGGTGGCGGTGCGTTTGATACCGTCGCAGAGTTCAACTACTCCAAGCTAGAATATAAACGTAACTAAGGATAACATCATGCACCAGTTCACACAAAAAGATGGTACGGTTTCCACCGTTGACCGATTCATGCAAGGCCCGAAGTTGTCGCCGGGCTACTGGTGGCAAGATCGCTCGCCGCTAGGCTCAGGCGGTGGTGACTGGCACGAAGTAGTACAGCCACACAGCACAGCCGGAACGCTGTTTGGCTACGATGAATGCGCGTTCATGGCTCGACAGTATAAGTAACACTACAAAACGCTTGACAGTGCTACATAGCGCTGTCATACTAAGCACATCTAAACAACACACCAACATAAGGTAACGACATGAGCAAACTTTCACAACTCGCAGCAGTAGCCGCCGCCCTCGGTGCAACCTTTGAAAACGGCAGCGAAGACAGCGACAGCGCACGCGGTCGCGTGGTCATGCCGGACGGCCTGAAGTTCTTCATGATTACGGGCGGTTACTCGCACAAGGGCAAGATTCACATTGACAGCTCGTTCCCGAACTACCAGCACCACGCGGACGGAGGTATGCGTGCGATGTCTCAGCGCGACATCATGCCGGGCAACACCGACTATTTCGACGGTATCAACGTTTCCGACACGAAGACGCCGGAACAGATCGCCAAAGACATCACGCGGCGTTTCCTGCCTGTCTACGCTCCAATCTGGGCGCGTGCGGTGGACTACGTAGCCAAACAGGCCGCATACTGGCAAGGTTACAATGACGTTGCCAAAGTTGCGGAGGAAGTGCTAACGCCATTCGGTTACAGTAACAAAGTGGTACAAGCTCGCGTGAACTACAACAACGGGCGCACCGTGCGCGTTGAAGTGGACAACCTCGACGCCGACAAGCTGCGCAAGCTGGCCGCGTTCCTCGGTACGCTGTAAATAAATAATCCTTGCGTTAGGTAGTGCTACCTGTTAATATGTGTTCACTACCTAACCACAACGGAGCATCAAAGATGAAAATCGTTATCACCCGCGCAGAGGGCTTTATTGACGAGTGCGGAAAGCCGCAAGAGTTCGCCACGTTTGCAGAGGCTAACGCGGCACTCCGTAAAATGTCCGACACCGCGCCGAAGGGCGGCAGCTATGACAAGTGCGGCTTTTCCATTACCGTCGATCAAGACGGCCTGAAACTGGACTATAAGGGCCGCTACGACCTGAAGCATTGGAGCGAAGAGCGCGCCGACCTACAAGCGCATGTTCTCGGTCATCTGGCATTCATGAGCGGCAAGGCCTGCCCCTCGCATTTCACCCCGGAGCGCTACGAAGCATTGCTCAGCGCGTACAGTGCGGAGTACAAACAGGAAGCGGAAGACGCGCGCGCATGGCTCGCGCAGCAGCCTTAAACGCCCTACAAGGCGACAACGCGAGCGCGGACGCGTGAGACATCATCCGCGCACAGAGAACGCCCTATAACCCCATTAAACGAGCCTAGAACATGAAAGCTACCCAGTACGCCCGCTATATCGTCGCCCTCGACAACTTCGGCCATGACACCAACGGCAACCCGATTGCGCGCCATACCGTCTACGGCACCAACGAGACCGGCAAGATTAACCCGGATCGCCTCGACGCTGGGAAGTTCGACGGCCCGGAACTCTACCAAACGAAACGCCGTATGCAAGTGGGTTACAGCAACACGCGCGACGACAGCGCACCGGACGCACTGAAGCGCGCCGGGCTGGCCTCTGATCTGCGCCTGTTCGATCTCCAGCGCGTACACGAGCGCAGCGCCGGGACCATGTTTCTTGTCTACACCAAGACACTGTAAGTAACGCTACATAAGCAAAAAGAACTTGCACGGCAGCGAAAAGCCGTGCTATAGTTCTCTTACGGTAGCAACAACGCACCGCAACCAACTAGAAAGTAACAGTATGAAAACGAATGCTCAGTTCTTCAAAGTAACCGCCGATTGGATGCAGAAAGCGGGCCGTGGTGACGTGGCGCAAGCCTTTGAAGTGATCGCAATCGAGGCCAACGAAGGCCAGCCGGAATATGATGTCCTGCATCTGCGCACCGGGTCCGGCGCGTGGCCTGTTCTGCGCATCCGTGGGCACATGGTCAAGCCCTACACGCTCATGGCTAACGAAGGGCATTTCGTGCCGGTATGCGTGGCCGAGGAAATCCCCGGAGGCGCGCACGCGTTCGCCTTCCACCAGTTCGACACCGTGAAGGAAGCGCAGGAAGCCGCCGACGAGTTGAACGAAGCCTTACATCTGGTCCGCGTTGCCGAGACGAAGACGGCAGCAATCGAGGATGTCAAGCGCGGCGCTACCGTCCGCCGCCTGTACAAGTCCGGCTTGCCGATGTCCAAAGCGTACACCGTGGACGCATACAACAAAGATAGCCAATGTTACGCGCTGTTAGATGGCAAAGGTAACATTTACTGGCTGAAGCGTGGAAAATTGGTTGCGGTGTAACGCTAGCAGCGCAAGCCCCGGCAACGGGGCTTTTATGTAGTGGTATTTATGCCACAGAGTTTTAACTACCACTACATAAAACTATTGCGCTTTGATCTAAGTCAATGTATTCTAGGCATGTCGATTGCGCAATAGGGCGCACGATGATACTAGGGCGCATCAATGGAAGTTGACTTTCTGACACTAGAACAGAAAGCAATCGAGCTTGGCGGCAAGTATGATTATCGTCAAGAAAGATTCGTTTTCGACAGTACTTACAACGAACGCCAGTTCTGGCGCTGGCTTACATCAGAGGAAACCTTAGAAAATGGCTGAGTATAACGAAAAGCGCGTCAAGCGGCGCATCCGCATCAATAACGCCCTTGCGTTGCTGGGCCTCTTCGTCGTCGCCGTCCTGCTGGCCGTTTTGGGGCGTTCTTTCGGGCTGTGGTAGCCCTAACCCGCCCAGCGCTTGCCGGGCCTCTCTGGAGCCTTATATGAGCCTCACAGCAGCAGAGCGCGAAGCGTACAGCCTACGCGACACGCTGACCGCTACGGAACGCGCCGTTGTCGAAAGCTGTATGCGTGACATAGCGTTTAGCGCACGCTCGCACCGTGTCCCGTTAGCCTACGACGACCGCGCAGGCAAGCTAGAAGCCGCCCTCATTCGCTACATCATCGACAGCCGCCAACCGTAGCGAACACGCAACACAACAGCCCGCAAAATAGCGGGCTTTTTCATATTCAAAGGAAAATACGGTTTGAACCGTAGTGCTATGTTCTAGCAAATTCCGGTAGGTTGCCCGCGACCTGTTAGCAGCGCTGTTAGTCCTGCGCGAAGTCTCAAACCCTGCAAAAAGCCCGCCCGCAGGCCGGGCGCACTCTGCCCGACCCCTACAGGCTACCACCTCCAGCCGCCAGCTGTCAAGCGATTTTGCGCATTGTCGCATCTGCGCCACGATAGCCCGTTAGGTAGCACTACATGCAAATAGTTGTTGACATGCCGTTAGTAGCGCTACATACTGTGAACACATCAACGCAACACCAACTAAACGGAGCGTAACACTATGAACAAATTTGTTGATTTCCTGCTGTCCCTCGTCGGTCTGTGCATGGCTCTGGTTATCATGTGCCTCGGTGCGTACGGCTTCGGCGCTGAGCTGGGAATTCTGGTCACTGACTACAAAGATACCGCCGTTCTTGGCGTGGTAGTGTTCGGCATCGTCTCCGTTGTCGGCTCGTTCATGGTGTATGCTGAAGCGCGCGAAGCCTTCGCACCGCTCAACCGGGACAACATGCAACACCTTGCCGGGCTGGCTGTCGGCGTGGTCAACCGCTACACCGGCAAGCGCTACACGAAGGAAGAGCGCGGAACACGCTGGTTCTCGACCGTGGCCGCTAACATCTGCGCCAACGGTGACGCGTTTGAGTGGTTCCCGTACAAATAGCAGTTGACAGCCGGGCGAAAGCCCGGCACAATAAGAACCACTACTTACCAACGACACGAAAGCCCGCCATGCTGACCATTGACCGCAAACACGCCCGCATCAACCAAGTCCGCGCAGTGTTCTACATCTACACCGAAGCGCCCGCCGCTGTGTTCATGCTGCTGTGCGCTCTGGCTGAGCTGGTGTCGTCCTACTTCGTCCCGGCTGAGTTCTTCCAGAGCTTCGCACGATGGGCCGCTGTAGTGTTCGCCGTGCTGGCTGTGGTTGCTGCGCTCTGGGTCGTCCGCAAGGCCCGCGCGCATGGCGTGCTGTCCGCGTGGTAGTGTTGCGCAAAGACCACAGCGCAATTATTTGCAAATAGTGCTTGCGTTGTAGTGCTACATACCGTATTATCACTACATCGACAACGCAACTACACCGGAGCAAACAACATGGCAACTTTCACCGACACCAATACCGGCAAAATCTACACCGTGAACGGCCTGACGATCACTCAGACCCGCGACGGCGTGAAGCTCGGCGAGACGACCATGCCGGATGCTGGCGCGCTGGCTCACTGGCTGGACATGATGGGCTTCGCGTACGCCAAGGGCGCGCGCTTGGTGAAGCAACACAGCTTTTCGCGTGGCCTGCACAACTACACCGTAGAGGCCCGCTCTGAAGTCATCTGCGACGCTCTGACAGAGGCTCTGTGCGGTATGGGCTGGCGTCACCAGTTCACCAACTGCGGAGGCGATGAAGGCTACAACGGCGAAGGCTTCGCGTCTGAGTTCGCCGTACCTTGCGAACTGGCCGAATCGTTCCGTATGGACTTCGCAACCGCCAAGAAAAAGATGTAACAAGGGCTTGACAACGGAGTATGTAACGGTGCATACTCCTTACATCGACAACAACACTGGATCAGACATCATGAAACGTCAACAGCTAACCGCCCTGCGCCGCGTCACCAACGATGTACAGCGCCAGTATGAAGGGCTTAGCGGCAATTTCAGCTTTTCGCTTACCGCTGTGAACGATTGCTATGTGTTGTCGATTAGCAACGTTAACGATCTGCGCTGGTATGAGAAGACCCGCATGGCTACCGTCCTCATTGGCCCGCGTGGCGGCGTCACCGTGTCTCACGCTATGGGGTTCGAGGGCCACAGCTTCACCAGCCGCTAAAATAGTTCTTGACAGGCCATTATGTAGCGGTACATAATGGCTACACATCACAACAACGGAGCAATAAAATGATCTTGGTGCATACGACCTACAGCACGGTTACGCAAGAGTCCGCAGCAGAGGGCGAGGCGGCTGATTCCGGCTTTCTGGCTGAAAACGTGCCGTACAGCTTCCGCGAGCTGGTCGAGCTGATCGAGCGCAACGGCTACACCATGCCGTCTAGCAGCCCTGCAACGGGTCGCGTGTATGAGTGGCTGTCCGGCGAGCCGGTACAGGACTACAGCGACGGCAGCGGGACGACAGAGGCCATCCACTACAGCCACGACAACAACCCGCGCAGCGCTCGTTACTGGCGGTTGGCGTTCAAGGCGGTGGGGCTGCTGAAATGAGCGCTACAGAACAGGCGTACACGCCCACGCTCGCGGACCAGCTAACCGCCCTGCGCACCTACTGCGCGCGCTATGGGACCATCACGGAGGATGCAGCCCGGCGAAAGCCGGGCAACACGGAGCACAACATGAAAAAGAGCTTAATCGGACGCCTGCCAGTGCGCGAGGAAATCACCGAATGCGAATACCACCGCCCGCCAACAAAGGCAGAAATAAACAGGGGCTACGGTGCAACCCATTACAGGACTTTCGACGTTGCCGAATGCTGCCACCCCGGAACACGCATTAAAAAGCGCTGGTTCATAGCGCAGGATGACGGGTTGCGCTACTACGAATAACACGCCCACAGCAGCACCGAAGCCCGCCAAGAGCGGGCTACAAGTATTTGCAAAAAGCGCTTGCATGGTAGTGCTACCTACGGCATAATCACTACATCGAAACACAACACACAACCCCGGAGCCTACCATGAACGCAATGACCATCACCAAGACCAACGGCATCGACGGCGAATACGTCAAGGTGACCATCACCATCGGCGATAAAACGTACACCCGCAACACCCGCCCGAACGGCAGCAACCAATACGCCAACGTTACCAACGGGCGCACCACGTCGATGCGCGCAGGCGGTGCAACTGCCAATATGATCGACAAAGCGATTGCGGCAGCTCAGCAGTAAGCAACCCAGCGGCCCGCGCAAGCGGGCCTAACACAACCACTAAAACGAAGGTTACAAAATGGCAACTTCCTACAAACGATTCCAACAAGGTAGCGGCAGCTATAACTGCGAGCTGTGCGGTAAGCTGACCCGCGAGACGGGCTACGGAGAAGCGGACCTCAACATGTGCGCGCGCTGCCTGCTGGACTGCTACGTGGTCAATGCAGAGGCCGACTACGGGACCGACAGCCCGGAGTACAAGAAAGCCGCAAAAGACCTTGCGGACTGGGATGCAGCGCACCCGGCGAAGTAAGCAAGCTCCAAGCCTAGAAGCCCGCCCGCAAGGCGGGCTTTTTCACGTCTGTACTACACCCGCACCACACGAGGCCCGTATAGCCCCTACAAAGCACGATCACAGCCCTGCCTAGCACTACCTACCAGCATGGCCGCTCTACAGCGTACAGGCCCGTATAACATGGCTACGCCATGTAGTACCACTACGCTACCATACCAGCTACGCTAACCACTACCACAACCCCACTACTACGACCCACTACACCAAACAGCCTAGTTGGTCAAGCATGATAATGCGTTGTATCACATGTGCAACATGTAGAGCTACATAAGAGTAGACAACACATGCAATGTGTGATAGTACATAGTCATTATTACATAGTAGTATAACTAAGTAGTGTTACATAAGACTACATCATAAGTCATACTACATAAGTTGTAACACACGTACAGGCGCAGAGGCGTACAGGCCACAGCAGCGCAGCAGCCGAGAGGCTGCAAGCGTGTACCCATAGCAGCACGCGCTACCACATAGGCGCACGCATGGCAAGGGCTGTATAGTGCTGTTGTCTATAAGCGACACAGTAAAACAAGTAGTTTGTTTAACTTGACATCAAACGAAAACCATGTTTTAACGATGCGCCGATGTTCCGCCTAATGTGTTTAGGTGTAGCGACAAAACAACAGCAGCGAACGCACCTAGACACGCACCACGACCACACGGAAGCGCGATCACCAGCGGCTAAACGAGAATCATTCGCATCTGAACCCAGCCCGGCAGCAGGTAGACCACAGCCAGAGGCCACGGCCACGCACCAACCCCACGCCACAGAGGGCAAACCATGCCATCCTCAAGAGGCCAAACGACCGTTAGGCATTTTGACCCCTCATGCACAGAGGCGTTTATAGGCGTTTTGTATGCGATGGCGGGTCAGGCATCAACCGCTTGCCGTTCGCAGCTCCTAGGGCCGTCTACGGGGCTGTGTAGGGATATTTTGGCCCGTTCTCCAGCGCAAAATCCCGCAGGCCCGCCGCGTTAAGCCATCCCCTCGACCTCCAAGGTTTTACAACTTATGTTGTCGCACAGCAATGGCTTGCCTTCATCATCTGCTTTGGGTATCATTCGCCTCAGTGGCACTACTGGGTACTCCCAGCGTTCACAGTCCGACAGCTCCTAAACGATTGGTCATCGACTTGGAAACTGTCCTTGGGCTTGTTCGCTTCTCAGTAGTGCCACTTTTTTTTTGATTTTTGAAAATGTTAATGGAATCAAGGACTTACGTAATATTGCTCGTGTTGTGCGCCACCTTCTTACGCTTTCCGGGTATGGTTGAGGCCGTCTGAAGTTGGTTGGGTTCCTCCAGCCACAGACACCCGACCGAAAAGGAACCGCCACAATGGGAGTACCAGAAAATGTGCAGAGGAATT
>Ga0066708_10000258_pt1 | contig 13146 bp, 12 predicted proteins | sample GraSoiAngelo_157_FD_66504 | JGI IMG/M metagenome (GOLD analysis project Ga0066708, IMG submission 66504) | Grasslands soil microbial communities from the Angelo Coastal Reserve, California, USA - 14_1009_16_20cm | ecosystem: Environmental > Terrestrial > Soil > Grasslands | place: USA...
CTCGTAGCGGACCTCGCGTCCCGTGGTCTGGTGGACGAGGTCCCGGGGCGCACCGCAGGTGAGTACCGGGCCGAGGTGGCCGAGACGGTGCCCCGTGTGGCTTCGGAGTTCGCGGGCGCCACCGAGCTGTTCGAACGCGCGTGGTACGGCAACCGCCCGACGGGCGCCGACGACGCGGCCCACTTCCGCGACCTCGAGCAGACCGTGCTCACCGGGACGCGGGCATGAACGGTCGTCGGGTGACGTGGCGTGGGTGGCTGCCCTACGTGCTCGTCGTGGTCTCGGCCCTGCTCATCGGATACGTCGGTGGAGCGCCGGACCGCGGCGGCGCGCCGCTCGACCCGACGTCGGCCGCCCCCGACGGCACCAAGGCGCTCGTCGACACCCTGCGCGCGCTCGGCGTGGAGGTCACCGTGGGGCCTGCGGCGCCGAACGCCTCGACGACCACGGCGCTGCTGCTCTCAGATCGGCTCGTCGACGCGCAGATCCGTCCCGTCGACGACTGGGTGCGAGCCGGCGGGACGCTCGTCGTCGCCGATCCCAGCTCCCATTTCTCCATCACCCGTCCGACCGGGCGCACGCTCGTGGGCTTCATCGAGCCCGAGCTCGAACGTCGGTGCGACGAGCCCGCGCTGCGTGACGTCGATCGCGTGCTCGTGCCCAACGGTCAGCTGTTGCGCGTGCCGAAGGGCGCCTTCGGTTGCTTCACCGAGGGGTCGACGTCCGCCTTCCTCGTCTCGGCTCCCGTCGGACGCGGGCGGGTCGTGCAGCTCGGTGGGGCGGGCGGGTTCATCAACTCTCGTCTCGGCAAGGTCGACAACGGTCTCCTCGCCGCCACCCTGCTCGCGCCGCGGCGCGACAGCCGCGTGGCCGTGCTCCAGCCCGCGGTCGCAGGTGACGGCGCCAAGTCGCTCACCGACCTGGTGAGCCCGCGCGTGAAGCTGGCCCTTCTGCAGCTCGCGATCGCGTTCGGGATCGTCGTGCTCTGGCGGGCGCGGCGCCTGGGCCGGCCCGTGCTCGAGGTCCAGCCAGTGCACATCGCGGGGTCAGAGCTCGTCGCCGCGGTGGGGAACCTCCTGCAGCGGGCCAAGGGCCGGCCCCGCGCCGCGGCACTGCTGCGCGACGACCTGCGACGCACCCTGGCCGACCGGCTCGGCCTGCCGCCGGACACTCCGCCCGACCGGGTGGCCGACGCGGCAGCGGCGCGCACCGGCGTCGCCACCGAGCGGGTGCGCGCCGCGCTCGAGGAGCCGCCACCCGCGACCGAGGAGGACCTCGTGGTACTCGCCCAGACCGTGGAAGCCATCCGCCGGGAGGTCACCCATGCCCGATAGCCGCGACACCGCCGCTGGTGACACCGCCGGCAGCGACCCACGCGACGCCGTGCTGCGCGTGCGCAGCGAGGTCGCCAAGGTCGTGGTGGGTCAGGACGCGGCGCTCACGGGCCTCGTCGTCGCCCTGCTCGTGCGCGGCCACGTCCTGCTCGAGGGCGTCCCCGGCGTGGCCAAGACACTCCTCGTCAAGGCGCTGGCCGCCGCGCTCGACCTCGACTTCAAGCGCGTGCAGTTCACGCCGGACCTGATGCCGTCGGACGTCACCGGTCAGGTCATCTACGAGCAGCGCGACGCGTCCTTCCGTTTTCGCGAGGGCCCGGCGTTCACCAACCTCCTCCTTGCCGACGAGATCAACCGCACCCCGCCGAAGACACAGGCGGCGCTGCTCGAGGCCATGGAGGAGCGGCAGGTGTCGGTCGAGGGCGACGCCCACCCGCTCCCCGATCCCTTCGTGGTCGTGGCGACCCAGAACCCGGTCGAGTACGAGGGCACCTATCCGCTCCCCGAGGCCCAGCTCGACCGCTTCCTGCTCAAGCTGGTCGTCAGCTATCCCACGGCCCAACAGGAGGAGGCGGTGCTCGCCCGTCACGACCAGGGCCTCGACCCGCACGACCTCGCGGCCGCCGGCGTGCGCCCGGTGGCGGGAGCCACCGACCTGGCCGCGGCGCGCAAGCTCGTGGCCGCGATCACGACCGAGGTGGCGGTGCGCAACTACATCGTCGCCATCGCCCGGGCCACGCGCGACTCCCCGTCGCTCGGGCTGGGCGTGTCGCCCCGCGGCGCGGCCATGCTGCTGTGGGCGGCGAAAGCGTGGGCATGGCTGGCGGGCAAGCCGTTCGTCACGCCCGACGAGGTGAAGGCGGTCGCCAAGCCTGCGCTCCGTCACCGGATCGAGCTGCGACCCGAGGTGGAGCTCGAGGGCGTCACCACCGACGGGGTGCTCGACGGCATCCTGGCGTCCGTCCCGGTCCCGCGCTAGCGATGCCCGTCCCGACCTGGCGGCTCCCGGTGGCGGCGGCTGCCCTGTCGCTCGTCGTGCTCCTGCTGCCGCTCCACCCTGCGTGGTTGAGCGTCGTCGGCGTCGACGGGGTCCTGCTCGCCGTCGCCGTCACCGACTGGCTGCTTGCGGTGCGACCCGCCGCCGTCTCGGTCACGCGCGAGCTCCCCGGCATCGTGCCCCTCGACGGCCGGGCCGAGGTGGTGTGGCGCGTCGACAACCCGAGCCCGCGACAGTTGAACCTGCGGCTGGCCGACGAGCTCGCGCCGTCGCTGCGCGCCGCGTCGCGGCGGGCGCGGTTGGCCGTGCCATCGGACGGCCGTGCGAGCGCGCGCACCGAGCTGCAGCCGTCGAGACGGGGCCGCTTCATACCGAGCGAGGTCGTCCTGCGCGTGGAGGGCCCCTTGCGGCTGGTCGCGCGCCAAGGCCGTCGGGAGCTTCAGGGCTCGATCCGCGTCTACCCCCCGTTCCGGTCACGCGACGAAGCCGAGCTGCGCATCAACAGGGCGCGCATCCTCGAGATCGGTCTTCGGTCGGCTCAGGGACGCGGTGGCGGCACCGAGTTCGACTCGCTGCGCGACTACTCGGTCGACGACGAGTTCCGCCGGATCGACTGGGCCGCCACCGCCCGCGCCGCCCGACCGATCGTCCGCACCTACCGCGCCGAGCGCAACCAGACCGTGGTGCTGCTGCTCGACGCGGGCCGGCTCATGGCCGGACGGGTCGACGACGTGCCCCGGCTCGATCACGCGATGGACGCGGTGATGATGCTCACCGCGGTGGCCACGCGCCTCGGTGACCGTGCCGGTCTGGTGGCGTTCGACCAACGCGTGCGGGCCGTCGTGTCGCCGGGTCACTCGCGAGACCAGCTGAGCCGTGTGACCGAGGCCATGTACGCGCTCGAGCCCGAGCTGGTGGAGAGCGACTATCGGGGCGCGTTCGCCGAGACCCTCGCCCGCTTCCGCCGTCGGGCCCTGCTCGTCGTCTTCACCGAGCTGTCCGAGCAGGCGATGGCCGAGACGCTGCTACCCGCCCTCCCGCTCGTTGCACGCGACCATCTCGTCGTGGTCGCGAGCGTGCGCGACCCGGAGGTGGTGCGGTGGGCGCGGTCGTCGCCCACCGATGGCGGCGGCGCATACCGCAAGGCGGCCGCGGTCGCCGGTCTCGACGAGCGCCGGCGGACGGTGGCGCGACTGCGCGGCCTCGGCGCGACGGTCGTCGACGCGCCGCCGGGCCGGCTCGCCCCTCAACTCGCCGACGCCTACCTGCGGGTCAAGGCGACGGGCCGCCTGTAAGCCCTTCTTGTCGTAGTTGGCCGTCCCAAGGACGGCTGCGTACGCCAAGAAGCGGCGGTCGTCGACACCCAATCGGGCAGACTGCTGCGATGGAGCCAGCAGACGTCCTCGACAACGTCCGCCAGATCGCCGACCGGTTCGCCGCCGATCGGAGGGCGCGCCAGCTGCGCACCGTTCTGATCCGTTCGGAGTTCGACGAGCTGGCCGAGGCCGGGCTGCCGCTCTCGGGGGTACCGACCGATCAGGGCGGGTTGTGGGAGAGCCAGCGCAGGTCCACCCGGGGCATCTGCGAGCTCCTGCGCACGCTCGCACGCGGCGACTCGTCGCTCGCGCTCGTGTCCGCCATGCACCCGTCCGTGCTGGCGTTCTGGCTCGCGAGCCCGGTTGCGCCCGACCCCTACACCGCGGCGTGGGAGGCGCAGCGTCGGGCGCACTTCGAAGCCGTGGTCGGCGGCGCCTGGTGGGGCACGATCACCTCGGAATCGGGCAGCGGCGGCGACGTGCTGAGGACCAGGGCGAAGGCGCGTCGCGACGGTGGCGAGTACCGCCTCACCGGCGCCAAGCAGTTCGGCAGCGGCTCGGGCATCACCTCGTTCATGATCACGACTGCCGTGCCCGACGACGAGCCCGAGCCCGACTGGTTCGTCCTTCCGGTGAAGGACGTGCCCTGGGACGGGTCGAGCGGCATGAAGCTGGTGGGCGAGTGGGACGGCCACGGGATGATCGCCACCCAGAGCCACGCCATGGCGTTCGCCGACTTCGCCGCGACCCGGTTCGCGTGGCACGGCAACCTGCGGGGGTTGATCGACGCGGCCGCTCCCTTCTTCGGCTGTTGCTTCACCGCAGTGATCGTGGGCGTCGCCGAGACCGCGATCGCGCACGCGCGCGCGCAGCTCGCACCGAAGCAGGAAGGGATGCGCGCGTACGAGCGGGTGGAGTGGGCTCAGGTCGAGCTGGAGGACTGGCTCATCCACCAGGCCTACGAGGCGATGCTACGGGCGGTCGAGACGAGCGACCGACCGCTGGCCGAGGTGCGGCGCGGCAAGACCGCGGTCGCGCAGCTCGCGGAAGCCGCGCTCACACGCGTGTGCCGAGTTGTCGGCGGCGGCACCTTCGGGCGCCAGTCGCCGTTCGGCTGCTGGTTCGAGGACGTACGCGCCCTGGGCTTCCTGCGGCCGCCCTGGGGGCTGGCCTACGACGCGATGTTCGCGGACAGCTGGGCGGGCTGACCCCAGCGATCAGGGCGCTTCGCCCAGCGCACCGGTGACGCCCCGCCGCGCGGCGTCCCGGCCCCGCTGCACGACATAGAGCAGGAAGGCCGACTCGGCCGCCGCACCGATGCCGACGCGCACCACCGTCGACCCCACGTGACCGGTGACGAAGCCCTCGATCGAGCCCGCGGCACCGAACACCGCGATGAGACCCAGCACGATCACGATGGCCCGCCGTCCCTCCTCGAGCAGCGCGGTGCTCCGAGGTCGGTCGCCGGGGTCGATCAGCGACCAGCCGAGCATCAGGCCGGCGGCTCCCGCGATGAACACCCCTGTCAGCTCGAGCAGGCCGTGAGGGAGCACGAGGCCCCAGAACTTGCCGCTCTGCCCGACCGACGCGAAGAGACCCGCGACCTCGCCCAGCCGCGCGCCGTTGAAGACGAGCACCCGGACGGTGGGCAGGCAGACGAGGATGCCGCCCGCGAAGGCGAAGAAGCCCACCTGCACGTTGTTGGTGAACACCTCGGCGGCGAAGGCCTCGGCCGGCTGCGACGAGTAGTAGTCCTCGAACTCTCCGTGGACGTATGCCTCGCGTACGGCCGCGGGCGCGCTGGCATCGAGCGCGGCGGGCGAGTGCGCCAGCCAGACTCCCATCGCCAGCGCGGGCACCACGGTGAGGGCGAGGCTGACGGCCACGAAGCGACGGGCGTGCCACACCGCCGCGGGAAACGTGTCGGCGAAGAACCTGCCCACCGCCCGCAGGCTGCGCGCGCGGGTGCCGTAGACGACCGCGCCGGCGCGAGCGACCAGGCGGGTGAGCGTGGCGGTCAGGGACGGGTCGCGGTAGTAGGTGCGGGCGTAGGAGAGGTGCGTGCTGACGCGCTGGTAGAGCCGTACGAGCTCGTCGAGCTCGGCCGGCGACAGGCTGCGCACGGTGCGCCCCGCCCGGGCGGTCAGCGCGCCCAGGCGGTCCCAGGTGGGCTGGTTCAGCGCGATGTACCGGTCGATGTCCATGATTGGTCGAGTGAGCCTTGCCTCGATCGGTGCTTCGGATCAGTCCTGTACCTCGTCCTGCCGATCTACGGTAAATGACGATGGCGACGGCGCAGAACCAGGTGGTCACACCCGAAGCCGTGCCGCTGGATCTGGAGATCGCGAACATCGGGTCGCGCGCCCTCGCCGTGATGATCGACTGGCTGATCCAGGGCACCACGCTGTTCGCGTTGATCATCGGGTTCACCGCCCTGGTCGGGGCGACCAACACCCACGTGGGCGCGGGCATCGCGGCTGCGTTCTTCTTCCTGCTGACGTTCATCGTGCTGTGGGGTTACCCGACCGTGATGGAGACGTTGTGTCGCGGCCACACGATCGGGAAGCTCGCGCTCGGGCTGCGGGTCATCACGGTCGAGGGCGCACCGGTGCGCTTTCGTCACGCGGCCATCCGCGCCACGCTCGGTCTGGTCGACTTCATCCTGACGTCGGGAGCGGGCGCGGTGATCTCGGTGCTGATGACGCATCGCAGTCAGCGTCTCGGTGACCTCGTCGCCGGCACGGTCGTGTTGCGCGAGCGCACCGGCCTGCGCGCGCCGGTCGCGGTCGAGTTCCCCGTGCCGCACGGGCTCGAGACGTATGCGCAGACGCTCGACGTGGCGCGCGTGACCACCGACGACTACCGCGCCGCCCGCACGTTCCTGCTCAGGGCGGCGAGCCTGGCTCCCGCCGTGCGCTACGACCTCGCCCTGCGGATCGCCCAGCCGGTTGCCGGGCGCGTGCAGCCCGCGCCGCCTCCGGGCGTGGCCCCCGAGGCGTTCCTGCTGTGCGTGGCCGCCGTCTACCAGCACCGCCAGGCCCGGCAGGGTGCGCCGGTGCCGGCGTACGCCCCTCCGCCCCCGTCGCCGCCGGCCCCGCCCGGCCGCGAGCAGGGCGACTTCTCGCCACTAGCCTGACCCCGCGTGAGCGTCTCCCTCGAACCTGTCTATCTGGATCACGCGGCGACGGCGCCGATGCGGCCCGAGGCGGTCGAGGCGATGCTGCCGTACCTCACCGAGCGCTTCGGCAACCCGTCGGGCTCGCACGCGGTCGCGCGCGAGGCGCGCAAGGCGCTCGACGAGGCGCGTGACGTCGTCGCCGAGTGCCTGGGGGCCCAGCCGGGTGAGGTCGTCTTCACCGGGAGCGGCACCGAGGCCGACAACCTCGCCATCCTCGGGGCACACGCGTCGCGCGGCGGGCGCGTGGTCTGCACTGCCGTCGAGCACCACGCGGTGCTGCACGCGTGCGCGGCCCTCGGCGGTGACGTCTCACCGGTGGGCGCGGACGGCATTGTCGACGTGCGCGCGCTCCGCGCCCGGCTCGGGCCCGACACCTCGGTCGTGTCGGTGATGCTCGCCAACAACGAGGTGGGCACGGTCCAGCCGCTCGAAGCGGTCGCGGCGACCGTGCGCGACCGGGCGCCGAACGCGGTGCTGCACACCGACGCCGTCCAAGCCTTCCCGTGGCTCGACGTGGCCACCCTGGCCCGCCCCGCCGACCTGGTCGCGGTGAGCGCGCACAAGTTCGGTGGCCCCAAGGGCGTGGGCGCGCTCGTCGTGCGCGACGGAACCCGCGTCGCCCCGATCCTCCACGGCGGTGGCCAGGAGCGCGACCGGCGCAGCGGTACCCACAACGTCGCCGGCATCGTGGGGATGGCCGCGGCCATGCGGGCCACGGTCGCCACCCGCGCCCAGACCGTGGCGCGCGTGACGTCGCTGCGCGACCGTCTGGCCGATGGTCTGCTGGCGGTGATCCCCGACGCGGCCGAGACCGGCGACCGGTCGTCCAAGGTCGCGGGCAACTGCCACCTGTCCTTCGCGGGTGTGGAGTCCGAAGCCCTGCTCGTGCTGCTCGACGGCGCGGGCGTGTGCGCGTCGGCCGGTTCCGCGTGCACGAGCGGTGCCATCGAGCCGTCGCACGTCCTGGTGGCCATGGGCGTGGCGAAGGGGCGCGCGCTCGGCTCACTCCGGCTCTCGCTCGGGGTCACGACCACCGAGTCCGACGTCGACCGTGCCCTCGAGGCGGTGCCCGCGGCGGTCGCGCGCCTGCGCGAGACGGCCTGAGCCGATGCGCGTGCTCGTCGCCATGTCCGGCGGCGTCGACTCTTCCGTCGCGGCCGCCATCCTCCTCGAGCAGGGCCACGAGGTCGTGGGTGTGACGATGAAGCTGTGGGGTGGCGCGTCCGACTCAGGCTGCTGTTCGGTCGCCGACGTCGACGATGCGCGGCGCGTTGCCCAGCAGCTGGGCATCGACTACTGGGTGTTCGCGTTCACCGACGACTTCGACGCGCACGTCGTCGAGCCCTACGTTGCCGCGCACGCGGCGGGCCGCACGCCCAACCCGTGCATCGAGTGCAACCGGCGGCTGAAGTTCGACCGCCTGTTGCGCAGGGCCGACCAGCTCGGCTTCGACGCCGTCGCGACCGGGCACCACGCGCGGGTCGTCGCGTCGCCGGACGGACGCCTGGGGCTGCGTCGTGGCGCGGATCGGGCCAAGGACCAGTCGTACGTGCTGTACGTGCTCGGTCGCGCCGAGCTGTCCCGCTGTCGCTTCCCCGTCGGCCAGCTGACGAAGGCCGAGGTGCGCGGGCGCGCCGCGGCCCTCGGGCTGCGCACGGCCGACAAGCCCGACAGCCAGGACGTCTGCTTCGTGCTGGCGACGGGCGGCCGGCGCGCCTTCCTCGAGCCTCGCATCGGCATTCATCCCGGACGCCTGGTCGACACCGCAGGGCGTGAGGTCGGCCGCGTCGACGCGGTCGAGCTCGTCACCGTGGGCCAGCGCCGGGGCCTCGGCTCGGCCGGCGGTCCGCGCCGGTATGCGCTCGCGGTCGACACCGCGGGCGCGACGGTCACGGTGGGATCGCTCGACGACCTCTTCGTCGACCGGGTGCGGCTCAGCGGGCTCTCGTGGGTCGACTCGCCCGTCACCGGTCCCGTCCTCGTGCAATCCAGCGCCCACGGGGCCGCGGTGCCGGCCATCTTCGACGGCGAGCACGTGAGGTTCGCGGCCCGCCAGCGGGCGGTGGCGCCCGGCCAGAGCGTCGTGCTCTACGACGACGACGACGTGCTCGGCGGAGGGATCGCCGTGTGAGGCCGGCCCTCGTGCTCACCGCGGTCGTCGCGACGTTGCTCTCGGCGGACCCCGCGGAAGCCTCGTGCGGGACGCCCCCACCCCTGTCGCAACGGTTGCAGGAGGCCACGGTCGTGTTCGTGGGGCGGGTGGTGACCACGACGGACAACGGTCGCACCGCGCACGTGCGGGTGGAGCAGGTGTGGAAGGGGGCACCCCTGTCCGACCGGGTCACCGTGAAGGGCGGTCCCGACGACGAAAGTGCGAGATCCTCGGTCGACCGCTCGTTCCGCGCCGGTGCGCGCTATCTGTTCGTGCCGGAACGTGCCGGTGGGCAGTTCCGCGACACGTCGTGCAGCGCCACCGTCGAGTACAGCGGCGCGCTCGCGCAGTTCGTGCCCGACACGGTGACGCTGCCGCGGCGCTCGTCGACAGGGAGCAGTGGCCTCGCCCGTCAGGCTGCGATCGCGCTGGCGGTGGTGCTCATCGTTCTCATCCTGAGCCTCGCCTTCTCCCGCCGTCGCCGGCGCTCGTCGGTCAGCTCGTCCTGATCCGCCGCGTGCGCGCCTGCTCGAGCACCGCGCCCGGCCGCGTGGGCGTGAACAGCAGGCGGGTGGTGCGGCCCGGCTCGCCGGCGCGGACCCCGGGCTTCACGAGGGTGAGCTCGACCTTGTCCAGCAACAGGAGCTCGAGCGCGAGGCCGGGTGCCCGCTGGGTCAGGTCGAGCGAGTCGCTGTCGGCGGGAGCGGGTCGGAGCACCTCGACCGTCTGGCGGGGGAAGAGGACCGGGTCGGCGAGGGTGAGCGGGTCGTGCAGCACGAGCCCGGCGGGCACGAACACCGCCCACCGACGCGAGAGCACGTGCATCGACCGCGTGAGGAGGACGGCCACCGGCGCGCCGACGACGATCGCGATCGCGCCCGCCACCCACTGACGGGTGGCGACGAGGAGCGGGCCGACCGTCACGCCCGCGATCGCGAGCGCCCACGCCAGCACGAGCGGTCCCACCAGCAGGGCCCCGGGGACGCGGAGGGGGAATCGACGCTCGTTGGGGTAGGCGGGCCCGTTCACGCACGCCAGGCCGAACGCCGGCGCGAACGCCCACGTCGCCGAAACGGTCGCCCAGACGAGCGCGAGCGCCGACACGTGGTCGGCGGTGGCAGCCGCGACGACCGCGACGACCGAGGCGGGTGCGACGATCCGCAGCGCGGTGAGGCTCAGCGGGTGGGGCACGAGCACCGCCACCACCCCGACGGCCCAGCCCGTCCACAGCCCCGATGACGCGACCAGCTGAACCGGCCGGCTGGCGGCGTCGAGCGCGTCCGCGAGCGGCGGACCGGCCGTGAACGGCAGCGCGATCCACGACACCCGCACGACCCACGGCACGAGGCGTTGGGAGTCGACGCGCACACGCCATCAGACCACACGCCATTAGACGACATGGCCATCAGACCACGGTTCGCGCCGACCGGCGTCGTGCCCCTGCGGCGGCGCGTAACGTCGTGGGGTGACCTGCACCCCGGACCCGGCCGCGCGTGCCGCCGAGCTGCGCGCCGCGATCGAGTACCACAACACGCGCTACCACGCGCTCGACGATCCGGAGATCTCCGACGCCGAGTACGACGAGAAGGTGCGCGAGCTGCGCGAGATCGAGGAGCTGCACCCCGACGTGGTGACACCCGACTCGCCCACCCAGAGCGTGGGTGCCACTCCGTCGTCGCTCTTCGCACCCGTCCGGCACCGCACGCGGATGATGTCGCTCGACAACGCCTTCTCGTTCGACGAGCTCGTCGCGTGGGGCCGCCGCATGGAGCGCTACATCTCGGGTGACGTGGACTTCGTGTGCGAGCTGAAGATCGACGGCGTCGCCCTCTCGCTCGTGTACGAGCGGGGTCGCTACACGCAGGCCGCCACGCGAGGCGACGGCGCCGTCGGCGAGGATGTCACCGACAACGTGCGCACCGTCGAGGCCGTGCCCGAGCGCCTCCGCGGCGGCCACCCGCCCGACGTGCTCGAGGTGCGGGGCGAGGTGTACATGCCGATCAAGGCCTTCGAGGAGCTCAACGCGCGCCAGGAGGAGGCCGGAGGCCGCATGTTCGCCAACCCCCGCAACTCCGCGGCGGGTTCGTTGCGCCAGAAGGACGCCAAGGTCACCGCCAGCCGCGAGCTGTCGTTCTGGACGTATGCCGTCGGCACCGTCGAGGGCGGGCCCGCCTACACGCGGCACTCCGAGACCCTCGAATGGCTGGAGCAGGCCGGCTTCCCGGTCAACCCCGAGATCCGCACGCTGGGCACGCTGGACGACGTGTTCGCGTACTGCGAGCACTGGCTCGAGCACCGGCACGACCTCGACTACGAGATCGACGGCGTCGTGGTGAAGGTCGACGACCTGGGGCAGCGCCAGGAGCTCGGTGCCACGTCGCACGCGCCGCGGTGGGCGATCGCCTACAAGTTCCCGCCCGAGGAGCGCACGACCCGGCTCGAGCAGATCATGGTGTCGATCGGGCGCACGGGGAAAGCCACCCCGTTCGCCATGCTCGAGCCCGTCTTCGTGGGTGGCTCGACCGTCTCCCTCGCCACCCTCCACAACGAGGACCAGGTGCGGGCCAAGGACGTACGTCCCGGCGACACCGTCACCGTGCGCAAGGCGGGTGACGTGATACCGGAGGTCGTGGGACCGGTGCTGTCGTTGCGTCCCAAGGGCCGGCGCAGGTGGAAGTTCCCGACGCGCTGTCCCGCATGCGGGGAAGCGCTCACCCGCCTCGAAGGCGAAAGCGACACGTTCTGCACCAACGCGGAGTGCCCGGCCCAGCTGGCCGGCCGCATCGGCCATTTCGCCTCGCGCGGCGCGATGGATATCGAGGGGATGGGGGAGAAGACGGTGCTGACCCTCACGGGCCGCGGGATGGTGCGCGACGTCGGCGACCTCTACTCGCTGACGTACGACGACCTCATCGTCCTCGAGGGATTCGCCGAGCTCTCGGTGCGCAACCTGCTCGACGCCATCGAGCGGTCGAAGTCCAGGCCGCTGCCGAACCTCCTCGTCGGCCTCAACATCCGTCATCTCGGCGGTGCGGGCGCTCAGGTGGTGGCGCGGGCGTTCGGGCACCTCGACCGCATCATCGACGCCCCGGAGGAGAAGCTCGCCGCAGCGGGCGGCGTTGGTCCTGTGATCGCGAAGAGCGTGAGCGAGTTCTTCGCCCACGAGCCGAATCGCGCCGTCGTGGAGAAGCTGCGCGCCGCGGGCGTGAACTTCCAGGGGCCGGAGGCGCCCGACGTGCCCCAGACGCTCGCGGGCATGTCCGTGGTGGTCACGGGCACCCTCGAGACGTTGTCGCGCGAGCGCGCCGAGGAGGCCGTCAAGGAGCGCGGCGGCAAGGCGCCGGGAAGCGTGTCGAAGAAGACCGACTACGTGGTGATCGGTGAGGGCCCGGGCGCGGCCAAGGTCAACAAGGCGAACGAGCTCGGCATCCCCATGCTCGACGAGGCCGCGTTCCTACGCCTGTTGGAGACCGGTAGCCCGGGGGAGTGACCCGAGGGAAAGATCAGCCCGGCGGATCGCGAAGGGCGGCGCGAATCGCAGCTGCAGTCGCGGCCATCGCGTCGTCGCTCTCGTACTTCTGACGCGGCCAGAAGAAGCCGCGCAGGCCGTCCTTGCGCCGTCGGGGCACCACGTGCACGTGCAGGTGGGGCACGCTCTGGCTGACCCGGTTGTTGACCGCGACGAAGGTGCCGTCGGCGCCCATGCCCGCCTCGACCGCGCGGGCGAGGCGTTGCGCGGTGGCGAACACCGGCTCGACCAGGTCGGCCGGCAGGTCGGCCAGGGTCTCGTAATGGGCACGCGGCACCAGCAGGCAGTGGCCGGGAAAGACGGGCCGGGCGTCGAGGAAGGCCATCGTCCGCTCCTCCTCGAGCACCACGTGCGCCGCGATCTCTCCCGTGACGATCTGACAGAACACGCATCCGGGCACAGAGCTGCCACTCATCGCTCGGCGTGGTGCGCAGCACCCGGGTGCCCGCCGCCAAATGTCAGCCGAGACGCAACGCGCGCCGGTGGGGCAGGGGCCCCCACCGGCACGCGGCGGGCGTGGTGCGCAGCACCCGGGCGCCCGCCGCCAAATGTCAGCCGAGACGCAACGCGCGCCGGTGGGGCAGGGGCCCCCACCGGCACGCGGCGGGCGTGGTGCGCAGCACCCGGGCGCCCGCCGCCA
>Ga0066708_10000260_pt1 | contig 13138 bp, 9 predicted proteins | sample GraSoiAngelo_157_FD_66504 | JGI IMG/M metagenome (GOLD analysis project Ga0066708, IMG submission 66504) | Grasslands soil microbial communities from the Angelo Coastal Reserve, California, USA - 14_1009_16_20cm | ecosystem: Environmental > Terrestrial > Soil > Grasslands | place: USA...
GGCCCGAACTCCTCGGGACGCACTCCTTCGATTGGAAGGAGCCTTGCGCGCTTTTTGATCTGAGCGAGCGCCTTGTCAGGGAATTCCTTGACCTGCAGCAACTCCTCCCAATGAGTGAAGTAGCCGTGCCGCTTGCGATGGCTAGCAATGTTATAGGCAACGTTTTTGGCGATACCAGGAAGTTGGGTCAGCTCTTTTGGATTGGCGGTATTAAGGTTGATTGGCTCAGCCATGATGAAATCTTTGATGCCGATATTAGACTCGCGGTGCCTTCAGTAGTTTTCTTTCAGAGCAGCGGTTCGGCTTGTGTCTAAGTTGAAAGTCTGGGGCTGTTCAACTCGTTTCGCGGGTTGCATTTTTTGCCACCCACCAGCTATTCGCGATGACGCAAAAAACCAGAACAACGAGCACTGCCGTACTTGTTCGATCGAGCCGCGGAAACAGGAACAACGAGGTAATGACAGCCAGGGCCGCCACAATGTTTCCCGCAGGAAGCCGAAACTGCGCCTCTGGGACTTGCTGCTTGCGCCGAAGCACCGGGAGCGCCGCGCAAACTGATCCGTAGTAGAACAGCCGCGCCATCGCGGAGATGGTCAGGTTCCACTGAAAACTTCCCATCAGAGAAAAAATCCAGAGTCCGAGGGTAAATATAACGATAGCGATGTGCGGCGTCCGAAATCTGGAATGCACGGCGGCAACCGCAGGCGGAAGATCTCCGTGTTCAGACTGCGCGAACAAAAGCCTGGGGAATCCCAAAATGTTTGCGCTTAAGTATCCGTAGCAGGCAATCAGCACTCCTACGCTCACCACTCGGGCGCTCCAAACCCCAAACATCACTTCCGCAGCAAGCGCCATTGGGCGATCGGTCGCAGACGCCTGCGACAGCAGTGAGACGATCACCCACTGCGTCATCGTGTAAATAAGCGTGCAAACCAGCAGGGCGACGAGGAGCGCGAAAGGATAGTCGCGGCGTGGGTCCTTCGCTTCGCCTCCGACCATGAGCGCGGTTTCGTAGCCCCCGTAAGCGAACATCAGCAGCAGGATCGCATGCAGCCAGCTTTTGCCCGGCCCGGAGGGTAACGCGATCACGAGTTGCTGATGGTGAAATATGAGGAACAGCGACGCGGCAAGTACGAATAATCCTAGTGTGAGGAGCTTGCCAACGGTGAAGATGTTGCTCAGAATCGTGCCTTGACGGACTCCGATGTAATTCACCGCTGCAAGCACGGCCAGCAACAGAGTCAATATGAATAGTCTTGGCACCGGAGTTTTTGCAGCGGGCCAGAATTCAGCTAGATAAATCACAAAAAGATTAGCGTTAGCTGCAGCGGCAGTAAGACGCGCCAGCCACCCAGTCCATGCGATCGCTATACCGAAAGTGCGTCCGAATGCCGTTCTGGTGTAAAGATAAACTCCGCCACTGCGCTCAAAGCGTGATGCCACTTCCGCAAAGCACGCCATTACCAATGCGGTGCCCACGGCGGCAAATAGCCACGCGAGCGGACTGGCGGTGCCGACCAGGCCTGAGATCACCGAGGGCAATCCGAAAACACCGCTACCGATAATGCAATTAACGGTGAGCGCTGCCAGGCTCCAGCGCCCGATCGCGCGCACTAGAGTCGGCTGAGCTGGTTCGGGCATCTGCAGGGTTGTATCACGAAGCCTGCTTGCGCCGGAAATACCTGGCACCCCAAGCTCTCGAGCAGCCCTGCTTTTCTGGGCCTTCGAAGGCGTCTACGGGCAACGATCTTGTGATTAAAGAATCCAAACTTGAGCGCGCATGTAAGCCCTGTGCCGCGTCATTGCGCCATGGACGGACTACACGCACGTGCGGGCTTCGGCCGAAGAACCAGCAAACTCCTTGTGATCGCGAGTGCTGTGCTCGTCATCGTCGTGATCACGGGTGCACTCCTGGCACGACACTATTGGCCATTCACAGAATCCGCCATTCGCAAGGACTTGGCTTCTGCAGCTTCGGCGCGAGTGCAATTTGGCAGCTTTCATAAGCAATATTTTCCTCCCGGCTGCGTAGCCGAAAACGTCTCATTTCAGCGCGACGCTTCTGCACCTCCCTTCATCACCATCCGGCGGTTGACAATCAGCAGCAATCTCGCCGGTTTGCTTCGGCATCGCGTCGGCCTTTTCCGGGCCGAAGGCACGCACGTTATTGCCGCTCCGAACGAGTTCGGACGCAACCAGGTGCGCAAGCAGACCACGATAGATAATTTTGTTGCCAATGATGCTGTGCTCGAGGTTTCTGAGAAGAATGCTCAGCCGCCCCTGCGGTTCATCTTTCACAGATTTTCTTTGCAGAACCTCAACGGGCAAGGCACAACGACCTTCGCCGCCGAATTCGATAATCCTGAACCCCACGGTGTACTCAAGGCCTCCGGACAGTTTGGCCCCTGGAACTCGAATGAACCCGTCGCTACTCCAATCTCAGGAAGTTATTCGCTGGAGCGCGCCGATCTCGGGGTATTCCACTCAATCGGCGGGACGGTTTCTTCTACCGGAACCTTCAATGGCACTCTGAAGGAATTGGGTGTGGAAGGCTCAACCCATAGTCCGGAATTCGTCGTCGCGAAAACGCGGCATGGCATTCCACTCGACACGCGATTCAGTGCGCTTGTCGATGCGACCAAGGGAGATGTGACGCTGCGTTCAGTCACCGCACATTTCGGCAAGGACTTGATTGACGCGCACGGAAGCATCGCGAGGCGGCAAGATGGCCATCGATCTGCGATTATCGATCTAGACTGCAATTGGGGGCGCATCGAGGACACGTTTTATCCATTCATTCATACCCCGAGTTCGCCCCTCGCCGGCGACGTTGCGTTCCAGATGCACGTCACGTTGCCATCCGGACACGAACCTTTTTTGAAGAAGATTCAACTGGATAGCACTTTCAAAATCCAAAATGCCAAGTTTACGAATCCGCAGACTGAAATTCGCGTCAGCCGCGTCTCGTCTCCTCCCGAACAAGACGACAACCAGACTCTTGCAGATTTTCAGGGCAGCGTGACATTGCGTGGCAGAGTAGCCCACTTTTCTAGCCTGTCGGTCCACGACCGGGATGCGGCAGCGCTGTTACGCGGTAACTTCGATTTGACCGATCACAAGGTAAATCTGCACGGAAATCTAAAGACGGCAGCCTCGCTCACGAAAACCACTCATGGGATCAAGGCTGTCTTCGCCAAGGCAATCGAGCCATTCTTCAAAAAGAAGCCGCACAAGACGGTCGTACCCGTCCACATTGGCGGAACTTACAGCCACCCCAGCTTTGGACTCGATCTCGGATCGTAATTTCGATTCGCCACGCCCTACCGATTGAGCTGTAAGATCACAGCACAGTCACTGTGCTACGATTTTCTTTACCGACTCGCCCGGAGGAATCCTTGACAATCATTCGAACTACCCTGGTATGCCTGCTATTTGCGGGCTCTGTGTTTGGCCAGGCCAACTCTCAACCCGCAACGCCGCTTCCTAATTCGCCCGTACAAGAGCTGCCGAATGCTGCGGACAAGTCCGCCACTTCGCCCGACACGCCGGTTATTACTGTGCAAGGCGTTTGTGATAAGCAATCGGCTGCTGCAGACTGCAAAACCGTGATCACCCGCGCGGAATGGGAGAAGCTGATCAGCGCTCTCCAGCCCAATATGCCCAAGTCGGCCCAGAAGCAGTTGGCTGCTCGTTACGTCCAGGCCGTGATTCTGGCCAACAAGGCGCACGAAATGGCACTCGACAAAGGCCCCGTCTATGAGGAACAGATGTATCTTGCACGCCTACAACTCCTGGCGCGCATGGCCGGCGAGCAGATCCAGAAGGATGCATCCAAGGTCTCGGACGCAGACATTGAAAATTACTATCGCCAGCACAGCGGCGAGTTCAAGACCATCAGCTACGACAAGATTCATGTGCCGAAGCAGAAGCAAGGGACAACGCCTTCGTCTGCGACCGGACCTGATGCTGAAAAGAAGCGCCAGGCTGCCGAAGCCGAAATGAAAGCCGAGGCCGAGAAATTGCGCGCGCGTGCCGCTGCCGGAGAAGACTTCACTAAGCTCCAGCAGGAAGCCTATGACTTCGCCGGAACGAAATTGACTGCCAGCAATACTCGCGTTGATAAAGTCAAGAAGACGGCCATGCTGCCAAATGACTCTTCAATTTTCGACCTGAAAAAAGGCGAGGTTTCGCCCGTGATTACGGACCCACAGGGGTTCATGATCTACAAGGTCGAAGACACGCAGGACCAGCCGCTGGCCGATGTGAAGGAGGAAGTCTCGCGCGCGGCGCAGCAGGAAAAACTGAAGAGCGCCTCGGAGGAGATTCAGAAAGCGGCCACTCAGAACACAACCTACGATGATGCTTATTTCGCGGCGCCTCCACCACCAACGCTGAAGAAGCCGGGCGAACCGGCCGCGACGCCGGCTCCTACTGCCCCTCCGCCTGGACAGAAGTAAATGGGAAACGGACCTCCGTCCATCATAGTGACAGGAATCTTCGGGAACCTGGGTCGGCGATTGTTGCCGATGCTTTCCGGTTTCCGGGTCGTGGGCGTAGATTTCCGTCCGCCGGCAACCGATCCCGCGTTGCAATTTGAGCAGATGGACTTGGGCGAAGAGTCGTCCTGCCTGCAGTTCATCCAGTTACTCCGGGACGTTCGTCCAGTAGCCGTGGTTCACTTGGCATTCGTAGTGGACGCTGTCCGCACCGGCGTTCTCGACCGCGAGCGCATGTGGAAAGTGAACGTCGCCGGAACTGCACGAGTGATGGAGGCCGTAACCGAAGCCAATCGCGATTGGCCGATGGTCGAGAAGTTCATCTTTCTTAGCAGCGTTTCTGCCTATGGTCCAGGGTTGTCGAAACCTGCAAGGGAAGAAACGCCTCTTGCTGCCCACACCTACACTTACGGCGTGCATAAGATGGAGGCCGATCGAGTCGTGCAACAGCGCGCGCCTGCGCTGCGCGGATGCAGTGTTTATATCCTTCGTCCTCACATCTTCGCGGGGGCCAGTGTGGACAATTACTTTATGGAGGGGTTTCGCGGCATTCCAGGCGGAAGCAGTGCGCGTGCTGCCCGCATGCGGGAAAATGGAACACGGCTTCCGTGCTTGCTGCCGTCAGGCAAGCAGTACTTGCAGAATCGGGTGCAGTTCGTCCACGTTGATGATGTCGCCCGAATAATTTCGTTCATCCTGAAGAAGTCTGAACCTGAAGCGCAACGGCTCACGATTCTCAATGTTGCCGGGCGAGGTCAGCCCCTGAGTTACGAAGAATGCATTTCCATCGCCAAGGCCAAACTGATACGGGTTCCAGGCGAAACATTGTTTGCTCTGGCGCTGCGGTTTCTGTGGAAGCTGAAGATCTCAACCATTCCTCCCGACATCGTTCCCTACTTGACCTCTGACACTGTTATGGACACCTTGCGTCTTGCCGAGTTTCTCGGGCCTGAATACAAGGACGTGGTCCGCTACTCGTGCTCCGAGGCTTTCGCCGATTGCTTCAAGTGGGGTGATCGGTCGGCTGAAAAGAAAGAGACTGCTGCGCCGGCCTAGCGGCGTCCGCGGTACAAACCGGCAATCCCGAATGTATAAGGCGTCCAGGAGGGATCCTGAAAACCGGCCTCTCTCATACGTTCGATCAATTCTTGCGGGCTGGGAAAACGCGCTACGGAAGCGGGCAGATACGAGTAGGCACCATTGTTGCCCGAGATGAGCCTGCCAATTCTGGGAAGAACCGACTTGAAGTACAAGTGATAAATCTTCCCGCGCAGGCCCGGCGGATCATTGAACTCCAGAATGCCGTACTCCCCTCCCGGCTTGAGAACACGGCGAATTTCCCGCAGGCCGGCATCGTAGTCAGCGAGATTACGAAAGCCGAAAGCGGAGGTCACCAGATCGAAGCGTTCATCCGGAAACGGAAGTTGCAGCGCGTCAGCTTCAATCCAGTTCACCATGCGTGCCGGCGAGCACTTCCCAAATGCCCGCTTTAGCATGGCATGCGAGAAATCTGCGCCCGTGATATCAGCCTCTGCGCCCTGTTCTCGCAGCGCAAATGCCATATCTCCCGTTCCGCAACACAGATCAAGCACCCGCGTTCCGGGACGCGACAAAGCAGTGGCGAAACTTCGCGCGGTTCGCCGCCACCAGAGTTTGTCCACATTTGCGGACAGCAGATGATTGAGAAGGTCATAACGCGGCGCGATGGATGTGAACATCTCCCGGACCGCGCGCGATGCAGACGCGGTGTCGGTGGCGCCTTCGGGGGCAGCGCCTTGAATGCCTCTAGGGTTTGCGGACTGCTCAGGCACGCGAGTCCTGCCTGAGCTCAGTCAGCGCTGCGGAGATTGCGGCTTCGGGCACGTTCTTTACGATCTCAACCTTGCCGATCTCTCGCGGCAGAACGAAATTCACCATACCGGCTTCGGTCTTTTTGTCCGATTGCAGTAGGCGCAGGGCCCTGCCGGTTTGTAGAGTTACGACGGGGAGCTTCCCCCAGGCCCGAACCGCATTTCGGATTCGTTCATACAGTGCGCGATCGCACATCCCGATTTCCAAAGATATTCGCGCCGCCGCTTGCATGCCCCAGGCGACGGCTTCGCCATGAAGAAAATGCTTGTACGCGGTAGCCGATTCCAGTGCATGGCCGAGCGTATGACCGAGATTCAGCACCCGGCGCAGGTCGCCCTCTTTTTCATCTGCGGAAACAACTTCAGCTTTCAGCCGTACCGATTCGGCGATCGCCCACATCAAGAATTCGCAATCTTTTCGCAAAGCTTTGATTGTCGTCTTCTCTAATTGCTCGAATAACGTCGCGTTGCCAATGATTCCGGCCTTTAATGCCTCGTACATGCCTGCCCGAAACTCGCGATCTGGAAGAGTCGCCAATGTATCCGGATCGATCAGAACCAGCTCGGGCTGATAGAACGTACCAATAAGGTTCTTCCCTGATTTCAGGTTGACGCCCGTCTTGCCGCCAATCGCGGCATCGAGTTGTGCTTGCACCGTCGTCGGTATCTGCACCAGTTTGACGCCTCGCATATAAACAGATGCGAGCATTCCGGCGACGTCACCCACCACTCCACCGCCAAGCGCGATCACCACTGCCTTGCGGTCCGCACCCAATCGAATCATCTCTTCAGCGAGCGACTCAAGAGTTGACAGTCGTTTGAAGCGCTCGCCGTTGCGCATTTCAATGAACTCAGGCGCAAATCCCGAAATCTGCAACGACTTCGCCAGTGCTTTTCCCCAGCGTTTTCGCACCGGTGCAACTGTGACGACGAAAGTTGGCCGAACCCCTCCGAGACTTTCCCTCAGGACTTCGCCGGAGCGTGCGAGCAGACCGCCGCCAATCATTGCTTCATATTCGGCGGACTCTGTTTTTATGGGAATGCGAAGCATCGGTCATTCATCATAGCAAGCCATCGCTGCAACGCTGCGCATGGCTACGTTCAGTGGCGGGTGAGAGTGCTCGCGGCAAGTTTCAACGCATTCACTTCTGATACTCTTTCGTTGAATTCTCCTCTCAGTGAAAAAGCTACTGCTCATCGCGATTTTATTGCCCGTCCTGGGTGGCCTGGGTTGGTGGTACTTCCACGAGAGAGAACTCCCTGACTTCGACCCTGCGTATCACGAGTACGCTTACATCACGAATGGCAAGAGCAACACCGTATCAGTGATCGATCTGCGCACCTTCCGGCTCATGCGCACTCTGCGCGTGGGAACCCAGCCGACCGGAGTTGCCACGAATACGAAGAGGAATGAAGTCTACGTTGTGAACACGGGCTCTGCCAACGTCAGCGTAATCGATGCCGAACACAACACTGTTGTCGCGACTATCGGCGTGCACGGAATGCCATATTTCATCGACGTTGCCGGTGATGGAAAACGTGCGTACGTGGCAAACTCCGGATCTGAAAATGTCTCGGTTATCGACCTCGATCGACGAACGTTGATCGCAAGCGTTCGTGTGGGAAACGCGCCCGGGCTGGCACGGGTTACGCCGGACGGGAACGCTCTGGTCGTCAGCAATCGCGAAAGTGATTCGGTGTCATTGATCGATACGCGCGCCTTGCGTGTACGCAGAACGATTCCAATCTGTCATCAGCCAGAGGACATCGCCATACTTCCCGACAGCAGCAAGGCATTCGTGGCGTGCTCGGGGTCGTCGCAGGTCGCCTCTGTTGATCTCAAGAACGACAAGTTGATTGCGCTTCTTGATGTTGGCAAGACTCCCGTGAGTCTTGCCTTAAAGCCTGATGGCGGCGAACTGATCGTGTGCAACTTTGACTCGGACAGCGTTTCAATCATCGAAACGTCCACCGATGAAGTCAGTGGCAGCTATCTTATAGGAACGCATCCTACGCGCGCCGTGGTTTCGAGCGACAATTCGCGGCTGTATGTCAGCAATTTCGGATCGAACGCAATTGCCGTTTACGACATTGAAATTGGGAGGATCGTCGCCACACTCACTGTGGGCTCGCAGCCCGATGGACTTGCGCTCTCAGCCAGTCAGAATTATCTTCTGGTGCTCGATTCGCAGTCGGGCGACGTGACTGTCATTCAAAAGCGTAAGCCGCGCAAACTTGAACCGGGTGAATACGGGCTCCTGACGATGATCCCCGCCGGCGAGCGCCCGAATAATATCGCAGTGAAGTCATTTATGCTTCCGCCTAAATGACGGCGGCAGCATTGCCACATCGCTACAATCCTCGCAGGCTTAAAAGCAAGGCGGCGGCGATCTCGAACGTGGTTGCTGACCTTAACGGTTTAGGCAGCAAAGAAAGCAGGACGTGCCCCAGCCATGTCCGATCCAGGCCGGCGACTCGTTTGCCGCCGGCGGGACCGTTCGCACGACAATGGCTATTTACATGTAGCCGTGAAACCCCGTCCGCTGGTTGGGTCGCTGTTGTTCAGAATTATTGTTCCGGTGATGGTTCCATTCGCACTGATCCCCGCCACCTGAGTCGAAAACGAATTCGGATACGAAATTACTTTGAACGTCCCATTTTCGTAGACGAATGAGGTGGACGGTTCGTTAGATGTTGACACTCCAACCACTTTGTTAGCGTTGCTGATGCCAAACACTTGCGTGGCGTTCGCGCCGAAATCAAGCGGTGCCCACTGACCATTGTGGTAGATGAAGCCATGCTCACCCGCGCTGTCGGAGAACCAGCCGGCAACCGTGCCGCTGTCGTTAATTCCCGTCGCGAGGGTGTACTGCGATCCGGGATAGTTGAGATTCACGAAACTCCCGTTACTGTATCGCTTGAAGCCGTGGGAGCCTTCACTCGAATCCAGATACCATCCCACGATACTGTTGTATTTGTTAATTCCCGTCAGCCTGGTTGCAAATACCGCTTTCGGATGCACAATGGAAGTGAAGGTCGAACCCTTCAGCATGAACCCCTTGGCGATGGTCGAAGCCGATTGACTTGAATACACGCCGATGTTGACTCCGCTGTCATTGCGGGCAGCGAAATAAGTGGACGCTGAATTAGGAACGCTGTAATACGTAATTCCACCGCCTGTAAAACGCGTAAAACCCTGGTCAACAGCGGCTTGGCCGACAACGGTTGAATAGTCGTTGACTCCGTTCGGAGCAAGATTCTTCCCCGAAGGATTGAGCTGAAACAACTTGAAGGTGCACGAGGCTTGGGTTTGGGCCTGCAAGATTCCGGCAGATGTAAACGAGCAGATCATCAGCGTTAATGCGCCCGCACGAAACAGCGAATATCTTACATTTGACATGGAAAGCAACTCCTTGAGTCGGTCCAGGATGTTTGACTGGGGCCGTGATTGCGCGATGAGATGTCGGTGAAATCGGCGCGAGTTGCTGCCTTAGAATCAGAATACGGAATACAGAGCAGGACTACTAAGAGAGGTAAGAAGGCGAAGAAGAATGCGCTCAGGGATATGTGAGAAACGTCAGAAAGAATTACGCATTCGCGCCGCAACACTTTTTGTATTTCTTGCCTGAGCCGCAGGGGCAAGGATCGTTGCGGCCCACTTTCGCGCTGCCCCGCACAACCTGCTGCACCGGCTCGCGATCACCGGCACCTGCCATGCGGGCCTGCTCCAGTTCACGTTTTTTGCGGCGCTGAAAAGCCTCTTCGAGATCGTCCATCGACGTAGACACGTTCCGTGGCGGACGATGCCCATTGCCGTCGCCGGAAGGAATCGCAGGTGATCCTGCTGGTCCGCTTTGGTCCTGCGGACCGCTGGGGCTGGACCCAACTCCGCCCGCCTCGCCACGTTGAATAATCTGCATGAGGTACAGATAGCGCGTGGTGTCTTCCTGAAAGCGCTGCATCATGGCTTCAAACATGTCAAATGACTCGCGCTTGTACTCAACCAGCGGATCTTTCTGCCCATAGCCGCGAAGACCAATGCCCTCTTTCAGGTGGTCCATGTTCAACAAGTGGTCTTTCCACTGTTGATCGAGCACGCTCAACATGATCATGCGCTCGTGATAGCGCATCGCATCCGGGCCGATGAGTTGCTCTTTTGCTTCATAGCGCTGCTTGAGCTTCTCGAAGACTGCGTCACCTAATTCCTGGCGATTCAGAGTCTCGGCTTGCACGTCTTCAGCGATAATGTCCACGCCGCAGCGGGTGAAGATCGCGTCTTTCAGACCCTTGATATCCCACTGCCCGGGGTGCGCCTTCTCCGGCGCGTACTGTTCGAGCAAGTCACTGAGAATTCCGGCAACGTAATCTTCCAGGATAAGATCCTTTTGATCGACCCCTTCAAGCAAACGACGGCGTAGACCATATACCGCCTCGCGCTGCTTATTCATCACGTCGTCATATTCGAGCAGGTGTTTGCGGGCTTCAAAGTGCTGCGCTTCGACCGCTTCCTGTGCTTTTTCGATTCGGCGACTGATGAGTTTCGACTCGATCGGCACGCCTTCTTCCATCCCGAGACGCTGAAGAAGCGTGGAAACCCACTCCTTCGCGAAGATGCGCATCAGGTCGTCTTCTAAAGAAAGATAGAAGCGTGAGGCTCCCGGATCGCCCTGACGGCCGGCGCGTCCGCGAAGCTGATTGTCAATGCGGCGGGCTTCGTGACGCTCAGTGCCGAGAATGAACAATCCGCCCGCTGCTATGACTTCGTCATGCTCTTTGTCGGTCTGCCCTTTGTGGCGGTTCAGTGTCTCTTCCCAAAAGTCTGTCGGCACCGCATATTCGTTCCCGGCGTAGTACCACACCGTGCTCTTGGTCTCGTCAACATTGGTGCGGATTGCACCCTGAGCGGCACGCAACTGCTGCGCAATTCCCTTCTTCACGCATTCCTGCTTGGCCGTAAACTCAGGATTTCCGCCCAGCAGAATGTCGGTGCCGCGACCGGCCATATTGGTCGCGATGGTGACCATGTTTTTGCGCCCGGCCTGGGCGACGATCTCGGCTTCTTTTTCGTGCTGCTTGGCGTTCAGGACGTAATGCTTGATTCCCTTCTTCTTCAGCAGATCGGAGAGCCGCTCCGATTTTTCGATCGAAGTTGTTCCGACCAGCACTGGCTGCCCTGCGGCGTTCAGCTTCTGAATTTCGTCCGCGGCGGCAAAATACTTTTCTTTTTCCGTACGATAGACGAGATCCGGATTTTCAACTCGCCGCATGGGGCGATTGGTCGGAATGACGGTGACATCGAGGCTGTAGATTTTGCCGAATTCTGTGGCTTCCGTCTCGGCGGTACCGGTCATGCCTCCAAGCTTCTTGTACATGCGGAAATAATTCTGGAAGGTAATGGTCGCGAGTGTCTGGTTCTCGCGCTCAATCTTCACGCCTTCTTTGGCTTCCACGGCCTGATGCAAGCCATCGGACCAGCGCCGGCCGGGCATTAAGCGCCCAGTAAATTCATCCACAATGATGACTTCACCGTCTTTGACCACGTATTCGACGTCGCGATGATAAAGTGAGTGTGCCTTGATCGCAGTCTCGACGTGATGTTTCAGGTCCCAGTTTTCGGGATCGGCGATATTGCCAATTCCGAGCAGGCCTTCAACTTTTTCCCAGCCTTCGTCGGTGACCGTGATATTGCGGCGCTTTTCATCAACAACGAAATCGCCGGTCATCTCTGCTGGCTCGCCCGGAGGGCCAGGAATTTCTTCGCCCTTTTCCAAACGGGGGATGATTCGGTTCACGCGCGCGTATTTATCGGTAGATTCCTCACTGGCACCGGAAATGATCAGCGGCGTTCGGGCCTCGTCAATAAGAATCGAATCGACTTCGTCCACGATGGCGAAGTTGTGGCCACGTTGCACGCAATCTTTCAAGTCGAACTTCATATTGTCGCGCAGGTAGTCGAAGCCGAACTCATTGTTGGTTCCATAGGTCACGTCCGCGGCGTAGGCATCCCGGCGCTCCTGGTCATCAAGATCATGAACAATGACGCCGACCGTAAGACCCAGAAAACGGTAAAGCTGGCCCATCCACTCCGAGTCGCGTTTGGCAAGATAGTCATTGACTGTGACAACATGCACGCCGCGGCCGCTTAGAGCATTCAGATAGACCGGAAGAGTAGCAACCAGCGTTTTCCCTTCGCCGGTCTTCATTTCAGAAATCGTGCCCTGATGCAGAACCATGCCGCCAATCAGTTGCACGTCGAAATGGCGCATGTTGAGCACACGGCGGCCCGCCTCGCGGACTACGGCGAAGGCTTCCTCGAGAATCTCGTCGAGGACATCGTTTGTAGCTTGCAGGCGTTGCGCGTCAATCTCGCGCAGGCGATCAAGATCGGCATCAAGTTCGTCCGGGATCTTCGCCACCCGGTCTTGAATCTCTTTTCGGAATTCGTCGGTCTTGGCGCGCAGTTCATGATCCGAGAGCTTCTGCATCTCCGGCTCGAGCGCATTGATCGCCTCTACACGAGGCAACAGGCGCTTGACCTCGCGCTCATTTCTGGTGCCAAAAACCTTGCCTAATAAGGTGTTGATCAAATCAGAAAATCCTTCAACTGGGCACACGCCCGCTAGTTAGAAGCCTAGCATATTAGATGCCAAGGGCTGGCGTAAGTCGCGGGCGAGGAACATCGTTGCAGCGGACCTGTCGAGACTTTCTGCCACGAAGTCGCTCAGCTTTTGAATCTCGGCCAAATTGCCCTGCATCTTGAGGGGATAGCAAAATGGGTCGAGGACACACGCT
>Ga0066708_10000263_pt1 | contig 13081 bp, 12 predicted proteins | sample GraSoiAngelo_157_FD_66504 | JGI IMG/M metagenome (GOLD analysis project Ga0066708, IMG submission 66504) | Grasslands soil microbial communities from the Angelo Coastal Reserve, California, USA - 14_1009_16_20cm | ecosystem: Environmental > Terrestrial > Soil > Grasslands | place: USA...
GGTGTCGTCGAGGAACCGGGCCACCACTCGGCTGGCCGCGTCGCCCGTGAACCCGCCATCCGAACGCGTTCTGGTCACCGCCAGCGTCTGATTCTGGAGCGGGTGGGTCGTCCGATCCCCGCCACCCGGTCCCCCACAGGCCACGTAGACCTCGGCATCGACGTGGAGCCCGTTGACCAGCCCCACGAAGTGCTGATGGGGCGCAATGGGCGCTCCCGCTCGGGCTGCCGCCGAGGGCAGGAACGGACCAGTCGCGAGGATCAGCGAGAGACACAACGGCCGGGCCGCACGGCGGAGCATGAGGCGCCTCCTTCCCACGGGAGTCTCGCAAGCAGTATGCGCCTTCCTCACGCCTCAGGGCTACTGCAAGAGCTTGCGCAGCGACGGCTGGTTCGGAGTCACCTGCAGCGAGCGTTGGACGTACACGCGGGCGTCCTGTGACCGTCCGTTGCGCACGAGCAGCGCGACCAAGCGGTTCAACGTGTCGACCGAGTAATGGTTGTCCTCGAGCGCCCGGCGATAGTGAGCTTCAGCGTCGGCGACGTGGCCGGTCTGCTCCTCGGCGAAGGCCAGCTGGGACCACAAGAAGGCTTGGTACGGCTCGCGCTCTGCCGCGATTCTCAGCCAGCGGGCCGCGTCCTTGAACTTGCCGTGGTCGACATCGATTCTGCCAGTGCGCGAATACGCAGACGACCACATCGGTAGCAGCCGGCGCGCGATTCGGGCGTCGGCGTAGGCACGCGACGGGGTGCTCGGCGAGCTCGTGCCATAGACGCTTCCGACCGCGATCACGCCTCCGACGACGACGGCCACGCTGACAAGCGCCGGGCGCAGCGCTCGCGGCACGCCGATGAGGAGGGGGGCCGCGCCGCTCGCCGCCGCGCCGAGGGCGAGGAACAGCAACGGCGTGAGCTCGGCATGTGGGGGCTCCACTCCGTGCAGCGCCAGGGTAAAGATGGCGAACCCGCCCATCGGTGAGCGCCAGCCGGCCAGCAGCAGCGTCATCACGGTGAACGCGATCAGCAGAGCCGCACCTGGCACGCCGGTCGTCACGAGGTACTCGACGATGAGGTTGTGCGCGTCGTCGAACGTCGGCTCCGGGTCGTGCCTGGAGAACGCCAGGGTCTTGAACCTTTCGGTGGCCGCTTGGACTTGTCCGGGCCCTTGCCCCTGAATCGGACGGTGTTTGATGGCATGCATCGACCACGACCAGATCTCGAGCCGCTGGCTGAACCCGCCGCCGGCGATGCCTTGCCCGGCGCGTGCCGTGGCGCTGGACGCCCCTCCGACCGCCGCCAGCCCGCCGCCGAGCCCGACGCCGGCGACGATGGCCAGGACCAACAACGCCGTCCGCCGCCGGGTCAGCACGAAGAACGACGCCACTACGACCACGGGAAGAAGGATCAGGGCGAACCGAGATCCGGTGGTCTGCGTCGCCGCGACGACGAGCACGACAGCCCAGCCCCACCGTTGATCGGTACGAAACCGCTGGATGACGAGCCAGAGCCCCCCGCTGAGCAGCCCGGCCAGGAACACCGGGTTCCCGAACAGGCCCTGGGCACGACCCGAGGCAAGCCCCACACCGGAGATCGTCTGCACCAGCGCGACGATCGCGTTGAGGCCGACGACGCCGAGCAGGACGGACTCGATGGCCGCGGCCGCGTCGCGACCTGAGCTCACACCGATCGCCCACGCGGCCACCAACGCCAAGCCGAGCAGGGCGCCGTTGGCGCGAGCCTGCACCCCGAAGAAGGCGACTGCCGGCTGTGGGCTCAGCACGGTCGCCACCAGCAGCCAGACACCGAGCCCGACCGCGAGGAGCGCAGCCAAGCGGACGCGGTCGCGTTGCGCGACCGGGGGGGCGACCTTGCGAGCAGGGAGCGCGCGCGGCCGTTGGCGGCCCGAAGCGCGTCGCCCGCGGCTCGGTGGTGGCGAGCGCTTCGAGGCGTCCGGCTCGAGAGCCGCGAGGGGGGCGTTCCGAGCCAGCACGATCAGGCACGGCAGCCCGACCGCCACGATGAGCAACTGGGACACGAAGTGGGCTCCCAGGTGGCTGTCGGCCCACGGCGAGGACAGGAGCGTCGGGCCGAGGGCGGCGATCGCGACGGCGAACAATGCGGTCCGGGACCGGGACAACCGCTTCACTTCTCGGCGCATGCTCCCCCTCGCCTGCGGGCTCTACCTCGTGGCGTCTCGCTTTCCGGCGGGACGAGTGTTCTACAGCGCCGCGACCGGGGACGTCGAGGACTGCCGAGTGGGCAACGGCGGAAGGTGTGATCGGCCCACCCGCCGGTTAGCCTCGTGAAGTGGCCAAACCGATCGATGTGGTGCGGGAGTTCTGCGACAACTGGGCGAAGGGCGACCTCGACACGCTCATGGATTTCTTCACCGACGACGCGGTGTACCACAACATCCCCGTCGCCCCGGTGAGCGGCAAGGAGGCGATCCGCCAGACGATCGCCGGCTTCACCGCCGGCGTCGACCGCGTGGAGTTCCGTGTGCTCAACATCGTCGGCGAAGGCAACGTCGTCCTCACCGAGCGGGTGGACGCGTTCTTCACGCCGGCCGTCACGATCGAGCTACCGGTGATGGGAGCGTTCGAGATCGTCGACGGCAAGATCGCCGCCTGGCGCGACTACTTCGACCTCAACCAGTTCATGTCGCAACTGCCCGCCGGCTAGCCCAGGCCGACCCCGCGCTCCTCCAACATTTTGGAGGGTTGCGTCGCTACGGCTGGCTGACGGGCAGCCGCGCCTCCAGGCAGTCACGGAGGAAGTCGAAGAGCCGCGGGAAGAAGTGCCCGGCGACCGACGGCAGGGCGATGCACCCGTGCGGCGTCTCGGGGTACACGAGCAACTCACTCCGATTGCCCGCAACCTCCCAACGCGCCGCCATGAACAGGGTGTCGTCGAGCAGATGGTCGTTGCTACCGACGGAGAACAGCGCGGGCGGCATCCCGCGCAGGTCGGCGTAGAGCGGTGAGACGTCGGGATCGCGGCGCTTCTCATCGGACATCCCGGGCAGGAAGAGGTCGAGCGGGAAGCCGGTGCCGTCGAGGATGTCGGAGCCGGGCGCGATCCCCACGCCCCGCTGGCTGGGCGTGCGCGAAAGGTCGTACGCGCCGAACACCAGGTTCGCGCCGAGGAAGCGATCGGCCGCCCGATGTCTGTCGCGCATGCGGAGCAAGGTGACCGCGGCGAGGTGCGCGCCGGCCGACTCGCCGGCGATGAGCAGTCGATCGGAGCCGAACTCCTCGGCCCCGCGATCGACTAACCAGCGAGCCGCCGCCTCGCAGTCGTCCGGACCGTCGGGATAGGGGTGCTCCGGTGCAAGGCGGTAGTCGACGCTCACGACTGCGACGTGGCACGTCTCGACGATGATCTCGTGGAGCAGATCCATCATCTCGGGTGAGCCCGCCATCCACGCGCCGCCGTGGATGTGGAGCAGCACGCCGTCTGGCTGCTCGTGCGCGAACGTGCGAAGCCGGATCGGCCCGGCGGGTCCCTCGATCATGCGGTCGACCGCGCGGTCGGAGGGGCCGCCGCCCAGCTGGGAGGCGCGGGCGGCTGCGACCCGCTCCTCGACAGGCAACGTCGCCGTATCAGCCTCCCGCCACGGGATGGTGGCGATGAAGGCCTTCGCCTCGTCCCGCAGCTGCGGTCGGAGCGCATCGAGCTCATCGTCCCAGAGCGCCATGGCCACCGAGCCTAGGACAGATAGCAGCTCGTCTTACGAGCGGAGCGGCCGTTCTGCGCTCTATTCCTGCGAGTCGGATGTGAGTCGGTGGGAGCCAACGGCGACGCGCTCACGGACGAGCCTCGCGGTCTCGTCGGGTGTCTGTCGGCTGCTGTCGAGCACGAACGCTTCGAACGTCCCGAGCCCAGAGAACTCGGCGTACATCTTCCGCACCGGTCCGTCATCAGTGAGCGCAGGCGCACCCCGGCCACGTGCACGGTCGACGGCAATCGACTCGTCGGGACGCAACACGATGTAGTGCAGCGATAGATCGCCCTCGGCGGTGAGTTTCCGGAAGACCCCGATGAACCATGGACCGACGATGCCATCGACAATGACGTGGTATCCGGCGCGCGCGTAGCCGCTGGCCGCCTGGGCAACGATGTGCATGACGAGCTCGTTCTGCTTCGTGGACTCGGGGAGATACGGCGCGATTCGTCCGTTGCGGATGTAGTTCCAGAAGTCGTCGGAATGCAGATGAACGCTGGGCGACAGCGCATCGGCGATGAGTCGTGCCACCGTGGTCTTCCCCGCGCCTGGCGGCCCGGTCACGACGATCAAATTTCCGTGCGTCACCTGCACAGGATGCCCGCTCGGCGCTCGCTCTGGCGCATTGACCGGAACGCTGAGGGGGTCATCCACAACGCGAGCACCTTGTGTGGGTATTCCGACTCATTTGACCTCGCCCGCATCCCGTGCAAGACCTGACATCGGCGCGACCTGCTCGCGCTGAACGAGGGAGGGTGCATTTGGGCCGGCTCGCCAGAATCACAGTCGCGCTGCTCAGCGCGTTGGGAATCCTCGGGAACTTCCCGACGGCCGATGAGGTGGGCCGGGCGAGAGTTCGGGCGCGCTGTGCGCCACGGGCGACGTTGCCCGGGCGGGACGTAGTCGAACGCGTTACCAGGTTCCCGCGTTGCGATGAGAGTCGCCGATCCTCACGCCTTGGTCGCGGAGATCAGCCATGCGCCGCTGCCGAACCGAACCCCCTCGGGGGTTTCGTGCGCCCGGAGTGCTGCTCTGAGCTGCTCGTGGGCCGCAGCTTTGGTGTCGGCGTCGAGCCCGTCCGAGAGTCCCTTTACGATCCCAATCTCACCGACGAACTCATACGCCGCCTCGGCGTCGGCGCCGAACCAGACGGGTTCTTCGATGGATGTGAAACCGATCGACTCGAAGCCGGCGCCTGCGAGCAGCCCGCGCACATCGTCCTGGTCGGCGAGCGCCATCGGGCCCGGCGCCCCAGCCGGCGGCATGGGGAGGTCCCGGCCAGCGGCCAAGGTCTCACGCACGGTCATGATCCACTCGTTCTTCCTGATGTCCTGCCACGCCAGCATGGCCAGCCGGCCGCCCGAACGGAGCGCCGACGCGATGTTCGTGAAGGCGGCCGTTCGGTCGTCGAAGAACATCACGCCGAATCGGCTGATCGCGATATCGAAGGTACCGGGATCGAACGCGTACACCTGCGCGTCAGCTTGTCGAAAGTCGACGTTCGGGACGCCTTCCGCGGTAGCGCGGCGTCGGGCGACGGCGAGCATCGAGGAAGACAGGTCGACGCCGAGCGCAGATCCTTCGTGCGCCAGACGCGCCGCGTCGCGGGTTGACTGCCCGCAGCCGCAGCCGATGTCGAGCACTCGGTCGGCGCGCCCGATCGGGTCGGTCTCCAGGAACCGGGCCCAGATCGACCGGCTCGTGTCGTCGTACTCGTCCGCAAACTGCGTCCACTGGTCACCCTCTTCACCATCCCAGGCTCTTGTCATGTCGGCGTTGGCGATTTCTTCGGACACGTGCAGCTCCTTCCGAGTGCGATCAGGTCCAGGCCGGATGCGAGCCGAGCGGCAGATCGGTATCGATGTAAGCGGTCGCGTCGTCTCAGGTTTCGCTCCCAAGATACCGAGTGGTTCGCGCGATCCGAATCGTCGATCTACTTGGCGGGTACCGGGGGCAGCCGCCGACATCGTGGTCGCGACAGATGAGTCATTCGGCTTCGGACGTCCAGAGTCGGTACCTCGGAGGCGAACTGATGCGGGTGGCCGTATGTTGACGCCCAAAGCCACGCCCGCTCGTCACCGCGAGCCGGATGTTGGACTACTCATCTTTGCGCGATGGCGCCCGTCAGAGTGATCGAGAATGTGCCGGGCTGAAGGAGGGACCGAAGACGGCCACGCCGTCAAAACTTCCTTCGCCGGTGGCCCCGCTGAATCGCCCGGTTCCCCTCACTACGTGCCAGTGTCCGGTGCCATGCATAGAAGTCGGTCCGACCGGACAGGCCAAATCGTCGGATTCGATAACCAGTTGATCGCCATTGGCTCCGGATAGTCCAAACGAGGCGGCCGTCACCACTATGGTCACGAAAGCACCGGCTCGAAGAGCTGCGGCGAGCGTCGCGGCGGCGTGTCTTGGGACCTCGACCATATTCCCCCCCACTCATCCAAAACCCGCCGCAGCGAGTGTCACACATACTGGGCGTTGGCCACAAAGGACCGCGCGTCCTTGATCGGTTGGCTCAGCGCCTTGACAGTGCCTTGACAGAGGCGCAACGAGCACCGAATGCCCGCTGGGCGCTCGCTCTGCGCCTCGGTCGGATAGGCCCTAGCATCGATCGAAACTGCGCCTGAGTCCCAGTTGACGCGATCCTCGCTCGCTCGATCGTTAGTTGCGATTCCGGGCTACGCCTCTCGGTAAACGCGCCACTGGTAGTAGAAGTCTCCCGAGGGAAGGTGAGGTGGTCTCGTGGACATCGGCATAGGAATCGGTGGTCAGACCGTCGACGAGGTCGTCGCCCAAGCGCAGAGGGCGGGCGCGGAGGGCTTCGCCTCAGCGTGGACGGCGAACATCTTCGGTCTCGACGCCATCACCACCCTGGCGATCGCGGGCCGCGCCGTCCCCGGCCTTCATCTCGGCACCGCCGTCGTACCGACGTTTCCCCGGCATCCACACGCCATGGCCCAGCAGGCGATGACCGCGTGGGACGCGACGGGCGGGCGCTTCACCCTCGGTATCGGCCTTTCGCACCAAATCGTGATCGAGACGATGTTCGGACTCTCGTACGACAAACCCGCAGCACACATGCGCGAGTACCTCGCGGTGCTGCTGCCGCTCCTCCGCGATGGCAACGTCTCGTTCGACGGAGACCTGTATCGCGTACACGCGCCGCTCGAAAGAGCCGGCAACCAGGAGGGTCCGCCCGTGCTCGTCGCGGCCATGGCGCCCGTCATGCTTCGACTGGCCGGGGAGGTGGCCGACGGCACCCTGCTCTGGATGACCGGACCCAAGACCGTGGCCAACCACGTCGCTCCTCGGATACACAAGGCGGCGGCCGACGCTGGCCGTGCTGCGCCGCAGATCGTCGCTGCCCTGCCCATCGCCGTTACCACCGACATCGACGCTGCGAAGCAACAGGCGGCCTCGACGTTCGAGATCTACGGGGGACTGCCGTCCTACCGCGCCATGCTCGATGCCGAAGGTGCGGCCGGTCCCGCCGACGTTGCCATCGTTGGCGATGAAGCCGCCGTGGCCGCTGGCGTACAGGAGATGGCCGACGCCGGCGTCACCGAGTTCAGCGCCTCCTGCTTCGGAGACCGCGACACGATTCGTCGCACCACAGCGCTGCTGAAGGAACTCCGCTCGACCTGATGCCGTCCTGGCAACTCACACTCTGATGACGAGTTTGCCTTGGGCGTGACCTTCGCTCGAAGGCAGGCCTCGCGCGTCACGTTGACGCGGCAGTCAGCTCTCTTAAGGAGAGGGGGACCCAAAGTCACCGTCGAAGTCGGACGACGTGATGACGCCGAAGCCCTGATCCTCGTCCCACCATCGCGTGATGCCACGGTGACGCATCTCCACATCGTGCCCGATCGCAGAACGCCAGCGGCAGATTCGTGCCTCCAGACCTACTGCTCGGGTCGGGCGACCACGAGCCTGCTGAGCTTGTCGATCACGCGTCGGCGGTAGTCGTCATAGGTCGCTCCCGTCTGCGCGAGAACGCGCGCTGACAGAGCTTCGGACTCACCGAATAGTGCGAGCAACACATGTTCGGTGCCGACGTAGTTGTGCCCGAGGCGTACGGCCTCCGCGATAGCCCTCCTGAAGACAGCGCTTGCCGCGGGTGTGCGAAGGGGCGCGTCATCCGTTGAAGACCCTCGCGGTGCCGCCTGCAGAACGAGCGTCTCGACGTGTTGCTCGGTCACCTGCGCGTCGGCGAGCACTTTGGCTGCGATACTCGTTTGGTCCTCGAACAGCGCGAGCAAGAAATGCTCGGTGCCGACGTAGTTGTGCCCGAGGCGCCGTGCTGCGGCGGCGGCCTGCACGAAGAGGTTGCGCACTCGTGGTGTGAACCGTCCAAGGAGTTGCGTTTCCGAGAACCGCTTGTGGGCGGCCTGCTTGGTAACGCCGAGTGCTGTGCTGATCTCGGTCCATGACCGACCGCTGTGGCGGCACTGATCGACGAAGTGTGACAGTGCGGCGTCCGCGACGTCTTGGAGATCCGCCGCCATTCGCGCCGCGGTCGCGAGCTGGTCGAGCGGATCGTCGCTCCCCGCATCCCTCCGAACGGTGGCGATCAGCTGCTCGAGTGTCGGGCCGGGAGCCATGGCGTCAACTCTAAGTTGACGATTCGTCCTCGTCAACCAGCGGTTGACGCGCACGGATTGCCCGATTCGAGAGCGCCGAGCGGCAGAGGTGCTCGGCCGTTCAACGCATTCGAGCGTTCACCGCCTGGAAGTGAAAGATGGGTCCGTGGAACTTGGAACCGAGCTCGGTGAAGTTCTGGATCGGCACGGTGTTCCAGGGGCGGCGGTCGGCATCGCCGATGGGAGCGGGGTGACGCGGATCGTGACGGCCGGCACTCAGGGCGACGGTCGCGGGCCAGTCACTGCCGATTCAGTGTTTGCGGCAGCCTCCGTGAGCAAGCCGGTCTTCGCGTCGGGTGTGATGCTCCTGGTGGACGCGGGCCTCCTCGAGCTGGACCGCCCCCTCAGCGAGTACTTGGCGGAGCCGTATCCCGCCGACGACGAGCGGGCGGCAGCGATCACGGCCCGCATGGTCCTCAGTCACACCACGGGCTTCCCAAATTGGAGACAAGACGGGCTGCTGTGCCTGAGATGGACACCGGGAACACGCTGGGGCTATTCAGGCGAGGGATACTCCTATCTCCAGGAGGTCGTCGAGCACCTCGCGGGGACCACTCTCGACCGGTACCTGGCCGATTCCGTGCTGCAGCCGCTTGGCATGAACGACTCGAGCTTCGCATGGCAGGACGCGGATGAGACACGACTCGCCCTCGGCCACGCCACCGACGGGAATGCGTGGCCGCCGTTCCGCCCGCCCCATGCCAAGGCGGCAGCCGGTGGGATGTTCACAACGGTGTCTGACTATCTGCGGTTCCTCGTCCACTCGCTGGCGAACAGCCACCGGATGTTCGAACCGCAGGTGCGGATCGATGGCGAGCTGGCGTGGGGTATCGGATGGGGCATCGAACACGCCGACGCCGGAGAGGCCGTCTGGCAGTGGGGCGACGATCCCGGATACAAGAACTTTGTCATCGGCCTGCCGGCTGACGGACAGGGTGTCGTCGTGTTCACCAACGGGGATGGCGGTGGCGGCGTGTACGCCGAGGTGGTGCGCCGTCTCCTTCCTGGGCAGCATCCCTCCCTAGATGTGTGGCAGCGGGCGTCCTGGATCGAGTCCTGGACCGCGTCCGCGAGCAGCGCATGAGCGTTGCATTCTCCTCGGCCTCCTGAGGCCCTGCGCCAAATCGCGTCGCCCATAGACAGATTCTCGGCTGTCCCCGACGTTGTTCGGGATGTGGGCAAGGCGTTGCTCGATCGCCTGCCGCACCGACGTCGGCACGTCGATGGTCGCGCTCATCGAGGTGAGCCGGACGATCTCGCGGACGACGAAGGGGTTGCCGTTCGTTCGGTTCACGAGGTCCTCGAGCAAGCCTTCGTCCAATGTCGCCCCGAGCGAGCGGGCGAGGCTGTCCACGTCGCTTCGGTGGAGTCCACCGAGCGGCCACCGGGTCGTCCGCGGCGCAATGTCGGCGAGCGCTTCGCTCACGTCTTGGGGTTCGTTCGGACGGACGGTCGCGGCCAGCACCATCGCTGCGCCGATCGCCTCGCGGGCGAGAAAGCGATAGAGCGCGATCGAAGACGCGTCTGCCCATTGGAGATCGTCGATCACGATCATGAGTGGCTGCCCGTCGCGTACGCGGTGCCCAAGCGCGCCACCGCGTCGTACACGCGGAAACGGTCATCTGTCGCGAGCGAGGGCGGCACCGACACGAGCTCAGGCACGAGCCGCGCCAGATCCGTGCGGACAGCTGCGGGTAGCGCGTCGACAACTTCGCCGCCCCGTGAGGACACCGCCCTCGGCCACCTCGAGATGCTACGTCCGTCCTATTGCACCGGCGTTTGCGAGCGATGTCGTGCGTCGCGTTGAGCCGCCCGGACCCCGCGTGCGGCGGCGAGTTCGGCTAACGGAACAGCTCGAGCACATGAGCGACGCCTTCGATGCCGCCCGGGGAGCGGGCCTCGGCTGGTCGGCAATCGCCGGCTCGGTGGGGCTCAGTCGGCGACAGGTCAAGAAGGCTTCCGAGACCTTCAAGGGCTGTCACTAGACGCCGGGAGCGCCGCCCCAGGCGCGACGTCTCTTGGCGGTGCCATCAGTCGAAGCCGTCGAGTTGGACGCCGTTGTCGAGATCGATCGTCACGACTGCGTCCGCGACCTGGTACTGCAGGCGATGGTTGGTCTTGCTGATCACCTCGATCGCCGCGTCGGTGAGCCAAGGCCGGGAGCGGCGGAAGTTGATCCATCGGCGGTGCTGGTCGGTCGCGGCGTGTTGCGGAGGGGACTCGGGCAGCGCGGGGCGGATCTCGTCGTCGGCGCCGGCCCCATCGCCCTTGGCGCCGGTCCAGCCGAGCTCGTCGCCGTAGTACACGCACGGTACGCCCGGCACGGTGAACAGGACGGCGAGCGCGAGCTCGAGGTGGGCGGGGTCGGCGAGGTTCGTAGCGATCCGGTTCACATCGTGGTTGCCCACGAAGGTCACGGGGGTGAACGACTGGGCGAATTGGCCGTGCCGGTCGAGGGCCCATGCCAGCTCCCACAGGTTGGCGTCGTTGAGGGAGGACCAGATCGCCTTGAACAACTCGTACTGCGTGACGCCGTCGAGCCCTGTCTCGCGGGCCAGACCGGCGTAGTCACCGTGGATGGCCTCGCCGAACAGGAACGCGTCGGGCCGCACGGCGCGCACGGCGGACGTGAGCGAGCGGAGAAACGGTCGGGGCAGGGCGTAGGCGACGTCGAAGCGCCAACCGTCGCCACCGCGGTCGAGCCAGTGGCACGCCACTTCCACCGCCCATGACAGGACCTCAGGGTTGTCGTGATCGAGCGTCGGCAGCTCGTCGTGGCCCTCCCACGTCCGCTCCGACAACCACTCGGGTCTCCGGAAGGCGCGGCCGGCGTGGTTGAAGACCCCGTCGAAGAAGACGCGCACGTCACGCGCCCGGCACTCGGCGACGAACCGGTCGAGGTCGGCATCGCTCCCCAGCCGGGGGTCGAGACGAAGCGCGTCCACCGTGTCATAGCCGTGGTTCGATGACTCATGAACCGGCGTGAGCAAGACCGCCCCGCAGCCCAACGCAGCAACATGATCCAGCCAGCTCGCAAGCGCAGGCAGCCCACGCTCCGCCACAGCACGCAGAACGTGCACGTGGTACACGGTCCTGCCCCTCAGCCACTCAGCGAGCAAGGACCTCGGTCTAGCCGAGGCCCGTCCCGCGCCGAAACGCCGGCTCGGAGGCCAGTCAAGTCATGATTTTGCTGCGCCTGGGAGTGGCTGAGGGGCGGCGCGTACGATTTTGGCCATGTCCGAGGTCTCCGATCGTTACGCCCGTGTCGCGCACGGATTCGCTGCCCGCCTCGAGCACTGTCCACCGGACAAGCTCGACGCCCCCTCACCATGTGACCAATGGACTGGGCGCGATGTGGCGTTCCACGTCGTGCACGTGCACCGACGGGTCCTGGCGGCGCTCGACGGAAGCGACGCCAAGGAGCCGGCGCTGGATGAGGATCTCGTCGCGGCCTTCAGAGACGCCTCGGATGCAGTCAACGCGGCAGTCTCAGATCCGAGCCGTGCGAACAAGACCGTCTCGGGCATCTTCGGCGAGCAACCGTTCGAGCAACTGGTGGGACGACTGCTGTGCGCCGACACCCTGATCCACTCGTGGGACCTTGCCCGAGCCACTGGCCAAGATGATCAGCTCGACACCGACGCAGTGACCAGGGCGCTTGAGTTCCTGACGCCGATCGACGAGGCGATCCGGCGCCCGGGCGGTTTCGGACGGAAGCTCGTTCCACCCGCGGACGCGGATCTTCAAACAAAGCTCCTCGCGTTCACTGGCCGTCGCGCCTGAACGGATGGCGCGACTACGAAGGGCCGTGGTCATCGACGCGGAAGCGTCGAGGGAGGAGCGTCATGAGGGTCGTCGTGATGAACCACATCACCCTTGACGGCGTCATGCAGGGTCCCGGCCGCCGTGCCTCGGCTTCGTAGGAAGGGGTTGAGGACTTGAAAGGCGACGATCTCACCCGCGTGACGATTGGCCTCATTCCTGAACAGCCGATGCTGCCACCACTCCACGAACACCACGAGGTCGATGTGCAGGCCCTGCGCCGTTCACCGAGAAGACGAAGGGCATCGATCACCGTTATGCCAGCCAACCGGCGTTCTTCGCGCGACGGCGGTTCACGCCGGTCGTCGATGGCTCGACCGTGCGCTGGGACCTGCGCCCGTCGAGCTGGGTGAACGCCGCCTACCGCTTCGTCGCCGGCAACCTCACGCGAGCCGAATGGCGTCAGCACCTGAGTGCGCAGCCGTACAACGAGACCTGCGCCGCGGGTCACCAGCCGGGAAGGCGTAGCGCCGAACCGGCCGGTCCGGGCGCGCGGGGCCCGGACCGGCTCGGCCCGTTGGTCGTCGTCAGACGGCGTCAGTCGTCGTTGTCGTGCCCGTGGTGCTCGTCGTGCCCGTGGTCGCTGTGATGCTCGTGCTCCTCGGGGAAGCTGATCTTCACGACCTCGCCCGGCTTGAACGGCGCACCAGCCGGGAGGACGGCGGGTGCGATGCTCCAGTTCGACACGTAGATGTCGTCACTGCGCTCGGCGAAGCCGTTCGGGAAGTTCAGGTTGCTCACGAGCGGGATCGGCTTCGCACTGTGCGGCGGGACGCGCACGACGGCACCCGTACCGGGCGCGGCGTTGTCGAGACCCAACGTCGAGAACTCGGTGGCATAGAACGTCCCGTCGACGAAGCCGCAACCGGTCACCGCGGTGAGCCCGGACGCCCACA
>Ga0066708_10000272_pt1 | contig 12989 bp, 14 predicted proteins | sample GraSoiAngelo_157_FD_66504 | JGI IMG/M metagenome (GOLD analysis project Ga0066708, IMG submission 66504) | Grasslands soil microbial communities from the Angelo Coastal Reserve, California, USA - 14_1009_16_20cm | ecosystem: Environmental > Terrestrial > Soil > Grasslands | place: USA...
CGCTCGACCAAGCGAGCGAAGGAGATCGCGGCCGCGACCGTCAACAAGGAACGCGCGCGCAAAGGCGAGGCGAAGTCCGCGTCCCGGAGCTCGATCCGTGACATCTCGTCGGGCCGGCGCGGCGGGCTGCGTTCCGGAAGCGGTTCAGGGGGCCGCACGAAGGAACAGCTCTATAACGAGGCCAAGCGGCGCGGGATCAAGGGGCGTTCGCGAATGAACAAGGCCCAGCTTCAGCGCGCCGTCGCGGCGAAGAGCCGGTAGGTCGGGAAGCTCTCGGTCAGCTACCTGCTCATGGTTATCCTGCCGCGGTGAGGCCGCGGACACTCGACCACGTCGCGCTTTGGGTCGCGGAGCGCGATCCAATCGCGGATTTCGTGACCGCTCACGTCGGCATGCACGTGATCGAGCGGACTGACAAGTTCACGCTCGTCGGTTCGGACGCTCGCCGCGGCAAGCTCACGCTCTTCGAGGCGGAGGGGCCGCGTGAGCGCGGGGCGCTGAAGCACATCGCCCTCCGCGTGTCCGACCTCCGGGCGGCGATCGCAGAGCTGCCTGAAAACCTCGAGGTCGAGCAGCCTCGCGAGGGCGAGGCCTATTTCGACCTCTACGAGGGCCTGCGGCTAGGGCTCGTCGAGGGGCGAACCGACGTCGACTACGACCTCGACCACACGGCGTTGTTCTCGCGCGACCCGACCGCAACCGCGCGGGCCTACGAGCGCCTCGGCTTCCGTTACGCCCCGCCCGGGGCCTCGGAGCAGCCGCGTGTCGAGGTCGGCGGCGCCTTCGTCGAGCTGCATGAAGGCGACCCGGGCGAACCCGAGCGACCGCTGCTGAACCATCTCGCTGTGCTCGTCGACTCGACCGAGGAACACATCTCCGAGGCTGAGGAGCTCGGCGTCGAGATCGACGACGTCGTCGACGCTCCGAACACGTACGCGGTCTTCCTCTGGGGACCCGAGCGCGTGCGGATCGAATACGTCGAGCACAAAGCAAGCTTTTCCTTGACGTAGGTGACCTAGGTGGTCGTCGCAGGCGCCGGCATGGCCGGGTTATGCGCGGCCGCGCGCGCCCGCGAGCTTGGCGTCACGCCGACCGTCGTCGAGAAGGGCGACCGGCCGGGCGGCTCGATGCTGCTGTCGAGCGGAGTCGTCTGGCGCTACCGCTCGTTGGACGATTTTCGCCGCGAGTGCCCCAACGGCCACCCGCGGCTTCAAAGGCTGATCGTCGAACGGCTCGACGACGCGCTCGAATGGTTGGAATCGCTCGGCGCTCCGGTCGTCGAGGCCGAGACCGGCAATCCGCGCACGATCGGGCGGCGGTTCGACCCGCGGGGACTGACCGAGGCGCTTGTCGGGGCGGCCGGTGACGTCCGGACCGGACGTGCCATGGGGTCAGACCCCAAGCCACGTCCGGAGGAGCCGCTTGTGCTCGCGACCGGCGGCTTCCCCGTGCGGCTCGCCCGAGAGCTCGGGCTGGCCATTCGCTCGAACGCGTGGAGTGAGGGTGACGGCCTCGCTTTCGGACTTGCGTGCGGCGCCGATACAACGGCGGGGATGCACGAGTTCTACGGCCGGGCGATGCCGGCGCCGCCGGCGAGGTGGGGGGAGGACGAGTTCGTCGACCACGCCCAGCTCTATGGACGTCTTGCGCGCGTCTTCGACGAGAGCGGCGACGAGATCGCCGTCGAAGGCGACGACTGGTCGGAGAACGGGCTCGTCCAGGAGATCGGCCGGCGCGGCGGGCGAGCCTGGTTCGTCGTTGATCGGGACAACCTCGCCCAGGAGACGCCGTATGGAACGGTCGCCGACCTCGTCGAGCGTGCCCGAGCCGCGGGCGCGACCGTTGAGGAGCGGGACGGCAGCCTTGCGGTTCACGTTGTGGCGGCGGTCACACACACGATCGGCGGTCTTGCGATCGACGAGCGCGCCCGCGTGCTCGGCGCAAACGGAGCTCCGATCGCAGGTCTCTATGCGGCCGGAGTCGACGCAGGCGGCTGGTCCACCGGCGGGTACGCGAGCGGGCTCGCTGCTGCGCTCGTCTTCGGGCTGGCGGCGGCCGAGGAGATCGCGAGCTAGCGGGCCAAAAACACGCGCAGCGGCAGCCTTCACGTCGGCACCGCGACGGCGCCTTAGCTAACAGGCTGCAGGTACGCGCAACGGCGCCGGTCACCCGGCAACGGTGAGGGCCCGATCTTCGAGACCTGCAGCCGCGTCCCGTCCTCCTGGAGCTCCTCGCCGACCCCCGGCAAGTCGCCCTGGCGCTCGCGAAGCTCGTAGCCCGTCGGCTTCGAGATGAAGAGCAAGTAGCCGTTCACGCTCATTCGGGCCGCGATCTTAATTGCGGAGCGAGCCTGGCAGCGCACATGCCCGCTACCCCAACAGCCGGTTCGAAACGGCCGCACGGGCAAAGCCCGATGTCCGCAGCGCGGCCTACTCGGAGCGTTCGCTTTCCGCCGCATACTGCGGCAGGACGACGCGCACGGCCGTGCCCCCGTTGGCACCGGCCCCGACGGTCATTCGGCCGTTCAGCGTCCGGGCTCGCTCATCGATCGCCTCGAAGCTGCGCCGCCGGCGCTCCCCCGTGCCGTCGTCGGAGATCTCCGTCGCGATTTCACCATCGAGCTGCTCGACCCGGATCGAGATCCGAGTCGGCGGCCCGCGGCGGATTGCCTGGCTGACCGCCTCGCGGATGATCTGGTAGAGGCCGACTTGCGCCTTCTCGGCCAGGTGCCCGGCCGCTTCAAGGTCGAGATCGATCTGGATCTGGTTGGACAGACCGATCTGATCGGCGTAGGCGCGCACTGCGGCGGCGAAGCCCTGGTCGCGCAGGACGACAGGCTCGATGTTGAAGGAGAGGTCGCGCAGCGAGCGGATCGTCTCGCGGTGGCGGTCGAGCGCCGATGCGAGCACACGCCGGGCATCGTCGAGTCGCTGTGACTCGATCGAGCCGATCGCGGCGTCGAGCATCAGCCCGATCCCGGACATGGACTGAACTGGGCCGTCGTGCAGGAAGAGCGCGAGCCGGCGCCGCTCGTCTTGTTCGGCGGTGATCAACTGCTCGGAGAGACGCGCCCGGTCGGCCTCGCGAACCTTCGCTTCGTCGAGCAGGCGCGCGTTCTCCGCCGCGCGCGCCGCGAAGTCTGCGAGCACAGTGGCCCGAACGACGTCCCCGCGGTCGAACGGGCGGTTGCGCGTGAGACGGAGCGATGCGATCTCCTCTCCGTGAACGCGTAGCGGAAAAAGCACCGAGCGCACGGCCGGCGCCGCCCGGGGCTTTTCCCCCGGCGGGAGTATCTGCGCCCGCGCTCGGAAGATGCGCTCGGCTTCGCGACGCGTCTGTTCGAGAATCTCAGCAGCCTCGCGCGTCTGGGCGATCGTTCCCATCGACTCGACGAGCGAGTCGAGAAAGGTGGCCTGAGCGACGAGCTCGCCCTCCGCGACCCGGTGCCGGCGCCGCTCGGCGAACAGCAGCCAGAAGGCAGCCGCAGCACCGGCGGCCGCAACGGCGCCTGCGAGCCCGATCCAGGCCAGCCAGGCTTTTCCGATCGCGAGCCCGACGATCGCCACGGCTGCGAAGAGAACCCCCGCCGCGACGGCCAGGGCGACTCTAATCGATAATCGCGTCGCGAAGCGCAATCGCAACCGCGTGCGTCCGCGTGTCCGCCTCGAGCTTCGTGAGGATGTGCCGCACGTGGCTCTTGACGGTCTCCTGGCTGATGAAGAGCCGCGCGGCGACGTCCGCGTTGGACATCCCGTCGGCGAGCAGCTGCAGGATCTCCCGCTCGCGGCCGGTAAGCATCTCGTCGCGCGCGTCGCCGAGGAAAGCCGGCATCAGCGCCGGATCGACGAACCCGTCGCCGGCGACCACCTTGTCGATCGCCTTCAGCAGCGTCTGGTGCGGCGCCTCCTTGAGAATGTAGCCCTTCGCGCCCGACTCCAGCCCCCGCCCGAGCAGGCTGCGTTCGCTGTAGGCGGTGAAGATGAGCACAGCTGTCTCCGGGACCTTCTCGGTCAGGATCTTGGTCGCCTCGAGCCCGTCCATCCCGGGCATGCGAACGTCCATGATCACAACGTCGGGTTTGCGCCGTTCTGTGAGCGCGACCGCGGTGGCCCCATCAGAGGCCTCGCCCACAACACGAATGTGCGGCGCGCGTGAGAGCGACAGGCGCAGGCCTTCGCGGACGACCTCGTGGTCGTCCACGATCAAACAGGTGATCTCCTTGCGTCCCTGCCCGTTTTCGACCACGGCCTGCCAGATTGTATGCGGGAAATCGGCGGTCGGTTAGATCGCGAGCGCTAGCTGCTCGGCGATCACCGGCGGTTCGGGCTCCAATCGGATGTGGCGCCGGTCCCGCACGCCGTGCTCTTTCGCAAGCGCGCCAACCCGTTCGCGGAGTGGCTTCGTCTGCTCCTTGCCGAGGTAGGCACGCCGCCGGTACAGCCGCTCGTAACGCTCGAGCTCCTCGGGCCAGTCTCGCGCGAGCTGCTCGAGGAAGTGCTCGCGCGTGCCCGGCCGTAAGAAGAGCAGGTTCGCCCAGATCCCGCAGGCGCCGGCCTCGCGGGCGGCCCGAACGACCTCCGCGAGCTGCTCGGGACGGTCCGAGATCCCCGGGAGGATCGGAGCCATCCCGACCGAGGCACGGACGCCGGCGTCGACCAACGTCTTGAGTGCCCGCAGCCGCTGACGCGGATGCGCTGTCGACGGTTCCGTCTTCCGCCAGACGTCCTCGTCCAGGGTGGGGATAGAGAACGTGACCGAAACGTTCGCCCGCCTCGCCGCCTCGGCGAGGACGTCGACGTCGCGGATGATCAGCGGCCCGCGGGTGATGATGCTGAAAGCGTTGTGCGCGCCGGCGAGCGCTTCGAGGCAGCCGCGTGTCAACCGGTAGTGCCCCTCTGCAGGCTGGTACGGGTCGGTGGCCGCGCCGATCGCGACGGTCTCGTGCTTCCAGGAGGCGCGCGCGAGCTCGCGGCGCAAGACCTCGACGACATTGACCTTGACTCGGATGGAGTGTCCGTAGCGGTCGTCAGACGGCCGGTCGGCTCGGCGCTCGAACGCCCTGACGTAACAGAACGTGCAGCGGTGCACGCAGCCCATGTAGGGGTTGAGCGACCAGTCGAACATCATCCCCTTGACGCGGTTGAGGGCGCTCTTGCACGGCTCTTCCCGGTACTCGGCGCGCACGGTCGAAAGTATACGAACACGTGTTCGGTTATGCCAGCAGAACCCATCGCTACACTCCGGCGAAGACCTTGGACGACGACCCCCTAAGTCCCACGCCGGCGGCGGCCGGAACGTGACCCTTTTCCTAGAGCTCCTTGGCGTTGCGGCGCTGATCCTGCTGAACGCGTTCTTCGTTGCGGGCGAATACGCGCTCGTGACCGCGCGGCGGACGAAGATCCAGGAGTTGGCCGAGGAGGGCAACAGGCGTGCCCGCGCCGTCCAGAAAATCGTCGCTGACCCACCGCGGTTCATCGCCGCGATGCAGCTCGGAGTCACGCTCACGAGCCTCGGTATCGGTGCTCTCGGCGAACAGGCGCTCGCGCGTGCACTCGACCCGGTGCTGGCGACCGTGCTCGCCGTCGTGATCGCGTTCCTGATCATCACCTATCTCCACGTGGTCATCGGGGAGCTCGTGCCCAAGGCCGTTGCGCTGCGCTACTCGGAGCGGATTGCGCTCGGGGTCTCGGCGGCGGTGCGCGGGTTCTTTGTGCTCGCTTACCCGCTGATCTGGATTCTCCAGAGCTCGTCCGAGCTGATCCTGCGCGCGCTCGGGCTCGAGTCGCCTGGCGAAGAGCGCGAGGCACTCTCGGAAGCCGAGCTCCGGATGCTGCTTGGGCGCGCGACCGAGTACGGCGAGATCGAGCGGGAGGAGCAGGAGATGCTCTACAAGGTTTTCGACTTCGCCGACAAGGAGGTCGCGGACGTGATGGTCCCGCGCCCGGAGGTTGTGGCGCTCTCGATCGACCTGCCGCCCGAGGAATGCCTCGCCGCGGTGATCGAATCCCCCTACACGCGCTACCCGGTCTATCGCCAGACGCTCGACGACATCGTCGGTATCATCCATGTTCGCGACCTCTTCTCCGCGCTCAACGACCAGGGTTTCGCGAACGTGCGGATCGAGGAGCTGCTGCGGGATGCCTACATCGTCCCCGAGACCAAGGACCTCGCTGCCTTGCTCGCGGACTTTCGCCGCACCAACTTCCATATGGCCGTCGTTGTGGACGAGTACGGGACAATGGCCGGAATCGTGACGCTCGAGGACCTGCTCGAGGAGATCGTCGGCGAGATCGAGGACGAGTTCGACCTTCCCGACGAATCGGTTGAGCATGTGGATGACAAGACGATCCGCATCGACGGCACATACCCCATCGACGACTTCAACGAGAAATTCCAGGTCGAGTTGCCGATCGAGGACTACCACACGGTCGCGGGCTTCGTCTTCGGCCTGCTCGGGCGCGCCGCCGCTGCAGGCGATGAGGTCGAATACAACGGCCTCCGTTTCAAGGTGATCGAGGTGGAGGGCTCGCGAATCGAGAAGCTCGAGGTGCAGTTCGTCGAGCCGCCTCCACGTGAGCAGGACGAGCCGCACGAAGAGCGCGCCGCGGCTGAAGGCTGACGCGATTAAGCCGTCGTTAAGCGGCTATCAAGAGCGCGACGCAGACGCGTATGCTCGCGACGGAAACCGTCCCGCCTCCTCACCTGCAAGGAGCCACATGCTGAGATTGAAGCTTTCGACCGGAATCGTGCTCGCGGCTCTCATCGCCGTGCTGGGAGTGACCTCGATTGCCCTGGCGCGCACGCAAACAGCCGCGGCGAAGATCGTGACCGTCAAGGCGACCGAGTTCCATTTCGCGCTCTCGACGCGCACCGCGCGCCACGGGCTCTTCATCTTCAAGGTCACGAACAGAGGCCATGTCAAGCACGACTTCAAGATCGCCGGCAAGAAGACGCCGCTGATCGCGCCCGGCAAGTCGGCGACGCTCAGGGTCACCCTGACAAAGGGCCCCCACAAGTACATCTGCACGGTTATCGGCCATGCCGCCGCCGGCATGAAGGGGACGTTCAGGGCAACGTAAGCAGCTCGAGCTCCGAGATGCGGCCGCCTTGGATCGTGAAGGCGGCCAACTCTCCGGTTCCGAGCGAGAGGATCAGATACGGCTGGCCTTCCCAGAGGCCGATGTTCTCGACATCGGTGCGGGAGGGCCTCGCCGGGGCCGAGACATGGGAGTGGAAGACGGCCAGCTCGAAGCCGTCGTCTTCGAGGAACCAGATCTGCGGATCGACCTCGAGCTCGAAGCGGTAGGGCGACGCCGTCCGGTTTCGGCCCGCTTCGTAGCGCTCGGCCTCGCCGTCACGGAGGACGACGACACCACAGGCCTCGTTCGGCGCTTCGGCTCGCGCGTGCTCCTCGAGCGCCACGCGCACCTCGGCGCCGATCACCACCAGAGATCGGCCTCCATCTCGGCCTCGACGTCGTCCGCGTCCCAGAAGGAAGCCGAGAGATACTTCCACCCGGCGTCGGCGAGGATCGCGACGACGACGCCTTCGTCGAGCTCGCCGGCGAGCGTCCGGGCGACGTGCACGACCGCACCGGCGGAGACGCCCGCGAAGACGCCCTCCTCGTCGAGCAGGGCGCGCACGTTTGCGACGGCCTCGGCGTTCGAGACCAGCAGCTTTCGGTCGAGCTTCGAGACGTCGAGAATCGGCGGCACGTAGCCGTCCTCCAACGAGCGTAGGCCCATGACAGGGTCTCCCGGCAGCGGCTCGGCAGCCGCGACAACGACCTCGGGGAAGCGCTCGCGCAGCCGCTCGCCAGCGCCCATCAGCGTTCCGCCGGTGCCGAGCCCGGCGACAAGCACGTCAACGTGGTCGAGCGCCTCGGCGATCTCGGTGCCGGTGCCCTGGTAGTGGGCCCGAGGGTTGGCCGGATTGCCGTACTGGAACGGCATGAAGTAGCGCGGCTCCTTCGCCGCCAGTTCTTGCGCGAGGCGGACGGCGCCGTTCGAGCCTTCGGAACCCGGCGACTCGACGATCTTGGCGCCGTAGAGCCCGAGCAGCCGACGGCGCTCCTCGGTCACGTTCTCGGGCATCACGCAGGTGAGCGTGTAGCCCTTGAGCTTTGCGACGAGGGCGAGCGCGATCCCCGTGTTGCCGCTCGTCGGCTCGAGCAGCTCGCGACCGGGCTCGAGCTCGCCCAGCGCCTCTGCGTCCTCGACCATCGCAAGTGCGACCCGATCCTTGATCGAGCCGGTCGGATTCTGGCCCTCCAGCTTCGCATAGAGCTTGACCCGGGGCTTAAGTGAAAGTCTTGGGAGCTCGACGAGCGGGGTGCCTCCGATCAGGTCGAGCAGGCTTCGGGCTGTTTTCAGGGACAGTCCCTCAAACACCGAGGGACTGTCCCCCGGCCATTGCCGGTAACAGGATGACCGTGTCGCTCTCGGCAACCGTAGTCTCGTAACCGTCACGTGTCCGGATGTCTTCGCCCCCGACGTAGACGTTCGCGTACTCGAGCTGGCCTTGCAGGCCGGGAAAGCGGGCGGTCAGGTCGTCGAGCAGGTCTCGCACCGTTTCGCCTTCGACGATGACCTCGCGCTCCCCGGCGGTCTCGCTGCGCAAAGTAGGCGGAATCCGCACCACGCTCATGCGCGTACCGGGCTGCAGAACTCGACGTAGTCGATGTACTCGGTGATCGTCGGGTTCTCCCCGCAAACGGGGCAGTCGGGGTCTCGGCGGAGCGCAACCTCGGTGAAGGTCGTCGTCAGCGCGTCAAAGAGGAGCAGCCGGCCGATCAGTGGCTCCCCGATCCCGAGCGCGAGCTTGATCGCCTCGCTCGCCTGCAGGGAGCCGATCACGCCCGGCAGCACGCCGAGCACGCCGCCCTCCGCGCAGCTCGGCGCCAGCTCTGGCGGCGGGGGCTGCGGGAACAGGCAGCGATAGCAAGGACCTTCATGTGGTTTGAACACGGTCGCCTGGCCCTCGAAACGGAAGATCGACCCGTGCACGAGCGGAAGGTCGTGCCAGACCGCTGCGTCGTTGACGAGGTAGCGGGTCGGGAAGTTGTCGGCGCCGTCGACGATCACGTCCCAGCCGTCGGCGAGGATCCGCTCGATGTTCTCCGAGGTCAGTTGCTCCTTGTAGCCTCTGACCTCGACGTCGGGGTTGAGCTCCCGAATCGTGCGCGCAGCCGACTCGACCTTCGGCTCGCCGAGCGAGGCGGTCGAATGCAGGATCTGCCGCTGGAGATTTGTCTCGTCGACGACATCGGCGTCGATGATCCCCAGCGTCCCGACACCCGCCGCGGCGAGGTAGAGCGCGGCGGGGGAACCGAGGCCGCCCGCGCCGATCAAGAGGACCCGGGACTGGAGCAGCTTCACCTGGCCCTCTTCGCCGACCTCAGGGATCAGCAGATGCCGGCTGTAGCGGGTGCGCTGCTCGGGGCCGAGTGCGCCGGTCGGGACCTCGAGCGGGTAGCCGTGGCGCTTCCAGTCGTTGATTCCCCCGGCGAGCGAGACAACGTTCTCGTAGCCGAGCTCCTCGAGCGTCCGCGCGGCGAAGGTCGAGCGGTTGCCGGACGCGCAATAGGCGACGATCGCCTTGGTGCGGTCGGGAACGGTCTGCTCGATCCGGGACTCGAGCCAGCCGCGGGGAACGTGGACGGCGGCGGGGATATGGCCCTCGTCCCACTCCTCGCGCTCTCGGACGTCGAGGAAGACCGGCGGATCGGTCTCGCCGTGAAGCTTGTGACCACGTTCGACGTCGATCTCGTCGATCTGCTCTCTGGTCCCCTGGAGAAATTCGCGGTACGAGCTCATTGCTTTCCAATTTATAGCGAGCGGCGTGGGGCTATCGTCGGAGTGTGAGCCCCCGCGCCCGGACCTATCTGGTTGTCGCGCTGGCCGCTGTCGGCGCTGCGGCGCTCGTCGTCGGCACGGTCGCGTTCACGCGCACGAGCACCGGCGGGGCGTCGGCACAGGCGAAAACCACTGCGACCGGTCGCGGTCGGGCGCCGGCGCTCGTGCTCGACCTCGGCGTCCGAACCGACCCTGAAGCGGTCGCGCTGCGGCGTGCCAACCGGCTTTACGTCGCCGGCAAGCGAGCCGCGGCCGCTCGGATCTTCGTGCACTACCGCTCGCTTCCGGCGCACGTCGGCGCGGCGGTCGCGGCCTGGCCTACAGGCACGGTCACTCGGCTGGAACGGCTCGCAAACCGCCACCCGGCGAGCGCCCTCGTCCTCCTCCATCTCGGTCTGGCGCGCATCGCCGACGGCAAGACATCGGCCGCTCGAGCCGCCTGGCGGCAGGCGCTGGCGCGCGATCCGAATAGCCAGCCGGCCGTGCAGGCCGAGAGCTTGCTCTACCCGGCCTTCGCACCGGGACGGCCGCCGTTCGTGCCCAGCTTCGCCGTGCCGGCCTCGGTCGCGCGCCGTTCGCCGCCGCGGCAGCTGGCTGCGCTGGCACGCGGGGCCGGAGGGGGGGTCAGGGGGAAGCTTCTCTACGGGTCCGCCCTCCAGCGTCTCGGGCGGTCGGTCTCCGCCGAGCGGGAGTTCGCCGCAGCGGCGAGGGTTGCTCCCGACAACGCCGAAGCCCAGACCGCAGCAGCCGTCGGCCTTTTCTCGAAGGCAAATCCGGCCCTTGCCTTCTCGCGGCTCGGCCCCCTGGCGCCTCGCTTTCCGCGCTCGCAAAGCGTTCGCTTCCATCTCGGCGAGCTTCTACTCTGGATCGGGCAGTTGAAAAGGGCCCGCCAGGAGCTCCAACTCGCGTCTGCGGTAAGCCACAAAACCGTCTTGGGCAGTACCGCCCGCCAGTTCCTCACGCAGCTGTCGTCCAAGTAGCTACCACTGCGACACTCAGCCACCGGATTGGGTCACGGTCGGGACGGTTACTCGGGCGATAACCCGCTCTCCCAGTTCCCCTCCCCCACAAGGCGCTCGCTTGCGACGCCGACCTAGAGGCCGTAGCGGCTTTGCCGCTGCGGCCGTCTAATCCCGAGCCAAGGCCAAGCCCGATATCGTAATAGGACCAACAAGTCGTAAAAGGGCCGTAGCGGCTTCGCCGCTGTGGCCGCTAAACCCGAGGTATGGTGAAGATGCACTTCGTAATAGGACCCACAAGTCGCAATTAGGGCCGTTCGGCCTATGGCGTCCGTCCGAAACGCGTGCAAGAGTGCCGCAGCTTCGAGAACGGCATTGACCGCAAGACAGAGCCAATAGCGTGAGCTAGGCATTTTCCGGGGAGGGGGAGCCTTGAGCGCACAAGCAGAAAAGGCACGTCCGGCGACAATTGCCGAGCTGCTCGAGACAGACGAGGCGAAGGGTCTACTGGAGGCCGCACGGCCGTCCGGGTCGCTGAATACAACGGAGATCGCCTTGGCGCTGGACGAGCTCGAGCTCGACGCGGCGCAGATGGACGACTTCTACCACGCTCTCGACGAGCTTCAGATCGAAGTGCTCGAAAACGGTCCAGCGCCCGTGGAGGCTCCGACCGAGCCTGAGCCGGAGGTGCGCGAGATCTCGACGGACTCGCTGCAACTCTTTCTCAAGGACGTCGGCAAGGTCGACCTTTTGACGGCGGCGCAAGAGGTTGAGCTCGCCAAGCGGATTGAGCGGGGCGACCATCGCGCGAAGCAAGAGATGGTCGAGGCGAACCTACGCCTCGTCGTCTCGATTGCGAAGAAGTATCGGAATCAGGGTCTGCCCTTCCTCGATCTGATCCAGGAGGGAACGATCGGCCTCGTCCGCGCGGCCGAGAAGTTCGATCACCGCAAGGGGTTCAAGTTCTCGACCTACGCGACCTGGTGGATCCGCCAGGCGGTCGCCCGGGCACTCGCCGACAAGGCAAGGACGATTCGAATGCCCGTCCACATCGTCGAGAAGCTCAACAAGATCGCGCGGACCGAGCGAAAGCTGCGCGCCGAGTTGGGTCGGGAGCCCTTCTCCTGGGAGATCGGCGATGAACTCGAGCTCGACGCGACCGAGGTCGAGTCGATCCGGCGCAGCTCGCAACCGCCGGTCTCGCTCGAGAAGCCGGTCGGCGATGACGAAGAGTCCGAGTTCGGCCATTTCCTCACCGACGAGAACGAGGCCCTGCCCGACGAGGTCGCCGAGGTGGAGCTGCGTAAGGCGGCGCTGCGGCGCGTGCTCGGTAGCCTCTCGCCCCGCGAACGCCGGGTGCTCGAGCTTCGCTACGGACTCGACGGCGAGCATCCGCGGACGCTGGACGAGGTGGGCCGGACGTTCAACGTCACGCGGGAACGGATCCGTCAGATCGAGAACCAGAGCCTGAAGAAGTTGCGAGCGCTCGCAGAGGCCCAGTCTCTGAAGAACGTCGCGGCCTGAAGCTGCGGTCAAAAAGGCTGAGGCGGTCGCCGGGGTCGCGGCCGCGGCAGCCGCATCCGTAAACTCACGCGCCGTGAATCAGGCCTGGCTCGACGAGCTTTCCGAGTTCATACGCATTCCGAGCATCAGTGCGGACTCGGAACGCGCCGGCGAGGTCCAGCAGGCCGGCGAGTGGGTGTGCGATTTCGTGCGCGGAGCCGGCGGCGAGGCCGAGCTTCGCGACTGGGACGGACATCCGCTGGCGCTCGGTGAGATCTCCGCGGACGGGAACGGGGCCACGCCGACGGTCATCTGTTACGGACATTTCGACGTCCAGCCGCCCGCGCCCCTGGAACTCTGGGAGTCCGATCCTTTCGAAGCAACGGTTCGCGATGGACGGCTCTACGCCCGCGGGGCCGCGGACGACAAGGGGCAGCTCTACATGCTGCTGAAGGCGGCCGCCGAATTGAAGGCGCGCAATGCGCTGCCGGTCAACCTGCGGATCTGCTGCGACGGCGAGGAGGAGACCGGGGGCCACTCGATCGTGGACTTTCTGGCCGCCGACGAGCGTGGAGGGGATGCGTGCGTGATCTTCGACGCGGCGATGCTCAAGCGCGACGTGCCGCTCTTCTGCCTCTCGACGCGGGGGCTGATCTACTTCCACATTCGGATC
>Ga0066708_10000274_pt1 | contig 12936 bp, 15 predicted proteins | sample GraSoiAngelo_157_FD_66504 | JGI IMG/M metagenome (GOLD analysis project Ga0066708, IMG submission 66504) | Grasslands soil microbial communities from the Angelo Coastal Reserve, California, USA - 14_1009_16_20cm | ecosystem: Environmental > Terrestrial > Soil > Grasslands | place: USA...
GGTCGAGATACGCACGCCGGAGTGGCTGCGCGGCCCCTGCAAGTGCTGTATCGGTCGTGAAGCAGCCGGCCCCGGCGTCGGCGCAACTCCGTAGTAGCGAGCACCAAGAATCCGCGCTTTCGCCGATGCCCCAGGAGGCCCCTATTGCGAGGCTTGAAGGCGAGTGAGAGGAGGTGACATGACCACCATTCCGCATCAGCAGCCTTCGTCGCTCGTTAAGAGGTCCGTATGGCTCGGTGCACGCGACCTTTGGGCGACGGTAGCGATCGTCGTCATCTGGCTCGCCGTGCTCTTCGTCGGCGTGTTCGGGCCAGACTTCGTAGCAAGGAGCAACGACGGCAATACCACAACGATTCCGTCAGGGATCGGGGTTGCATTCTTCGCTCTCTTCGCGACGATGTCTGTAGCGAAGTACGGCTTCAGCAAGCGGACAAGCGACAGTTAGACACACTGCTTCTGTTTTCTAGACAGGCGACGGAGCCGACCCCGGGATGACCGTCGCTCGACATCAGCGAGCCTCCTCCTCCTCGGCCTATGGGACGAGCACGAGCTTTCCCTTCGCCGCCGAGCTCTCGAGCAGCTCATGGGCGCGACGCGCATTGGCGAGCGGCAGGCGCTCGGCCACGACCGGGTGGATCTCGCCGCGACGAAGCAGCTCGAGCAGCGCGCGGAAGTCCTCCCGGAACCATGCCGGGTCGCGGGGACCTCCACCCACCGGAAGCGGTCGCCGACTTCCCCTGGGAATCACCTGGTGTCCTTCGCGCAGCTTCTGGATCCGGTAGCCCGACACCCGCCGGCGGGGCGAGAGCAATCCCCAGAGCGCGACAGTCGCGGTCGCCGCGTACCACTCGATCCACCCTCGCCGACTCTTGTGTCCGTGCACAAGAGTGGCGGAGTGGCCGTACACGACGAGCCTTCCGCCGGGCCGCAGCGCGCGGAAGGAGCGCAGCGAGATCTTGCCGCCGAGCCCGTCGAGCACGACGTCGACGCCTTTTCCCGGGAGCTCGCGGACCCGGGCCAGGAAGTCCTCATGTTGGTAATCGATCGCCACCCCGCCGAGCCGCTCGACCGCAGCAACGTCGCGAGCCGAACAGGTCCCGTACATCCGAAGCCCAACGACCGCTCCGAGCTCGAGCACGGCCGTGCCGACCCTGCCGGCCGCGCCGTGCACGAGCGCCGTCTCGCCGCGCTTCACCTTCGCCGTGCGGTGCAGCAGCTGATAGGCGGTCATGTAAGTCAGCACGAGGCTGACGACTTCCGCCGGGTCGAGGTCCGCGGGCACCTCAACCGCGTTCTCCTCGAGCACGCAGACCCGCTCCGCATCGGCGCCCCAGACCGTCAGTGCGGCGATCCGGTCTCCCTCGCGCAGCCTCGTGCAGTCCGGGCCGAGTTGTTCGACGATGCCGACAAGGTCGTAGCCTGGCGTGAACGGCGGCTTCGGCACGCCGAGATACGCGCCAGCGCGAAGCTGCGCATCGGTGAACGACACGCCAGCGGCCAGAACCCTGACACGGACCTCGCCCGGCCCCGGCCGGGGAGCATCGTCCTCCACCACCCGCAAGACCTCGGGCCCGCCGAAGTGATCGACGACGACGCGCTTCATCCGTTCCTGTGTTGCAGAACTCATCGCTCCTCCTTTGGTCGAGGTGGCTGCGGGGCCCGTGGGATCTCCACCTCACTGACGCGAGCCACGGTCGTTCCCTCCGCGACGCAAGCCGGCAGCAGCCCGAGCGCTCCTCGCTTGCGGCCTCGGTGTTCCACGAATCGCCGGAGCGGCACGAGCGGACTGTCGCTTGGTGAGGGAGCGGGCGGTCGTGCCCTCTGAACGCGCGAAGGAGGCGAGCTCCTCGGCGCGCACGACGAGACGAGAGGGTCGGCTAGCTGAGGCCGCGACGCCGTAGTCGGCGCGCCGGTAAAGCATGACGACGACCATCGCCACGATCGTGGTAAAACAGTAGACGCCGCAGATCGGCCCGCTGATGACGTCGAGGAGACGCAGGCAGATGAGCGGGACAGCAGGAATCACCATCGCCACGGCCATTTCCGAGGAACTTCTCCAGGTATGCCGGCGGTGGCGCATCCAAGCGACCATTGCCACCGTCATCCCGAACGCCTGCAGAACCACGAACAGCACCGCGTGCTCGCGCATCGCCTCGGCCGCCGTCGTTCCGACTGCACTGAGGAAGATCGCGGCGCTGACCATCATTCCGGCCATCATCGCCAGCGCCATCTCGAAGAGGTGGCGGAGGAATCCGTGGGCATCGTGACCCGGCCGTGCCTGTCGCGTGGCAGTGGCGACGTGCATCTCGCCTCCTTACGGAGGCTTCTAGCCTCGCACTAGTGGCAAGAGCATCCATCAGGGATAGACCCACTCACTATGCGTAGAAACCCGCATGGGTCCAATCGGAGAGGCCATCTAGAACCGGCGTCATCACCCAGGCGATCAACGCGGGGCTGCTGCTGCCGCTACTCGCGTTCATCGCCCTGCTCACCCGCGACCGTTCGCTGATAGCCCGCGACCGTTCGCTGATGGGCGACTACGCAACCGGTCGCGCCTGGACGGTGGTGATCGTGGCGATGACGTTGATGATCGCCGCTGCGACCGTCGTGCTTGGCCTCCTTCTCTTCAGCCGCTAGATCCGCCTTCCGAACCTGCGTATGCTCGCGCCGTGTCCCGCGCCCGCACCGTCGCACGGCTCGGAGCCGCCCTCGGGTGCGGCCTCCTGCTTGCTGGCATCCTCGCAGCCTGCGGCGGCACGAAGACCGTCACAAGGACGGTGGTCGGAACCGTCCCCAACGGCGGAGCGACGTCGGTCAGCGCCAGCGTTGCCGCGGGCGCCCACGACTTCACGCAGTTCGCCTGCGCGCAGTGCCACGGCGAGCGCGGGCGAGGCGGCGTCTCCGCCGACGTCCCTGCGCTCAGCCAGGTCGGCAAGCAGCTAACGGTCGCCCAGCTGAAACAGATCATCGACCACGGCCTCGGCGAATCGGCCAATCCGACCAAGCCGTACATGCCCGTCTGGGGCCAGGTGATCTCGGCGCACCAGGTCGCCGATCTCGTCGCCTACCTCCGCGCCGGCCTGCCGTCGGTGCCTGGGGCGACGCCGCCACCGGTTATCACCCGGCAGGGCCCGGCTGTCGAGGGCGCGCTCCTCTACCAGCGTTACGGCTGCGTCAACTGCCACGGCCCCAACGGGCTCGGCGGCGTGCCCAATCCGCAGTCGCCCGACCAGGCGATCCCTGCCCTCTCCGGCGCCGACTTCTTCAAGGAGTTCAACACCGACGAGAAGATCATCGACGTGATCAGAAGCGGCAGCGTCATCGGAAGAGCACCGATCGTCTCGATGCCTCACTGGGGCGGCATCATCCCCGACTCACAACTGCGGGCGCTCGTCGCCTACATCAAGACGCTGAAGACCGGCTAGCCCCGCGGCGGGAAGCGTTCCTAGCAAAACGCCGGCATCATTCGACGCGGAGCGGCCCAGGGACGCTGCGCGCGCACGCACTAGTAGGTCAGTACTTTGCCGCGCTCAGGCTGCAGCGTTCGCGGACGCTGCGCGAGGCCAGCAGCGCTATTGCTTCGCCTAACGGAAAAGGAGCAGTTGTGTCAGCCCACGGTGTTCGCACCCGTCCACACGAGTACGCCGTCGTCTGGCGGGCCGGTGACGGCCCGCCCTCCAGCGGCAGGCTCGATGTCGGCGACGACGAGCTTGTCCTGCAGGGATCCGGTGAACCCGATGGCCTCCGCATCCCGCTCGACGAGCTCTCGTCGGTGGAGATCGGGCGCGGAACTGCTGAACGGATCAACGGCGACAAGTCGCTCGTCCTCGAGCGGCACTCCTGCGAGCGGGTACTTGTTGCCGCCTTGGGCGGCGTGGGCCTGCTCGGCGAGCTCAACAATCTGCTGGCTCGGCTCCGGGCCGAGCGGGCGGCACGGGCGTGCGTTGCCGTGGTTGTGCCGATCAAGCGTGGCACGGCCGAGGCGGCCCGGCGGCTGGTCGAGGAGGGGCCGCCCTTCGAGCTCGAGCGCTTGGGGCTCGAGCGACACCACGTCTTCGTCAGCGAGCGCGAGGTCGTCTTCTTCTTCGAAGGCGACAGCGCATCCGCGGCGGTCAACGCGCTCTCGCGCAGCCCACGGGTGTTGAACGCGGCGGTGCGCTGGCGCGGCATCCTCGCCGGCCGGCCGCGGCTGGCCAAGGAGCGCTTCGGCTGGACGCGCACGAGCTGACGAACAGCAGCCAGCCGCTCTCTCCCGCGGGCAGCCGTCAGGGCCCGAGGCCGATCGCGGTCCGCCCAGGTGTCTGACGCGTCGCCTGGCGCAGGCCGAGCATCCCGACCGGCCGTTCGTCCTCGATCACGGGCAGGTGGTGGAAGCCGTACTCGGTCATCAGCGTCACCGCCGCCTCGATCGGCGTGGCGGCTGAGACGGTGACGGGCTCGGCCGTCATCCACTCGCGGACGCGCGCCTCGCTCGGGTCCAATCCGTCGCAGCTTGCGGCTTCGGTCTGGGCGCTAACGCGCTCCTACTCGTGATCTGGACCCTCGCTCCCCTTCCGCTCTGGTTCCTCGCAGGGGTCGCGCACGGCGCGACCTGCGGCGGCGGCTAGCCAAAACAACCGCAGAGGCTGGTGGCGGCGCCGCTTCGTCGTGCGCAACCCGCCGAGTCGGTGATCAGGCACGGGATCGAGAACCACTGAGACGCAGGCTCCGGCGCGAAGAGTCCTCCGTGTACCGGGATCCCCCGGGGTAGTTGAGCTGACCCGCCGCACCGGTCACTCATTGCCGTCTCATCAACCGAGGCCACAATGAGTCGATGCGAGTACTCATCGTCGAGGACGAGCCAAAGATGGCCGCGCTGATCGCACGCGGCCTTCGTGAGGACGGCCATGCAGCCGACACAGCGGAGCGCGGCGAGGCAGCGCTCTGGATGGCGCAGGCCGTTCCCTACGACGCGATCGTCCTCGACGTGATGCTGCCCGGACTCGACGGCTTCGCGACCTGTCGGCGGCTGCGCGAGCAGGGCGTTTGGGCGCCGGTGCTGATGCTGACGGCGCGCGACGCCGTCCGGGACCGCGTCGACGGGCTCGACGCGGGCGCCGACGACTACCTCTTGAAGCCGTTCTCGTTCGCCGAACTGCTCGCGCGTCTACGGGCACTCGTTCGGCGGGCGCGGTCGCCACGCATGCCGACCGGCGGCAAGCGCCGGACCGAGATCGCGCCGACGCCCCGCAGGTCGCTCAGATCCTGCGCGCGAACGGCTCGGTTGCGGAGTCCACGCCCAGCGGGCTGCCGCCGATCTTGTCCCACGCCGAGATCGGTGCCGTCGCGGCCGGGGCGCGGCACTGGCACAGCGGCTCGATCCGGGGTCTCGACGGCGAGTGGCGAACGCTGGCGGTACCCGCGAACGTCGGCGGGCACGCCGGAGTCGCGGTGATCGGACGCTCTCTCGAGCAACGCGACGAGGCACTCGACCGCCTCTTGAACGAGTTCCTGATCGGAGGCCCGGCCGCGCTCCTGCTCGCGATTCTCGCCGGCTACGGGGTCGCCGCCGCCGCTCTCCGCCCCGTCGAGGCGATGCGCCGCCGGGCAGCTGCAATCACGGCGTCCACCGCCGGGCAGCGGCTGCCCGTCCCGCCGAGCCGGGACGAGCTGGCCCGCCTGGCGGAAACGCTGAACGACATGCTAACCCGCCTCGAGGCCGCGCTCGAGCACGAGCGGCGGTTCGTCGACGACGCAAGCCATGAGTTGCGAACACCCCTCGCGCTCCTGAAGACGGAGCTCGAGCTCGCTCTGCGTCATCCCCGATCGCGCGATGAGCTCGAGCAAACCCTGCGCTCGGCGGCGGAAGACACCGACCGGCTCGTCCGGCGTCGCTGCCATGCCGACGAGAATCGCGAGGAATGCCCACGGGAGCGTGCGGAAACCGAGTGCTCCGGCTACGGGCGAGTAGGGGATCAGGAGCCCGACGAGGACGACTGCGAGCGTCGTGATCAAGAGCGGCCGGCTCGGCCGGCTGTGGAAGAAGGGCACCCGGCGGGTGCGGATCACGAACACGGCGAGCGACTGCGTCGCCAGGGACTCGACGAAGAACTACGGGAAATCCGCAACGTGCGCCCGGAGATGCCGCATCAACGTCGCGGAACGCCCCGATGGCAGGAGTGGCCCTCGCCCCGAGACTACGAAAAAAGTCGAGGCAGGAAGCAGACCCCGACGCGACGGAAGGAGAGTCATGAGGAAGGTATTCGAGATCGGTGGAGTGGTTGCAGCCGCAGTCCTGATCGCATTCGGCATCGCGGCGATCGCGATGGGCTTCAACGGCCGTTCCACGGTCACAAACAGCATCAAGCAGGAAAAGATCGTCGGCACGCCCGACATGACGCCGGCGGCCATCAAGGCCGAGGCGAAGGACGCGGGCCTCGCGGTCGACAAGATCAGCTTCCCGACACTGTCCGTGGCAGGGAAGGCGATCGACAGCGGCACCCGCGCACACGCGTTCGCCGGCTACATGCGCATTCACGCGCTCGAGGCGACGCAGGGTCTCACGTACGCGCAGATGGGCCGCTATCAGGCACTGCCGAAGGCTCCGAAGCAGCTCACGGACGGGATCGGCGGGACCAACGACACGAAGTACGCGGTCGTCGACCCGACGACGAAGCAGCCGGTGGACAACGGCCGGCGCAACGTCTGGGTGACCGAGACTGCGCTCTCGACGGCGCTCAACGCCAGCTACATGGCCGACCGGATCGCCCTCTTCGGCGTAGTGGTCGGGATCGCCCTGTTGCTGAGCGGATTCGGCTTCGCGATCCTCGCGATCGGCGGCGCCCTGCGCAATCCGCAGACGGTCTTCACCGTCTTGCGGAAGCGCGAGCCCGTGGCCAAGGCCGCGCCCGCTGCACACGCCTAGACGGACTCCTCCGTCGCTGAAGAACGGGCCGCCTTCGGGCGGCTCGTTCACTACTCAGGAAGGTTCGAGTTCGGGCGAAGCCGCGGTCAGGAAGGTTCGAGCAGGCCCTCACCGAGGCGCTCGCTTGCGACGCCGACCTGGAGGACGTTCCGGCTTCGCCGGGGCGTCCGTTCAAACCCGGTTCGGGCGAAGCCGCGGTCAGGAAGGTTCGAGTAAGCCCTCATCTAGCGCGTAGCGAACGAGCTCCGCGCGGCTCGAGAGCCTCAGCTTCTGCATGATGTGCGCACGGTGCGTCTCGGCCGTGCGCACCGAGATGTACAGCTCCTTCGCGATCTCCTGGTTCGTGTGGCCCAGCGCGAGCAGGCGCAAGACCTCGCGCTCTCGGTCGGAGAGCGGGTCTTCCTCTGCGCGCCGACGCTCGGCCGTCTCGGCCGAAACGAGCCGGGCGCCCAGCTCGGGATGCACATAGCGGCCTCCGCCCGCGACCTCCTTGATCGCCGCGACGAGCTCGGTGTCGGCGGCCTCCTTGAGCACGTAGCCGCTCGCCCCGGCCTCGAACGCTTCGCGGACGTAGCGGGGGTCGTCCTGCATCGAGAGGACGAGCACCTTCGCCTCCGGGAGCTCGTGCAGGAGCTGCGGCACGACCTCGATTCCGCTCTGGTCGGGCATCACCACGTCCATCAAGACGACGTCGGGCTTCGTGCTGCGGGCTTCGAAGATCGCATCCCGGGCGCTGCCGGCTTCGCCGACGACCTCGAGGTCCTCCTCGGCGTTCACGAGCATCGCCAGACCCGCCCGCACAACCGCGTGGTCGTCGACGATCAAGATGCGAGCACTCACCGGACGGGCACCTCGGCGGCGATCGTCGTCCCGGCGTCGCGGGTGGACTCGACCTCCAGACGCCCGCCGAGCAGGGCGAGCCGCTCACGCATTCCGACCAACCCGTATCCGTCGCCGGTCTGCTCGGCCGCGTCGAAACCCTGGCCGTCGTCCTCGACCACCGCCTTGACGGCGCCTTCCTTGCGTGCGAGCAGGATGCTGACCCGCCGCGCGCGGGCGTGCTTGACGACGTTCGTGAGCGATTCCTGGACGATTCGATAGAGGGCGGTCTCGACATCGGCAGGAAGCCGCTCGTCAGCGAGCGCCGTCTGGAAGTCGACCGAGATCGCCGTCTGCTCGGCGAAGGACTCGGCGAGCCGCTCCAGGGCGGCGACGAGCCCGAAGTCGTCGAGTGCGCTCGGCCGCAGCTCGACGGCGAGCCGCCGCACGTCCTGGAGCGTTGAGACGACGAGTCCGCGCAGCTCTTGCGTCGCGGCACGCGAGGCCGGATCCTTCGACCTCTCCTCCAGGCTCTTGAGCCCCAGCAGGATCGACGTCAGCGCCTGGCCTGTTTCGTCGTGAAGCTCCCGCGCCAGCCGCCGGCGCTCGAGCTCCTGGGCCTCGACGACCCGGCGGAGCGAGTCTTGCGCGATTCGCTCGGAGAGGTCGACCGCGACGGCCGCACGCGTGGCAAACGTCTCCGCGAGGCGCAGATCGGTGTCCGTGAAGCGGGCATCGGCCCCAAGCTTGTCGTGAGCCGCCAACACACCGATCGCCCGTCCCCGGACGAGCAGCGGCACCCAGAGGCCCGTGCGAGCGCCGATCAGACGCATCGCCTCGTGGTCGACGTCGGGGTCGTCTAGGACCGAGTCGGAGCGCTCGCTCCGGCGACGCTCGAGGACGCGGCCGCTCTTCGAGGTCGAGCGGGTGATCGTCGTGGCGGCGAGCTCGGCTTGGTCGCCGGCCACCGCCGCGAAGCGCAGTTCGTCCTCGCCGCTCGGGAGCAGGACGAGGACGAGCCGGGCGTCGAGCAACTCCCGCAGCCGGCGGGCGATCAAGTCGAGCAGCCGGCCGAGGTCGGTTTCCGTCGCGAGCGCGTTCCCGACCTCGTTCAGGGACTCGAGCTGCTTCGACCATCCGGTCGCGGCTTCGTATAGGCGGGCGTTCTCGATCGCAACGGCCGCCTGGCTTGCGAGTAGCTCGACGAGTTCTTGGTCCTCCTCGGTGAAGTCCTCACCACCCTCCTTTTCGGTCAGATAGAGGTTGCCGTAGGCAATCCCGCGCAGATGAATTGGGACGCCGAGGAAGGTGCGCATCGGGGGGTGATTCGGCGGAAACCCGACCGCGCGCGGATCCTCGCCGAGGTTGTGAAGGCGAAGCGACGCATCCTCGCGAATGAGGACACCGAGGATCCCTCGGCCCTTCGGGAGCTCGCCGATCGCGGCATGGGTCTCCGCATCGATGCCGGTGGTGAGGAAGCGCTCGAGCGCCGAGCCGCTGCGGTCGATCACGCCCAACGCGGCATAGCGCGCGCCCGTGAGCTCAGAGGCCGCCTCGACGAGCCGCTGGAGAAGTGCGTCGAGCGACAGCTCCGAGGTGATCGCAACACCGGTCTCGACGAGCGCGCGCAGGCGGTTTTCGTTCGAGCTGACCGCGCCCACACGTTCAGCCTACCCCGGTGCGTTGCCCGGGCGGTAGGCTCGCGGCGGCGCGTTCGATCAGGCCCGGCCCGGGCCGTGGAGGGAGGACTGATGCTTGATCACGTAACCGCGAACGTCGGCGACCTCGAGCGGGCGAAGGGCTTCTACTCGCAGGCGCTTGCGCCGCTCGGCTATTCGCTGCAGATGGAGTTCGAGGGTGGCGCCGGGTTCGGCGCCGGCGAGGGGATGGCCGACTTCTGGCTCGGCTCGAGCTCCGAGCGGGGCGCGACGCACGTCGCGTTCTCCGCTCCCAATCGCGCTGCGGTAGACGCTTTCCACGAGGCGGCGATGGCGGCGGGCGGCAAGGACAACGGCGCTCCCGGCCTCCGCCCGCACTACCACGAGCACTTCTACGCGGCCTACGTGCACGATCCTGACGGCAACAACATCGAGGCGGTCACGCACCGGCCGGAGTGAAGATGTGCGGGGCTTTCCCCGCCCTCGAGCCCTCATTCCTGGTTGCGGAAAACCCGCATGGTTTTTCGGTGCGCTTGCCGATGTCGAGCGCCGCCCGGGCGCGCGACAGTAAGGCCAAGCGAAAGGAGAAGCCATGAAGGCGCTCGTCCACGGCAGCCGAGACCGACGCGCTGAAGGTCGTGCTCGAAGCCGCGCCGGTCGCCGAGGAACGAGCCGAAGAGGAGGTGGCGCTTGTCGGTAGCCCCGCGTAGTCCGCGGTCGGCCGCCGCGGTCGACGTGATCCTCCGCGACGGCGCGACGCTGCGGCTGAGGGCGCCCGCAAAGGAAGACGCGGGCGCCCTCGCCGCGTTCTTCACCGGCCTTTCGGAACGGAGCTTCTACATGCGCTTCCACGGGATCCGCCGCGTCGACGACAGTCTCGTCCGGCACTTCCTCGAGCCGGACTGGCAGGAGCGCGGCGTCCTGGTCGGCGAGCTCGACGACCGCATCGTCGCGGTCGCCGAGTACATGCGGCTGCGCGACGAGAGCGCCGCGGAGGCGGCCTTCGCCGTTGCGGACGAGCACCAGCGTCGGGGAATCGGCACGCGCCTGCTCGAGCAGCTTGCGCTGCGGGCTGCCGAGGCGGGCATCGAGCGCTTCGTCGCCGAAGTGCTGCCGGAGAACCGGGCGATGCTCGGCGTCTTCGACGGTACAGGGCTCGAGGTGACCCGAGAGCTCGACGGCGGCGAGTTCGAGGTCCGCTTCCCGATCGCGCCGACGGAGCGTTATATGAGAACCCGGGACGAGCGCGACCACCTCGCGGTCACGGCTTCACTCCGTCCGTTCTTCGAGCCGAAGTCGGTCGCCGTGATCGGCGCCTCGCGTCGCCGCGGCTCGATCGGCGGCGAGCTCTTCCGGAACGTTCTCGCAGCGGATTTCGTCGGCGCCGCCTATCCGATCAACCGAGATGCCGAGCCGGTCGGCGGTGTGCCCGCCTACAAATCGGTGGCGGACCTGCCCGAGATGGCCGACCTCGCAGTCGTCTGCCTGCCCGGGCCGCTCGTGCTCGACGCGGCCGAGGCGGCGCTCGCGAGCGGCATGAAGGCACTCTGCGTCATCTCTTCCGGCTTCGCCGAGGTCGGCGCCGAGGGCCGTGAGCGCCAGGAGCGCCTGCTCGACCTCGTCCGCGCGCACGGCGGCCGGCTCGTCGGCCCAAACTGCCTTGGGATTGCGGTGCCGCGGCTCGGCCTCAACGCAACCTTCGGTCCGCGGCCGCTCCCGCCGGGCCCGATCGCATTCTCCTCGCAGAGCGGCGCGCTCGGGCTGGCGCTGCTCGAGAAGGCTTCCGAGCGGCGCCTCGGCTTCTCGTCGTTCGTCTCGATCGGCAACAAGGCGGACGTCTCCTCGAACGACCTGCTCGAGTGGTGGGAAGACGACAACGAGACGGAACTCGTCCTCCTCTACCTCGAGTCCTTCGGCAACCCGCAGAAGTTCGCCCGGCTCGCCCAGCGCGTCGCGCGCAGGAAGCCGGTGCTCGCGCTGAAGTCGGGCTCGACCGAGGCCGGCGCGCGTGCCGCGAGCTCGCACACGGCGGCCCTGGCAAGCTCCGACACCGCCGTCGAAGCGCTTTTCCGGCAAGCCGGGGTGATCCGCGCCGGCACGCTCGAGGAACTGGTCGACGCGGCGGCGCTGCTGTCGAGCCAGCCGCTGCCGCGCGGGCGGCGCGTCGGCGTGCTCACGAACGCCGGCGGGTTGGGCATCCTCTGCGCCGACGCCTGCGCCACCGCCGGGCTCGAGCTGCCCGAGCTGAGCGAAGAGACGCGCGCCGCGCTGCAACCGCTGCTGCCAGACGAAGCAAGCCTCGCAAACCCTGTCGACCTCCTCGGCTCCGCCACGGGGGCGACGTTCGAAGCTGTGATCCCGGCCTTGCTCGAAGACAAGCGACTGGATTCCCTGATCGTCCTGTTCGTCCCGCCGGTGGTCGCGGGCGCGGATGAGGTGGCGGCGGCGATTCAGGCCGCGGTCGAGCGCGGCGCGACTGACAAGCCGGTGCTGGCGGTCTTGATCAGCCGAGACGGAACGCCGGCGGCGCTACGCGAGGGCGGCAGCTCGGTTGCCTCGTTTGCCTACCCGGAGTCGGCGGCGCGCGCGCTCGGTCTCGCTGCCGCGCGCGCGGAGTGGCTTCGGCGACCGGCCGGCACCGTCCCGTCGGCGCCCGACGTCGACGTCGCCGCCGCTCGGCGGATCGTCGAGACCGCGATCAACGGCCATTCTGAGGCATGGCTGGACGCGGAGGCGACGCGCGGCCTGCTCGAGGCATATGGCGTCGCGGTCGTCCCGGAGCGCGTGGCGCAGACGGCCGACGAGGCCGTCGAGGCCGCACGCGAGCTCGGGTTGCCGGTCGTCCTGAAGACCGCCGCGGCGGGAGCGCACAAGACCGAGCAGGGCGGGGTCGCCCTCGATCTCCGCGACGAGACGCAGGTCCGCGCCGCCGCCGAGCGGATCGGCCCGCCCCTGCTCGTGCAGCCGATGATCAGCGGCGGCGCCGAGCTGCTCGCGGGCATCGTCCAGGACCCTGTCTTCGGACCGCTCGTCGCCTTCGGCCCCGGCGGCGTCTTCGCCGAGCTGATCGGCGCTGCAGCATTCCGAATCGCGCCCCTGACGGATCTCGACGCCAACGAGCTTGTCCAAGAGGGAAAAGCCGGCCGCCTCATCGCGGGCTTCCGCGGCGCGCTGGCGGCCGATGCGCCGGCGCTCGTCGAGCTCTTGCATCGGCTCTCGCGCCTCGCCCAGGACCTCTCCGAGGTGGCGGAGCTCGATCTCAACCCGGTGATCTCGCTACCGGACGGCTACGTCGCCGTCGATGCCCGCGTCCGAGTGGCGGGCCGAGCATCGCGCCCGGCTCTCAAGGGCTGGTAGCGCCGCGTACGCAGAAAACCGCAACCAAGGCGCGGTTAAGCAGCAGTAACAGGCGGGTCAAAAGCCGATGTCGGCCGGCACCGGAGGCTCGACAGTTGGATGAACGAAGAAAGGAGCTTCCCGAATGAAGCGGCTACTGATCATCCTGGCAGGCTTGAGCGTCGGCGTCGGCCTCACCGCAGGCGTGGCGATGACGGG
>Ga0066708_10000277_pt1 | contig 12876 bp, 10 predicted proteins | sample GraSoiAngelo_157_FD_66504 | JGI IMG/M metagenome (GOLD analysis project Ga0066708, IMG submission 66504) | Grasslands soil microbial communities from the Angelo Coastal Reserve, California, USA - 14_1009_16_20cm | ecosystem: Environmental > Terrestrial > Soil > Grasslands | place: USA...
TGCGCTTCCTGCAGGAGGGCGAGATCGAACGGCTGGGCGGGACGTCGACGGTGAAGGTGGATTCCCGGGTCGTCGCCGCGACCAATCGCGATCTCTCTGCCGCGGTGCAGGCCGGCAAGTTCCGCGAAGACCTCTACTACCGCCTGAACGTCATCCAGGTGGTGCTGCCCCCTTTGCGGGAGCGCGTCGAGGACATACCGCTCCTCGCCGACCATTTCGTCGCGCGCTACGCGGCGAAGAACAACAAGCAGTTCTCCGGCATCACGCCCGGTGCGATGGAGGCGCTCGAGGCTTACGCCTGGCCCGGGAACGTCCGCGAGCTGGAGAACGCAATCGAGCGCGCGGTGGTACTTTCGCCGGGCTCCGAGATCGACATCGATGCGCTTCCCCAGCCGCTCCTGCATGCGGCGCGCGGGCCGCGCGGTCCCATCCCTCCGGCCCTCGAGGGCCGCACGCTTTCGATCCCGCTCGGAACGACGATGGAGGAGATCGAGCTGCGCGTCATTCGCGAGACCTTGCGGCACACCAAGGGAGACAAGAATCTCGCCGCGCAACTGCTCGGGATCGCCGCCAGGACGATCTACCGGAAGCTCGACCGGGAGCCGAAGGAGAGCTGAACCTCCCGGACGACCTTCGGCGGGGCGAACGACAATTTGTCAAAACCGACGGGCGCGGCACTGCCAGCTTGTCGTCGGCTGGCCCGCAACCTCGCTTTTGCGCCCTCGACAAGGGCACACCCTGGTGGCATGGGCCTTGCTCGTCAGGAGGGCGTATGGAGATCTGGCTCCAGCGATATCCGTGGGTCCTGACTGCCCTCGCGGCGCTGATCGGCGCGTATCTCTGCGCACGCATCGTGAACACGCTCACGGCCGCGGCAATCGCGCCGAAGCCCGCGCTGCTGCAGCAGTCCATCGGAGCGACGCCGGCGACGACGCCGGTCGCCGCGCGGTTCGAATTGAACGCGAACCGGCTCTCGCGGGTGTTCGACGTTCCGCTGCCGCCGCCTCCGGAAGCGACCGCCGCTCCCACCACGCCGCAGAAGGCGGACTGGCAGGCGAACCCGACCAAGTCCTCGCTGCACGCGGTGCTGATCGGGACGGCGGTCACCGTGCCGTCGCGCTACTCGCTCTGCCAGCTCACCAATTCCGACACCAACGAGTCGTTCGTCTACTCCGTCGGCGACAAGTTCATGGGCACCCGGATCTACGGCATCGAGAAGGACCGCGTCCTCATCGACAACGACGGCAAGAACGAATACATCGACACGGGCGTCGCTCAGCCGTCGTTCCAGAACCTCGGCGTCACGCCGATTCCGGCGCAGCCCGCCGCCGCGAGCGACGTGAAGCAGCTTTCCGAGAACCAGTACGTGGTCTCGAAAGCGACCATCAACGAGAACCTCTCGGACCTTTCCAAGCTCGCCACCCAGGCGCGCATCGTGCCCTCGTTCAAGAACGGCGTGGCGAACGGGTTCAAGCTCTTCAGCATCGTGCCCGACTCGCTCTACGCGAAGATCGGCGTGCAGAACGGCGACGTCATCCGGCGCATCAACGGCTATGAGATGAACAGCCCGGACAAGGCGCTCGAGATCTACAGCAAGCTCCGCGACGCGAATCGCATCGAGATCGAGATCGAACGTCGCGGCGAGACGCTCCGTAAATCCTACTCGATCGAGTGAGGGCCGGCCCGGCATGAGAACGACGACCGCCTTGCTCCTTGTCTGCGCGCTGATCATTCCCGTCGCGGCGCTCGCGCAAGAGACGCAGAACGACCAGGAGACCCAGCAACAGGGTCCCCCCGCGCGCCGGCGACGGCAGCGCGTGAATCCGACGGCGCGGCCCCAACGTCCGCAAAAGCAGGACGAGCCGCAGCCCGCGCAACCGACGCGCTCTCCGCCCGATCCGAACCGGCCGGCCATCGCGCCGCAGACGTCGCTCGTGGAGGCGTCCCCCACCCGGCCCAGCACCAGCCGCCGGCCGCCGGCGACCACCTCCACTCCGCCCAAGGAAGCGGCGAAGCGGGCCAACGCGATCCAGCTCAACTTCGACAAGAAGGACCTGACCGAGATCATCCAGTTCGTCAGCCAGGTCACGGGCCGCAACTTCATCCTTCCCGAGCGAGTCTCGGGGAAGATCACCTTGCTCTCCAACACGCCGATTCCGCCCGACGAGGTGTGGAACGTCTTCCTCGCCGCCCTCGACGCCAACAACTGGGCGGTCTACCCGGTCGGGCACTACTGGAAGCTTTCCGAGAAGAAGCAGTCGGCGCGCGCGAACATCCCCACCTTCCTCGAGCAGGGGCAGGACGCTCCGCCCACCGAGCAGATGGTCACCAAGCTCTTCAAGCTTCGCTACGTCGAAGCGGACCAGATGCGCAATACCATCAACCAGTTCACCAGCCGCGACTCGGACTTCCAGATCTTCCCGCCCGACACGCTCATCATCTCCGACCTGGGCCTCAACATGCGCCGCCTCGAGCGGCTCATCGTCTCGCTCGATCAGCCGGGCGGCTCGGAAGAGATCCACATCGTGCAGGTGCAGTACGCGAGCGCGCAAACCTTGCAGCAGAAGCTGCAGGAGATCTTCACTTCGCAGGCCGGCGGCAGGCCCGGGACCCGCTCCTTCGGCATCTCCGACGCGCAGCCGGGAACGCCGGCGCCGGGCGTCGGGCAGCCCGCGGTCGGCGCGCCGGGCGCAGTCGGTGCCGGCGGACCGGTGCAGATCAGCAAGATCATCGCCGAGGAGCGGACCAACAAGCTCATCGTCATCGCCGGGGCGCGCTCCTTCGCCCGGGTGGTCGAGCTGATCCACCAGCTTGACGTGCCGACGGGCGGCGGCGGCGTGCAGGTCTATTTCCTGCAGAACGCGAAAGCCGAGGACATCGCCGCGACGCTGCAGGCGCTCGCGCAGGGCGTCACGCGGCGGACGGGCGGCGGCCCGGGAGCGCCTCCGGTACCCATACCGGTGGTGGGCGGCGCCGGGGGTGCCGGCGGAGGCGGGGCCGCGACCGCCGACCTGTTCAGCGGAGAGGTGAAGATCACCGCCGACAAGACCACCAATTCGCTGGTGGTGATCGCCAGCGCCTCCGACTACCGCAACCTCGTCAAGGTGATCGAGAAGCTCGACATCCCGCGCCGCGAGGTGCTCGTCGAGGCGGTCATCATGGAGGTGAACCTCGACAACGAGCTCGACCTCGGGGTCTCCGCGCACGGCGGAACGGTCATCAACGACGTCAGCTTCCAGGGCGCGAAGGGCCAGGCTCCGCTGGTGGTGGGAAGCGAGCTCGGCGGCCTCAACTCGCTCGGCGGCGTCGCCTCGCTCGGATCTCTCGGCGGATTCCTCGCCGGGCTGCAGGGTCCTCCCATCACCGTGCCCGGCCTCAACATCTCGCTGCCCTCCTTCGCCATCCTCCTCAACGCGCTGCAGAGCTCGAGCGACGTGAACGTCATCTCCACGCCGCACGTCACCATGGTGGACAACACCGAGGGCGAGATCACCGTCGGCCAGAATGTGCCGTTTCAATCCGGATTCGCGCCGCAGCTGAGCGGCCTGGTCGGGGCCCAGACCACCGGCACCAACACGGCCACCGGCGCGGCCGTCGGCAGCACGCTCGGCCTGGGCGGTCTCGGCTCGCTCTTCGCCCCCATCCAGCGGCAGAACGTCGAGCTGAGGTTGCGCATCAAGCCGCAGATCAGCGCCAGCGATCAGGTGCGCCTCGAGGTGGACGAGCAGACCGAGGAAATCGCCTCGGTCGATAAGCAGCTCGGCCCCACGACCAGCAAGCGGACGGCCAAGACGACGGTGGTGGTGAAGGACCAGGAGACGGTGGTCCTCGGTGGCCTCATCCAGGAGCGTACGCTCAAGGACGTGAAGAAGATTCCGCTCCTCGGATCGATGCCCATCATCGGGTGGCTGTTCCGCAACGAGACCACCCGCAAGACCAAGACCAACCTATTGTTGTTCCTCACCCCCTACATCATCCGGGACCAGAGCGATTACCGGCGGATCTTCGAGCGGAAGATGGCGGAGCGGGCCGAATTCGTACGTCGTTTTTATGGCGAGGAGTCAGGGTACGTCGCCAACATAGACTACGAACGCAAGGCGGGACCGCTCACACGCATGAAGCGTGGGATCGACAACGAGCGGGCTCGCTTCGAGAACGGCGGGCCGGGAGCCAGCGACGAGCGCGTGATTTCCCCCGGAGGACGGGGCAACGAGCCGCCGGGCGCCCACTCGGCGGGTTCGCGGACGTCGCCGCCCTCTCCCGCTCCCCAGCGGCCTTCGGAGAAGGTCGCTCCGGCACCGGGCACGCAGGAGCCCGCCGCCAAGCCGGACAAGAAGCCGAAGGGGCGCAAGCCCCGGAAGAAGGCGCCTACATCGGAACAAGGGGCGTCTCCCAAAGGTTGAGTGTCGGATGGACTCACGCGTCGTCACAACCAAGCTCCGCCTTCCCAAGCCGGTCGTCGATCTCGCCGGTCGCGCCGTGGGCGAGATTCTCGTCGCTCAGGGCGTCGTCACTCGCGAGAAGATCGACGAGGCTCTCGCCGCCCAGGCCGAGCGCGGCGGTCGCCTCGGCGAGGTGCTCGTCTCGCTGAAGGCGTGCAGCGAGGAGCAGATCCTCAAGGCGCTCGCGGCCCAGCTCGAGCTGCCGTACCAGATGCGGCTGAGCCCGGACGAAGTGTCGCAGGAGCTCGTCAAGCTGGTCCCGATCAACTTCGCCAAGCAGGCGCGGCTTCTGCCCCTGCGCATCGAGACCGACGGCGATCGCCAGGCGGTGGTGGCGCTGGCCGATCCGCTCGACACCGGCACGCTGGACAGCGTCCGGCTGCTCCTCGACGCGCCCATCGCGCCGATCCTCGTTCCTTCGCAGGCGATCCTCGACTGCATCAATCTCGTCTACGACCGCGCCTCCAACGAGGCCGAGCAGCTGGTCGGCGACATGGAGGCGGGCGACCTCGACACCGTCGCCCACGAACTGGAAGAGCCGCAGGACCTGCTCGACTCGAGCGACGAGGCGCCCATCATCCGCCTCGTCAACTCGCTGCTCTTCCGCGCCGCCAAGGAGCGGGCGAGCGACATCCACATCGAGCCGCAGGAGAAGGACATCTGCGTCCGCTTCCGCGTGGACGGCGTGCTGCAGGAGGTGATCCGGCCTCCCAAGCGCTTCCAGAACTCGATCATCTCCCGCGTGAAGATCATGGGCGGCCTCAACATCGCCGAGAAGCGCCTCCCCCAGGACGGCCGCATCCGGGTCAAGCTCGCCGGCCGCGATATCGACATCCGTCTCTCCACCACGCCCATCGTCTACGGCGAGCGCATCGTCATGCGTCTGCTCGACAAGAGCGCGGTGCTCCTCGACCTCGCCGAGATCGGCATGGACGCCGATCAGCTCGCCAAGATGGAGAGCCTCATCCACAAGTCGCACGGCATCGTGCTCGTCACCGGCCCCACCGGCTCGGGCAAGACCACCACGCTCTACGCCGCGCTCTCCAAGATCAACCGGCCCGACCTCAACATCATGACCATCGAGGATCCGGTCGAGTACCAGCTCCAGGGCATCTCGCAGACGCCGGTCAATCCCAAGATCGAGCTCACCTTCGCGAACGGGCTGCGCAGCTTCCTCCGCCAGGATCCGGACGTGATCATGGTCGGCGAAATCCGCGATCTGGAAACGGCGGAGATCGCCATCCAGGCCTCCCTCACCGGCCACCTCGTCTTCTCCACCGTCCACACCAACGACGCCGCCGGCGCCATCACCCGCCTCGTCGACATGGGCGTCGAGCCGTTCCTCGTCGCCTCCTCGCTGGTCGGCGTCCTGGCGCAGCGCCTGGTGCGCGTCCTCTGCAAGGACTGCCGGGAGCCGTACTTCCCCACCGCCGAGGAGCTGCGCGAGATCAACCTCACCACCGAGCAGGTGCGCAAGGCTTCCGGCGGCAAGCTCTACCGTCCGGTGGGCTGCGATCACTGCAACGGGACCGGCTACCGCGGCCGCGCCGGCATCTACGAGATCATGCTGCTCGACGACGACATCCGGCAGCTGATCCTGAAGAACGTCGACAGCGGCACCATCAAGAAGACGGCGGCGCACAAGGGAATGCGCTCCCTGATGGACGACGGCGCCAACAAGGTACTGCGCGGGGTGACGAGCGTCGCCGAGGTGCTCTCGGTCACGCAGGAAGACATGGCCTAGCCCGTCATGCCCGTCTTCGAGTACAGCGGCCTGACCGAGGCGGGAAAGAACGTTCGCGGGGTCAAGGACGCCGAGAACCGCAAGGTCCTGCGCTCGATCTTGCGCAAGGACGGCATCTTCCTCACCGACGTCCGGGCGGCCGACGCCCTCGGCGCCGCGGCGGTCGCCGCCGGCACTAGCACCGGCACCGGGAAGACCGGCAAGATCGAGCTCAGCGGCCAGGGTCTCTCCCGCGAGGTCGATCTCCGCCAGGTCTTCGGCTCGCGCGTATCCGGCCAGGACCTGGCCATTGCCACCCGGCAGCTCGCCACCCTCATCGGCGCGGGCATCACCCTGGTCGATTCGCTCACCGCGCTGGTCGAGCAGGTCGAGCACCCGCGCCTCAAGCGCATCCTCGGCGTCGTGCGGCAGAAGGTGAACGAGGGATCGTCGCTCGCCGACGCGCTCGCCGAGCACCCCAAGGTCTTCACCACGCTCTACGTCAACATGATCCGGGCGGGCGAGTCGTCGGGCGCGCTCGACGTGGTGCTCGTCCGCCTCGCCGACTTCACCGAAGGCCAGGCCGCGCTGCGTAACAAGATCCTCGGCGCCATGCTCTATCCGGCGATCATGGTGCTGGTCGGCCTCTCCATCGTCGCCATCCTCTTCGTCGTCGTCATCCCCAAGGTCACCAAGATCTTCGACGACATGAACGTGAGCTTGCCGTGGACCACCCGGATCCTCATCGGGACCTCCACCTTCGCGCGCGACTACTGGTACCTGATCCTCGGCGCCATCCCGCTCTTCATCTGGGCCGTCCGCCGGTACGTGCGAACCGAGGGCGGGCGGGCCTGGTGGGACCGGACCAAGCTGCGCGCGCCGATCTTCGGCCCGGTGGTGCGCATGCTCGCGCTCGCGCGCTTCGCCAAGACGCTCGCTACCCTGCTCTCCTCCGGCGTGCCGCTCCTCACCGCGCTCGATATCGTCAAGAACATCGTCAACAACTCCATCCTCGCCAAGGTCATCGAGGACGCGCGCGACGCCATCCGCGAGGGCGAAAGCATCGCCGCCCCGCTCAAGCGCAGCGGGCAGTTCCCGCCGCTCGTGCACCACATGATCGCCATCGGCGAGAAGAGCGGCCAGCTGGAGCAGATGCTGGGCAACATCGCCCGCAGCTACGACTCGCAGGTGGAGATCCGCGTCTCCGCGATGACCAGCCTGCTCGAACCGGTCATGATCGTGATGATGGGCGGGGGCGTCGCCTTCATCGTCTTCTCCATCCTGATGCCCATCATGCAGCTCAACACTTTCGTGCCCCAGTAGAGGACCCCATGCAGAACCGCATCGAAAGACTGCGCCGACTCCGCCGCTCTCGCGGCATGACGCTCATCGAAATCATGGTCGTGCTCGTCATCCTCGGCCTCATCGCGGGCGCCATCGGCTACAACGTCTTCGGCCAGCTTCAGCAAGCGCAGATCAAGACCGCCAAGCTCGACCTGCAGGCGATCTCGAACGGCGTCGACCTCTATCACGTCGAGACGGGCAACTGGCCAGACAACCTGCAGCAGCTGGTGCCCAAGTTCGTGCGCGAGATCCACAAGGATCCCTGGGGCAGCGACTACGCGTTCGTCCGCGCCGGCGAGGGATACGACGTCTATTCGTACGGTCCGGACAAGGCGCAGGGCGGCGCCGACGACATCACCATCCACGGCGGTGAAGCGTCGGGGAGCGCCACCGCCCAGCAGAAATGATCCGATGCGCGCGCGCGGCATGACGTTGATCGAGATCGGCATCGCCATGGCGATCGCCGCGGGCCTGCTCGCCATGGCGATCCCGGCCATCTCGAATGTCACGCGCGTGCAGCTGCGGCAGAAGAGCGGCCAGCTCGGAAGCGGGGTGCGCTCCCTCTACGGCGCGACCGCGCTCGCCGGCCACAGCTGCCGGCTGGTGCTCGATCTCGACAAGCAGGCGTACTGGTCGGAGTGTGCCGAGGGCGCCGTCCGCCTCGATCGCGCGGGCGAGCAATCGGCGGGCGGATCGCGCCGCGACAGCCGTGAGGAGGAGCTCCTCGCGAGCATCCGCCCCGAGACGGCCAACGAAGAGGAGCAGGTGAAGCTCGCGCTCGCCCAGAAGAGCGCTTTCAAGGCCTCCGGCGACATCCCCAAGACCGACCTGGGCGGCTCGGTGCGCTTCCTCGACGTCTGGGTCCAGCACCAGTCGGAGCGGTACACCACCGGGAAGGCCTTCCTCTACTTCTGGCCGAGCGGCCTCACCGAGGTCGCCGCCATCCATCTCGGGCAGGGCGACGACGTGAACACCTTGCTCATCTCTCCCCTCTCCGGCCGCGTGCGCATCGTCTCCGGCCGGGTCGACGCGGAGGGGCAGCGGTGAGGAACGCGGGGTTCACCCTCCTCGAGGTGATGATCAGCCTCGCCGTCCTGGCGGTGGCCCTGGTCGCGCTTTCCGGTCTCAACGGGGGCGCCGTGGCCATGCAGGCGTATGCCCGGCGAGCGACGCAGGCGACGCTGCTCTTGCGCAGCAAGATGTCGGACGTCGAGGAACAGCTCCAGAAGGACGGATTCTCCGACTTCAACGACGACAAGCACGGCAACTTCGAGGACGACGAGGGTGGAGCGGGCTACGAATGGCGGGCGGAGATCCTCAAGCCCGACGTCCAGATGGACGCCGCGCAACTGCTCGGCCTGTTCGGGATCGGATCGCAGGGCGGAGCGTCCGGATCATCGGGCGGAACGTCCGGAACGGGCGCCCCGCCCAGTTCGCTCACCGCGGGGCTCGCCGGTGCGGCGCAGATGCTCGGCGGGGCCCAGGGCGGGGCCTCGGCGCTCTCGGCGCCGGGCTCGCCGGTCGCGGGCATGCTGCAGGCCCAGGCCACGGGCTTCCTCGAGACGCTCAAGAAGAGCGTGCGCGAGGTGCGCGTCACGGTGAGCTGGAAGGATGGCACGCAGGAGCGGAGCATCTCCGCCTCGCAACACCTCGTCATTCTTCCCGAGATGGTCGGGAAGGCTGGCCAGACGCCGGTCGCGGCACCGACGCCGCCCACGCCCAATGTGGGGCTTCCGACCATCCGCCCCGCGCCTGCTGCCGGAAACCCCCTTGGAGCCGGACGATGATCCGGCCTCCGTATGCGTCGCCCTTCAGGCCTCCGCGACTGGCGACGCCGGCAAAGCCGGCCCCTGCGGCCGGATTCTCGCTGCTCGAGGTGATGATCGCGGTCGCGGTCCTCGGCCTCATCGGTGGCCTGACCTGGAAGAGCTTCGATGCCGCGTCCGATCTGAAGAGCCGGACCGAGCGCGCCGAGGAGCGCGATCAGACGGTGCGCGGGGCGATGAATCGCATCGCGCGCGAAGTCTCGATGACTTTTCTCAGCGAGCACTACGATCACAAGAGGTTCCGCGAGCGGCCCACCCGCTTCGTGCTCAAGGACGGCCGCCGGGAGGCGGATCTCACCTTCACTTCCTTCGCCAACGAGCGGCTCGCCGTCGACGCCAAGGAGAGCGATCAGGCGCTCTTCGAATACAAGCTCGCCACCGATCCGGACGTGAGCGGGCGGCGCAATCTCTACCGCCGGGTGAAGCCGATTCTCGACGAGGATCCCGACCGCGGCGGGCAGACGGGCGTGCTCGCCGAGGACGTGGTTGCCTTCTCGGTCGAGGCCTGGGACGCGCGCGACCGCGCCTGGCGGCCCGAGTGGGACACCAATTCGCCCCAGCAGAACGGCCAGATCCTCCTCCCCACCCGGGTGAAGATTTCACTGACCGTGAAGGACGAGCAGGGCAAGGACAAGGCCTACACCACGCAGACCGACGTCATGCTGCTGCAGACGCTGGACTTCTGATGACGATGCGAAGGAGACAGGGCAAGGGTGTCGAGACACGCGGGGTGGCGCTCATCCTCGTGCTCACCACCATTGCCATCCTCACTTCCATCGGCGTCGACTTCAGCTACGGGTCGCGAGTGAGCCTGCGGCTCGCCGAGAACTCGCGGGACGAGCTTCGCGCCTATTACCTCGCCAAGTCGGCGGTGAACCTCTCGCGCCTGCTCCTCTACTTCCAGCGGCAGATAGACCTCACCGGCGGCGCCATGGCGCGACAGCTCCTCCCAGGTCTACAGCCTGGCCAGACGCCCGGCGCCACCGCCCAGAAGACGGGCACCCCTGGCTTGCAGGCCGCCGGGGCGCAGGGCACGCCCGCCGCCTCTGCCACGCCTACCAACAACCTCGGCATCCGCCTCTGGGAAGTGCTGCCCATCGACTCCAACGCGATGACCGGCCTGCTCGGCGGAGGCGACGTCGCCGCCCTGGGTGCCGATCGGCCGGAGCCGGGTCAGCCCCGTGAGAACGCTCCGATGCGGCCGCTGGAAGGCGGGCCGGTCCATTCTTTTGGCACCTTCGAGGGCTCCTTCAAGGCCAAGATCGAGGACGAGAACAGCCGCATCAACGTCCGCGCTCTCGACAATCTGGGCGACAAGCCGCTCGCCATCTACACGCAGCTCAGCGCAATGATGGGCGACCCGAAGTACGATTTCATCTTCAACGAGGCCGACGCGCAGAACGACAAGGTACGCCGCGAGGACGTGATGGTGGCGATGAAGGACTGGATCGACATCGACGAGAACGGATCGGCCATCGACCTGAACAGCGGCAGAAACCCTTTCGTGAACGCGTTCGGCGACGAGAATTCCGCCTACGATCGCTACGAGCCGCGCTACAAGGCGAAGAACGCTGCCTTCGACAGCCTGGACGAGCTGTTCATGGTCCGCGGCGTCAACGACCGCTTCATGGCCGCGTTCGGCGACCGCCTGACGGTGTGGCTGGACTTGAACGCGAAGCTCAACATCAACACCGACGATGCGCAGCAGATGATGACCAACATCCTCGCGGCGGCGAGCAACCCGGCCGATCCGAAGCTGCGCAACCCGCGGCTCCTGGAGACCATCGTGCAGGAGATCAAGGTGAAGAAGATGTTCTCCTTCTTCGGCCTCTCGGTCACCGATTTCATCGAGATCCTGAAGGCGAACGGGGTGGCGGTGAACCCGATCCTGCTCAGTCCGACCAACCCGGGCAACTTCCTCGGCGCGACCAGCGACACCTTCCGCATCGTCGCGACTGGACACGTGGGCCGCACCGACAAGCGCGTCACGGCCGTGGTGCGCTACGACGACCAGCTCGGCAAGCTCCTGTACTGGAAGGAAGACTGATGCACCGGATCGTGGGCCTCGACGTAGCGGCGAACGAGCTGCGCATGGTCGCGCTGCAGAGCGGCTTCCGCGGTTTCGCGGTCGCCGACGTCCGTCGCGTACCGCTGCCGGAGGCTCCTTCGCTCGCCGAGCGCCTCTCGGCCGCCGTCTCGCAGCTTCCGCCGATGGGCGACGACGCCATCGCGGTCGCGCTGCCCGCCGCGCAGGTGGCGAGCTTCGTCTTCACGCTCCCCTTCGTCGATTCGCGGCGCGTCGAGCAGGTGCTCCCCGCCGAGGTGGAAGGGGCGATCCCCTTCGACCTCGAGGATGTGGTCTGGGACCACGCGGTCCTCTCGCAAGGAGACGGCAAGACCGAGGTGCTGGTCGCGGTGGTGAAGAAGACCGCGCTGCAGGGCATCCTCGGCAGCCTCGCCGAGGCGGGAATCGATCCCCGCATGGTGACCTTCGCTCCCCTCGCCCTGGGTGCTCTCGCCGAGCGCAAGCTCCTCGCCGACGGTGGCGAAGGCACCACCGCCCTCATCGAGGCCGGCCCGGATCGCGCCGCCCTCTGCCTCCTGTACGGGGACAAGCTTCTCCTCGCGCGAGCGCTGGCCACCTCGGGCCCGATCCTCTGGCAAGCCGCCCAGCGCGACGCCAAGGCGCGGGAGAAGATCCTCGGGCCGCTCCTGCGCGACATCAAGATCTCGCTTCGCGCCCGCGCCTCCGGTGAATTGCAGCGCGTCATCCTTGCCGGCGACCTCGCTGCCTTCCCCGAGATCGGCCATCGGTTCGAGATGGAGCTCAACGCGCCCGCGGGCCCCCTTTCGCTCGCGCCTCCGCACGATGGAGCGAACGGCGCGGAGGCTCCGGAAATGTCGCTCGCGCTAGCGCTCGCGCTTCGCGCCCAGCAGCCCCGCGGCCGACTCGACTTCCGCAAGGGCGAATTCGCCTTCACCCGCAACCTGTCGCAGGTTCGCGGAACGCTCCTGCAGCTCGCCACGGCGGCACTGCTTCTCTTGCTCCTCGCCATCGGCCTCGGCACCGCCCGGGTGGCTTCGCTCTCGCGGCAGGCCAGCGACTACGACGAGGCGCTCTGCGCGGCGACCAAGAAAACCCTGGGCACCTGCATGACGGACTACCGCCAGGCGGTCGGCGCGCTCTCCGGCGGCCGCTCCCGGGCAGCGGGGATTCCTCGTGTATCGGCGGCGGACATCCTCGCCCAGGTGGTGGCGCGACTGCCCGACACCTCGATGCCGGTGATCGAGGACATCGATCTCAACACCAGCACCGTCCGCATGCGCGGCACCGTCGAGTCCTTCGGCAAGGTGGATGACATCGTCTCCGCCCTGCGCAAGGACCGCTGTTTCGGCGACGTGAAGCAGCCGTCCTCGCAGAAGGCGCGCGACGGCAGCAACAAAGTCAGCTTCTCGCTCGAGTTCTCCTACACCTGCTCGGGTGAATTGCCGGGAGGCGCCTGATGGAAAAGCTGCGCGCCCTCTTCGCCGATGCCCAGCA
>Ga0066708_10000281_pt1 | contig 12811 bp, 13 predicted proteins | sample GraSoiAngelo_157_FD_66504 | JGI IMG/M metagenome (GOLD analysis project Ga0066708, IMG submission 66504) | Grasslands soil microbial communities from the Angelo Coastal Reserve, California, USA - 14_1009_16_20cm | ecosystem: Environmental > Terrestrial > Soil > Grasslands | place: USA...
GCCCCGCACAGACCTTTATCCGTGCCGAACAGGATCACGGCGCGTTTACGGACTTCGCGCGTCTCCAGCAGCGGATGGGTGAAGTCAGAGGCGTGAGTCGTCGCGGCACGTTGCATGCGATACAGCAAGTGTCCGAACGGGCGGGTGCTCAGCGCGGCGTCTTGGGCGTTGCGCATCTTCGAGGCCGCCACCATCTGCATCGCTCTGGTGATCTGGGCGGTGCTCCTGACGGACTTGATGCGCCGACGAATGTCACGAGGGCTGGGCATCACGCACCGTGCCGGTGCTCATGTCCACGTCTGTGTGAATGCGTCGGCGACGGTCTTCAGCTCGGCCTTCAGTGCGTCGCTGAGCGTGTGTTCCCGTTTGATCGTGGCGAGCAGCTCGACGTGCCGCGTGACCAGAAAATCCATGAATGTGGATTGGAAGGCCCTGACCCTCGGCACCGGCACCCGGTCCACGTATCCGTTTTGCACCGCCCAGATGACGGCCACCTGGACCTCGACGGGAATGGGGCGGTACTGCGTCTGTTTGAAAATCTCCATGATGCGCTTGCCACGGTCGATCTGCGCCTGCGTCTTGGCGTCGAGGTCGGAGCCGAATTGCGCGAATGCCGCCAGCTCCCGGAACTGCGCGAGCTCGCCCTTGAGCTGGCCGGCGACCTGCTTCATGGCCTTGAGTTGGGCCGCGGAGCCGACGCGAGAGACCGACAGGCCGACCGAAATCGCCGGACGCACGCCCTGATAAAACAGGTCCGTTTCCAGATAAATCTGCCCGTCGGTGATCGAGATGACGTTGGTCGGTACGTACGCCGACACGTCGCCCGCTTGGGTCTCGATGATGGGCAGGGCCGTCAGCGAGCCGTTGCCATACTTCTCGCCGACCCGCGCCGCGCGCTCGAGCAACCGGCTGTGCAGGTAAAATACGTCACCGGGATAGGCTTCGCGACCCGAAGGCCGCTTCAACACGAGCGACACCTGCCGGTAGGCCACGGCGTGCTTGGAGAGGTCGTCATAGACGATCAGCGCGTCCATGCCGTTGTCCATGAACCACTCGCCCATCGCCGCACCGGCAAATGGCACGAGATATTGATTGGCGGCCGAATCCGAGGCCGCCGATGACACGATGATGCTGTATGGCATCGCGCCGGCTTCTTCGAGCACCGCAATCACCCGGGCAACGGTGGACTGCTTCTGACCGATCGCGACGTAAATACAGTAGAGGGGGCGGTACGATGAGTCGCCGGCCGCCTCAGCGGCTTTGTTGAGCTCGGCCTGGCTGATGATCGTATCGATGCAGATGGTCGTCTTGCCGGTCGCGCGATCGCCGATGATCAATTCGCGCTGGCCGCGGCCAATCGGAATCATCGCGTCGATCGCCATGATGCCCGTCTGCACCGGTTGGTCGACCGACCGGCGGCGCATGATGCCGGGCGCGATCTTCTCGACTGGATACGAGATGTCACTCTTGATCGGCCCTTTGCCATCAAGGGGTTGGCCCAGCACGTTCACGACGCGTCCCAGTAGACTCTTGCCCACGGGCACTTGCAGAAGCTTGCCGGTGGTGCGGGCTTCGTCGCCTTCCTTGAGCTGGGTGTAATCCCCGAGGATGATCACGCCGACCTCGGTCTCTTCGAGATTCAAGACCAGGCCGGTCACGCCGTCGCCCAGGTCGATCATCTCGTTGAGCATGGCGTCGGTCAGACCTTCGATCTTGGCGACGCCGTCGCCAAGCTCGCGGATGCTGCCGACGTTCTGCCTGGCGGCGGCGGTTCTGGCGCCGGCGATTTGCGCTTCGATCTCCATCAACAGGTTGCTCATGGCCCCTCGCTTTTTAGAAACTCTTTTCGAGCGCTGTCAGCCGAGCCTGCACGCTGCCGTCATACACGTCGCTGCCCACCTGGATGCGCACCCCGGCGATCAACGCCGGGCGGTAGGCGAAGGTCGTGGTGACGTGCGGGCCGTAACGGCGCATGAGACCCGCCTCGATGGCAGCCTGCACATCCGCTGGCACGACCGTGACGCTCTCGATGATGGCCGTATGGCGGGCCCGGTCCAGTCTCAGCAGCCGCCGAAAGTGTGAAAGGATCGCCGGGCCATCACGGCGACCAGCGGTGACAACGCGTTGCACCACGTGCCGGACGCGGTTCTCAGCGAGCAAGCGGTTCACCAGGCAAAGGTGGAACAATTGCTTGGCGTCGCGTTTCGCCCGTTTGTTGACCTTCATGGGCTATGCCGCAACTCGCCTCGCGGTTTCCTCGGCGAGCCTGCGCTGATCTTCTGACGTCAGAATCTTGCCGGTCACCGCGGTGGTCGCCTGCACCACCAGCCGGCCGACCTCGCGCTTGAGTTCGGCGAGCATGCGGTCATGTTCTCGGGCGGCGGCTTCGCGGGCGTTGATCGTGATCTGTTCCGCGGCCGCGATGGCCTTCTGGGTCTGCTGCTCCCGCACCCGGGCGGCGGCGGCCCGGGCCTCCTCGATCAAGATGTTCGCCTGCGCATTCGCCTGCACCATCACGTCCTGCCGCTGGGCCTCGGTCCGCGCCAGCTCGGCCTTGATCTGCTCGGCATTGGCCAGACCCAGAGCGATTTGTTGACGCCGCACGTCCAGCATCGTGAGGACGGGGCGATAGGCGAACCGGTAGAGGATCACGCAAACGATGCCGAAGCTGACGACCTGCGCGAGCAGATGAGACCAGTCCACGCCGAAGGTCGCGAGAATCCCCTCGGGACGCATTCTGCCTATCTCACCAGGAACAGGGCGTAGAACACGATCGCTTCGGCGAAGGCAATAGACAGGATGGACTGAACCAGGATCTGGGTCGCCGCGCCCGGGTTACGTCCCACTGCGTCCGACGCTTTCATCCCGATCAGACCAACACCGAGGGCAGCGCCGAGCGCCGCCAGACCAACGTGTAGGCTGCCAGTCATGGAACCCCCTCTTTCCCTTTTTCCTCATGCTGACAAACGAGGAGAGTAAAGACAGCGCACAACAGCATGAACACCAGCGCCTGCACCAAGCCCACGAGCAGTTCCATGAAATAAAACGGTATCGGCAGCAGCCACCCGAGAGCGGGAACGACCCTGGACATGGTCTCCAGCATGTTTTCCCCGGCAAAGATGTTGCCGTAGAGCCGAAAACTCAGTGAAACCGGCCGAAAGAGAATGGAGACGATCTCCAGACAGCCGGCGGCGAAGAACACGACGATCATCAGCACCTTCAAGAACCCGGTGCTCTCGCCCTTGGGTGCAAACAACTCCTTCAGCACTCCGCCCGGACCGACTTCCTGGAGCGCCCAGACGATCCAGCACGCGAAGAACACCAGGGCCATGGCGAGCGTCAGGTTGAGGTCAGCATTCGCCCCGCGGAAGAGCGGCTGATCGACCGCGAAACCATCGGCGGTCGGATGTCCCCATCCGATCGTGCCGACGCCCGGAATGAGGCCCACCCAGTTGGCGGCAAGAATGAAGATGAAAACCGTGGCAAAAAACCAGAACGTCTGTTTCACCAGGTGCGGGCCGATGATGTTTTGCAGAAACGCGTAGAGACCTTCGACGAGCCATTCCAGGAGATTCTGCGCTCCGCCCGGAACACGCTTCATGTTCCGTGTTGCGACCCGGGCGAACACGATCAAGCCAGCCGCCACGATCCAGCTGACGACCATCGAATTGGTGATGGGGAAGCCGAAGGGGCGAGCGATCTCGACCGCTTTTTGCGGCAGGCCATGGTCCGCCGGCTCGGCCATGCTCACGAAGGACGCAGCCAGCAGCAAGGCGCACGCAATACTCACTGCGAACCGGATCTTGATGGCGCGTTTCCTTTCCTGGTGCCCGATACGTACTAGACCTTCTGCGTCGCGGGCCGGGTATCGGACTTTGGTCGGACAGTGACCGACGCCCGCGTCATGTCGGTCGCAGACGCACCTCGCGCTGAGGGATGGCAATCTTCATGTCCGCGGCCTGCAGCGCGCCATATACGGCAACGTTCAGGTCGCTCTTGATCGCGAGCCACCGGTCGAAGCGATCCGTCCACGCCCGGAGCTCGAACTTGAGCGCGCTGTCAGCGAATTCCAGGAAGAGCGCCTCGGGCGCTGGTTTGACGAGCACGTGTGGGTGTGCCGCCGCCACGCCGCGCAACAGCTCCAGCACCTTTTCGGGCGGGGTGCCGTAGGCCACGCCGACCGGCACGTCCACGCGTCGCACGTGGCGCGAGAGCGTCCAGTTGGTCACTTTCTCGGCCACGAGGCTGGCATTGGGGACGATGACGTCGGCGCCCTCCGCCGTCTGTACCGTGGTCGAGCGGATGCCGATCCGGCGCACTTCGCCCGCCACGTCTCCCATCTGGATCGCGTCGCCCACCTGCATGGGCCGCTCGAGGAGCACGATCAGTCCCGAGACGAAGTTGTTCACCATGCCCTGCAGTCCGAAGCCGAGACCCACTCCGAAGGCCCCCGCCAGGATCGTCACCTTGTTGAGATCCACCCCGAGCGCGGCGATCGCCAGCAGGAAGCCGAGAAGGAGGACCGTGTAGTGCAGCAGGCTCGAGATCGTGTACGACAGGCCGCGCCCGAGCCTGAGCCGAGGGAACACGTCCTCCTCGAGCAGGAATCGGACGAACGCGGAGACCATGAACGCCAGCCACACGGTGAAGAAGAAGGCCAGGACGTCGCCCACCGAGACGCCGATGCCGCCACGCCGTACTTCGACGGCCAGGGCTGCCCGTCCGACCGTGGCGGCAACATCGATGAGACCGCGGTGGGTCAGCACGGCCAACGCCCACGTGCCCACCATGATCGTGACGAGCGTGCGGTGGGCGCGCCGCTGCAGGAGATCGCGATGCCGCGCCGCCATTCCGAGCCGGCACAATGGCCACGCCCGGAAGGCAAAGGCGAGCAGACCGTCCAACACCTTGACCGCGGCATAGGCGGCAATCGCCAGGAACACGTCGACGAGCAAGCCGGACCCGAGCATTCGCGCCAAGCGCACGCTGCCATAGGCGGCCGCTCCGAACGATGCGGCGCAGACGAGGAGACAGAAGCCGGCGACGGTGTGATGGGCGTGCAGCCGTTGCGGCGTCATGCCGTCTGCGCGGAGGGCACGATGGAGCTGCCGGGAACCGAGGAGCCACGCCAGGAGGACGATGGCAGCCAGCATCTCCACCAGCAGGATGACCTGATCGCCCAGGGGAGTGACGACCACCTGGGCTCGGACGCGATCGACGAGGATCAGGCCGGCGAATGCGTAGAGCGCGGGAGCCATCGCACGGGCGATCAGCAGTCGGAAGATGCGCAGCAGCGGCACGAGCAACAGGATCCCGCCGACGTCGCCGATCGTGCGAGGCCGGACTGGATAGATCCAGAGGACGGACACCAGGGCGGCCGCGGCGGCCGCGGCGTACGGGCGATCGAACACCGCGGCAGCCGGCGGCGCTCCCTCGCGGGCCGCGGCGCCGTGTGCCCACGATCGGGCGCCACGCGTCAGGAGGATCAGCCCGATGAAGAGCAGACCATGCAGGAGCAGGCGGATGGCGTGCTCCGTGGCGAATTGCCTCAACAGCGTCACGCTGGCGAGGAGCTCTTCCCCAAGGCGCGCGGGCATCCGCTCGAAATCCGCTCTGCGCAGCTCGTGACTCCAGATCGGCGGCGAGCTGCGAGTCAACGTCAGCGCCAGCGATCCTTGGCGGAGCCGGGTGATCTCTGCCAGGGCGTGCTGGCAGCGCTTGGCCTGCTCGGCCACCTGGTCCTGCAAGACGAGCGTGACGGCGCGCTGTGCCTGCAATCGTACGCGTGCCGCCTCGATGTCGGCGAGGACGGTTTCCACGTTTTGCACGACAGGGGTGGGGGCACGCGATGCCTGCGCGTCGATGCGCGTTTGCGCCCACGTGGCGCGTAGTGACGCCAGGCGGTCCAGCTCGCGCTCGAGCTGGGTCGCGCGCTTCGTGATGATATCGAGCCAGCCGGCCAGCTCCGAGCTGCTCGCTTGCCAGGACTGCGTCAAGCGTTCCTGGATCCCGATCGGCGGCCCTTGCTCGAGGATCTCGATCGTGGATTTCAATTCGGGCCCGAGTTTCGTGCTGATGTCGGGCAATCGAGTCTGGATCGCCACGATCTCGGGCACCGGCGCGGCCAGCGCGTCGAGCTCACGCAGGAGCTTCGTCACCTCTTGGGCCTTCGCGACGATCTCTGGCACGGGAATCGACACCGGCGCCTGCGGCGCCGCCCCCTTGAGCGGCGTCCCCGGCGCCGGCGGCGTCTTCTGCGGAGCCTCTGCCGGCAGAACGGTGGCGGGGGCCGGGGAGGCCGGCGCGCCGACGCAGTCCGGCGCAGTCGCCATCAGACAGAGGACCACGTACGCCGCGACGACACCGCGCGATCTTCGCATCAGGTGCAGTGGATCACCGGGCCGCCGCGCGCCCTATTGGACGTAAGTCCCACGCCGCCGGGCGCGTCACTGGGCGGGAATCGTGAGGATCGGCGGCGGGGGCTTTTCGCCGGTGTCGGCCAGCGTCATGAGGATCAGCAGGAACGTGAACACGCCCTTGGACCGCAGATCGCGGTCGTCGACCCAGAACCACAGGTCGCGATACTGCACGGCCGCGAAGGCGCCGTCCGGCCTGGTGGGCCCGCTCGCGATGGCCATGATGGGCGGCACGCCCGCCGCCGGCGTCGGTGCGGGGAAGGCGCGACCGTCGCGCACGTGCTCCTCCGGAATGCTGATGAACGACGACATCACACCGAGGATCTGCATCGCAGAGCGCGTCTGGATTGCGACGACATCGTCCCGGTCGGTGTCCGCCCCGTAGATGACCTGGAAGTCCATCCGGTCAGGGCTGAGATGGAGGATCCTCCTGAGCGCCTGTCGCTCCTGTTGGACGTCCGGCTCGATCTCTTCCCTGGTGAAGAACATGACGAGCCGCTCGCGCTTGCCCGACTCCTTGTCCGGCTCGACGCGGAATCCGATGGCCCCGGAGTCCTGGATCCGCCGCAGGGCTGTGAGAAACCGCACGAAGTCCGGGTCCGCGGCCTGCGCGCGCCCGCCCGCCCGCCGGTTCGACACACCGTTGGCCTGCTGCACGGCGACCAGGAACAGCACATCCGCCGCGTAGCCGGTGTCGATCAGCTCCATCAGCCGCACGGGTGGGATCGGCGTCATGAGCGTGCGGATGAACGCCGAACCGGTCAGGGGCGTGTAGGTGATCGTCGGACGATCCGTGAAGGTCCCCGCCGCGCCGACGCTGAAGAAGTTCGGGCTGGGGAGATTGCCCGGACTGCCGCCTGGAAAGATCGTGCCGGTCGCGTTCGCACCGACCTGCCACTGGTAGCCGGCCACGATCTGCCCGACGTCCACGAAGATCGGGGTATCGGCGTAGCGAAGCTTGACGATGTTGAGGAGTGTCTGCTGCTTCCAGGAGTTGGCCACCGCCGACGTGTAGTCCAGTCGGTCGCGGTCGAGGGTCACCGAACCGTAGCTTGCGCACCCGGCGAGGCCGGCGGCGAGGAAACCCCACAACGCGCTGGTCTTCCTCATCTTCATCTTCGATCCGCAGGCGCCGGTGGCCGGCGGTCGCATCACGCGGCGAGCCTAGCCTGACGACAGCACGCTCGCTATCGGACTCTGGTCTCATACATTTCCAGCGCGACGGAAAGAGGTCACTCCGTATCCGGCTCTAGGACGAACGTCCGATTGGCGCGAGCGCCCGTTGACGGCATCGTGCGCTAGCCGCGTGTACGCCAGCGCGGGAACAAAAGGAGGCCGATCATGAAAACCGGTAGGTCGTTTGCGAGAACGCTCGCCGCCGTTGCCGCCCTGGCCCTCGCCGGCGGCACGGCGTGGGCGGCACAGGGGACCACGGGAAAAGAGACCACGGGGAAGGTTTCGATCGAGAGCATGTCCGTTGCCGCCGGGCTGGGGTACGCCTGGGGGAACGGCGTCCTCGAGTACCGTGGGGCGAAATATCCGTTCACGGTGACGGCGTTCAGCATCGTCGACGTGGGCGTGGCGAAGGTATTCGCGAACGGCGACGTGTTCAACCTGAAGAACGTCGAAGACTTCGAGGGGATGTTCATGGCGGCCATTGCGGGCGCCACGCTCGGTGGGGGCGCGGGTGCGGCCGCGATGCAGAACCAGAACTACGTCAGCATGGTGTGGACGGCCACGAATCAGGGGCTGAACTTCTCGATGGCTCACGCGGGACTCAACGTGAAATTCACGCCCGAAGCACGACAGCAGGCGGCGAGGATGCGGAGGAATGCCGAAGGGCCGCCTGCCGCGGCGCCGCGCACCACTCAATAGTCGAGAGTCGCGAAACTCCGGCCGACTGCCCCGGGCGCCGCCACCTTCAGTGAGCGCCGACCCGGAGCAGCCGGCCCTCCGAACGGGGGGGCACCTAGGTTGTCGCCACGATGATCAGTCGCCTATCGGCCGCAATGTGGACGCTGGCTCTCGCGCTTATGAACACCGCGATCGCCGGATGCGCCTCGTCCTCGCCGCCGGTTGCGTCGCCACCCGTGCTCCGTGTTCGCTGCGCCTCCTTCGACCGCCACGGATCGACATAGGGCGAACGTCCAATAGCCAACCCGGCGGAGCGGCCGGTACCGTAGCTAAACGCGCCGGGCAACTCCTGCGCACGGTGATCATTGAGGAGGCCGTGATGGCGACACATGCTGCGACTTCAAAGGGGAACAATATGTTGAAGCACGTCTTGATGATCGGCGTAGGCGCCGCGTTGTTGGCGGGATGCAGCACCACGCAGCAGGCGGCGGTGTCGCAGGGGGACGTCAAGTGCGGGTTCCTGGGGTCGGCGTGCTCGCAGCTCAGCCCTGGCACCGACGGCCAGATCGCGCTGCGCTACGTCAACCCGAGCGCAAAGTGGACGCGGTACACGAAGATCATGATCCAGCCGGTCACGTTCTGGGGCGAGGAGAACTCGAAGGTCTCGACCGAGGATCAACAGCGGCTGGTGAACTTTTTCTATACCGCCCTGAACCAGGAAGTGTCCAAGCAGTTCCAGGTCGTCGACCAGGATGGTCCGGACGTCATGAAGCTCCAGGTGGCGGTAACGGATCTCGCCGCGGCGACGCCCGGCCTTCGGACTATGACCATGGCGATTCCGCAGGCGCGGCTGCTGAGCACGATCAAGCGCGGCGCCACCGGATCCTATCCCTTCGTGGGTGGTGCGCAGGCGGAGTTCAAGCTCACCGACTCGACGACCGGTGCGCTTCTGGCGGCCGGCGTGGACCGCCGCATTGGCGGTGGCTCGATCACGACGGCCGCGCAGTGGCAGTGGGGCGACGCCGAGAACGCGATGACGGCCTGGGCGCAGCTGGCCGCCCAGCGCCTTTCCTCATGGACGAAGGGCACGGCAAAAGCATCCTGATCGCAGTGGCATTGAGCGGCTCGCGATCGGCGTGATGGTCGCCGTCCTCACCGTCGCGGCCGGTGGGATGGTGGCGGGATGGTGGCCGGGCGCCCGTGAGGCGACGTGGCGCGGGCGCGCGGGCGCCGAAGCTACAAGGAGAATGAGCGGCCGGCCGGAGCCAGCCAGCCGCTATTCACGGCAGAGACGTTCGCGGCGCTGCAGGTAGGCGTGACGGACGGAGCTATACATGTCCAGCGACAACGCGGTCGGTTCGGACGGGCCGCACATCGCCTCGGGCGCTGAAGCTCAGCTCGATGCCCTTGTCCTCGGCAGCTGGTCGATAGTACGCGCACGCGCGCTCGACCAGACGCGACAGGTCGACTCCAGCCTCCGCAACCATGAAGGGGAAGGGTTACGGAGCGCGGCTCCATAACCCTTTTGTATTTGTCTGTGTTCTGTCCGTGCTTGATTAGAGGAAAGACGAAGAAGATTCGAACTCGCGTGGTCCCTCGCAGCGCCATGGCGGAGGGTAAGGAGGTCGCGCGGACGGTCGCCTTCGAGGTCGCGAGGTCCGGCCTGGCGGCGATGCGGGCCAGCAGAGGCCGATGAAGAACCCGCCCGTGCCTTTGGTCGGCAGCGGGCGGGGTTGTACGTTGCCCGCGCTGTACGTGTGGCGACGCGCCGCAAGATGAAGGCACCCGTCGTGGTCTACGTCATCGGGTTTCCTTCAGCGCCATCCTGATCGCGCCGATCAAGGCGGCATCCTCAAATGGCTTGACGAGATACGCCTTCGCACAGAGCCGACGGACACGTTCACGGCTCGTCGTATCGTCGCGGCCGGTCATGAAGATCGTGGGAATGGACAATCCCATTTGGGTCAGTCGATCGTGGAGATCGAAGCCGCTCATCTTGCCGAGGTGTATGTCGAGCACCAGGACCGCGCAGTGAAGCTGTCCGGCTTGTAGCCTCCGAAGGACCTGACCGGGCCAGGCAAACGCCTCGACCGTCAAGCGATGGCCGCGAACGAGTCGCACCAGGCCACGACGCAACGACGCGTCATTTTCGACGATGCAGACGGTGGGCGGATCTTTGGTCGCGACGTCGATGTCCCGGGCCACTCTCGTGCGACGACTCGATGTGCCTTTTCATTCGCACGAACCAGATTCACACGATCCAGCCCGAAGGTTGTTGTAAGAATTCCTTGCGCAGCTGGGCAGCTATCACGCGGTTGTTGTGGTTCTTTTGATTACGACCAAGGTCCGATTTGCCCCCCGGCGCGGGGTCTTGCACGATCGAGCGTGGAGGATCTCCGAGGATGTCCTGCCGGCGTCTAGTTGCGGGTCGGTGGATGACGTCGCGATGGGAGGCGCGATTGTGCGCTCGCTAGACGAGACGCTTGGGAGCAAGGGCTATCGGCAGGAGGCGAGCCGCCCGGACTTCGTCGTCAAGTGGTACGTGAGCGTCGGGAGCAGGCCTCAGCCGACGACCATGGACACTCCGACCTTTCGAGATGTCCGGCCGATGCCGTGGGCTGGGAGTCCGAGCGTGCCGGTGATGGTGACCCGCCAGTAGAGGGAAGGGACGCTCATCCTCGACGTCGTGGATGCCGGCGCGGACGCGGTCGTTTGGCGGGGCTCGGCCCAGGCCCAGCTCGCGGGATCCGGCGAACCCCTGACTCGGCGAGCGCGCATCCAGGAAGCCGTGCGACGGATCCTCGAGCGATTCCCTCCGCCATATCCTCGGAGGCCGACCCCCGGATCAGACTTGACGGCGTCGCTTGACGCGCAATTGGGCGGGAGAGCGAGGCGTTGGCAAAATACCAGGATCGTCTGTTTCCGAAGACACCCATCATTTACACCGGGATGGACCGGCGGACGTTGCCGCCCGACGGTTTCCAGAAAAATGCCACGTTCGTCGGAGAAGACTTCAAGCTCACCGATCTGGTCGAGGACATCCTCCAGCTGGCGCCCGAGACGACCAACATTGTCGTGGTGCTCGGTGCCTCACCGTTCGAACGGTACTGGACGGCTGAGTTTCGCCGCGCGTTCGAGCCATTCACACACCGCGTGAGCTTCACCTGGGTCAACGACCTGTCATTCGAACAGCTGCTGGAGCGCGCTGCCACGTTGCCCCCACGTTCCTTCATCCTCCTCGCATTGCTCATCCGGGACACGGCGGGTGTGACCCACAACGAGAACGATGCGCTCCAGCGGCTTCACGCGGTCGCCAATGCGCCCATCAATGGCCTCTACCAGCATCGTGCACGCGCACGAGGGCCGCCTCGGGCCGAGAACAACCTGGGGGGCGGCGCCACCTTTCACATCGTTCTGCCGGCGTTTCTCGGCGAGGAGACCATGGTCCGTCAACGCCCCGTCTGACCGTCGCGACGGCCCTGCTCGTAGGACTTCTGGTTCTGGTCGTAGATCAGCCCACCGAGCAATCCGACGGCGTGAGCTTCTCGTGCCTGGTGAGCGCCATGATGGTCTGGTACGTGCCGGCGCCGAACCCGTGACACATGTGGACGGCCGCCGCGTAGAGGGGGTCGGCGGCGGGCGTCGCGCAGAGCGCGACGACGTCGCCGCCGGATCGCAGGCGGAACTCCTCGGCCGTGATCGCCGGCGCCGGCGCGGCCAGCGCGTCGAGCTCGCGCAGGAGCTTCGTCACCTCTTCGGCCTTCGCGACGATCTGGGGCACGGGAATCGACACCGGCGCCTGCGGCGCCGCGGCCTCGAGCGGCGTCCCCGGCGCCGGCGGCGCCTTCTGCGGAGCCTCGGCCGGCGGGACGGTCGCTGCGGCCGGCGAGGCCGGCGCGCCGAAGGCGGCCGGCGCGGTCGCCAGCACGCAGAGGAGCGCGCACACCGCGACGGTGTCGTGCAACCTTCTCATCACGGGCAGTGGACCACCAGGCGGTCGCGCGCCGTTACCGGACCTAGGTCCCATAGCCGTGTGGGACCTAGGTCGTGTGGTATCCGCGCATGGCTCGATCCACACTGCGGCATCGAGCGACAGGATCACCAAGCCGTGAGCCGATCATGAGGCTGCACTCCGCGCTCCTCATCCTGGCCCTGGTGGGCCTGACGTCCGGGTGCGTCCTCGGGCCGGGCACCGGGATCCGCGACCGTTTCGACTACAGCGCCGCGGTCGCCGACTACGCGCTCCTCGAGCGGATGCGCCGGGTCCAGCTCTCCGGCGGTATCGGGATGCGCGTCCGCCGGCTCGAGCGCGACGAAGCCGTCCTCATGACGTTCCGCCAGAAGGTGGACCCCACCATCGAGCCCGACATCCACGAGATCCGGCAACTCCTCGGCCTCGACCCGGGCGCGCGGGAGTTCCGGGTCGTGTATGGGTCGGTGGCCTCGAGCGACAAGGAGATCGCGATCCTGACGCGGTCGGTGCTGGAGATCATGGTCGACCTGTCGTCGTTCATTGCGGTGCCGGAGGAGCACGTCGCGGA
>Ga0066708_10000288_pt1 | contig 12738 bp, 10 predicted proteins | sample GraSoiAngelo_157_FD_66504 | JGI IMG/M metagenome (GOLD analysis project Ga0066708, IMG submission 66504) | Grasslands soil microbial communities from the Angelo Coastal Reserve, California, USA - 14_1009_16_20cm | ecosystem: Environmental > Terrestrial > Soil > Grasslands | place: USA...
CGTTCTCTCAGCCGCCCACTCCCCCGACACCGCCGGCGCCACCCGCTCCGCCCACCGTTCCCGGTGGGCGCGACGAGCGAATGCCGAAAGTGCCGGTGACTTACCTCGGTGTCGAAACCTCGGAAGTGCCGAGCGTATTGTGCGATCAACTCGGAATTCAAAAAGGCTTTGGCTTGGTCGTCGATTACGTGGTGCCGGATGGGCCCGCGGCTGCTGCCGGAGTGCAGCAAAACGACATCATCAAGATGTTAAACGACCAAATCCTGACTGATCCAAGCCAGCTCTCGAAACTGGTTCGCAATTTCCAGGAAGGCACAAACGTTACCCTCACTCTCATGCGCAAAGGACAGGAGCAAAAAGTAACGGTGAAGCTCGGGAAAAAAGAGGTGCCACGCCGCCATGCCATGGGTGGTATGCGCCAGGATGGGAATTTCGATTTCGGCGATCTCGGTGATATCAAGGAGCAAATTCACGAACATATGGCGGAGTTGAAGGAGCGTTTGGGCGATCAAGATCGGGGCATGATTCACGATGCTGTCATGAGAGCGCGAGCGGAAGCACAACGCGCTCGAGAGGAAGCGCGCCGTGTGGCTGATGAAGCACGGCAGAACGCGGAACGCATTCGCACCATCACGCGGAGGAACGGTGGGCTCCAGCAAACGACGATCGACTTGAAGAACGCACAGATCGTCTTCTCCGATGATAAAGGCGAGCTGCGGATTGAGAACAAGGACGGCAAGAAGATGCTGACTGCGAAGGATCGACAAGGGAAATTGCTCTTCGGCGGTCCGATCGAGACAAAGGAAGATCTCGACAAAGTGCCCGCGGAAGTGCGGCAGCGTTACGAGAAATTGCAACAGCGCGATTTACCTGCGGTCTCGCCAGGTGATCTACGCGCAGAGAACGATGCCGATGAAGACGACGATGACATAGGCAACGAGGATGAGGACACGAGAAAAGCGAGCAGCGCTTCCTACGAACAGATCTCTTTCCAGCAGATGGGCCATCGAACCTGGGAGATTCACACCGTTCTAATCTAGCGGAAAACTCCACCGGAGCCTTAACCTTCGCGCCTCCCGGTGGAGTTTCTCTGCCTGGAAATCGAAGCCACGACGGACTCGAGATTTAATGCCTGCGCAGCTAAAGGAGGCGCGGCCATGCTTTCTGGCGGCCATCGCGAATCGGACAGCGAGGGTTTGGCAACGAAACTCAATAAAGGAGAAATCGAGTGGCGGCTAATTAGTTCCTGACCAAGCCGAGCGGCAGAATGGTTTTGCCGGACAACTCGTTGAGGACCTGGGCAAGCCCAGTGTAAATGGCGGAAAAGCCGCAAAAGATTCCTTCGTAACCGGCGGCGTGTTTAAATCCGGCGCTCGCCCCCGCGAAATAGCCGTAGGAGAGCAGAAAGAACAAGATCGTGAGCGTGGCGAAAACAACCTGCAAGGCGACGCTTAGTCGCAGCGTTCCGAAAAACATTACGGCTGTGAACAAACCCCACATGGCGAGATAAGCCGCCATGGCTATGTCGTTCGAGGCCGTGCCCCATCCCAGTTTCGGCAGGACCACAAGAGCGACAAGCGTGAGCCAGAAGAGGCCGTAGGAGCTGAAAGCGGTACAGGCAAATGTATTGCCTTTTTTCCATTCCATAATGCCGGCGATGATTTGCGCAGCGCCCCCATAGAAAATGCCCATCGCCAGGATCATGGCATTGAGCTCGTAGTAACCGGCATTGTGGAGGTTGAGCAAAACTGTGGTCATACCAAAACCCAGGAGCCCAAGTGGAGCCGGATTCCCCGTGGTATCCTTGATTTGAGTAATCGATTCGTTCATAAGCAGTCTGCTAAACGTTAGCCCATCAGGGATAAATCAGACTCCATTCTTGCAATCCCAAGCAAGACCGATCTTATGAGATGCTCGATTTTAATGCGCGCACTTCTGCTCTTCGCCCTCGTTTGCACAGCAGGGAACCTTCGCGCGCAAACGCCAACTCCTTCTCCATCGCTGGAACAGCGCGTCGCTAATCTTGAGGCGAAAGCAGCCAACGCCGAGCGCAGCGCGGAACCGCCAAAAACACACGCGACACCAAACAATTCTGGTCCTGGTTACAATGGCTGGCTCATGACTTCCACACTGCTCGTCTTGTTCATGACGCTGCCCGGCCTTGCGCTCTTCTATGGCGGACTCGTTAGACAAAAGAATGTGCTTTCGGTGTTTGCGCAATGTCTTGGCATTGCCGGGCTGGTCACGATTCTTTGGTGGGCCGCCGGCTACTCGCTCGTTTTTTCCGCGGGCTCGCCTTTCATCGGCAGTCTGCGATTCGCATTTTTGCGCGGAGTCGATTCCCAGCCGAACACCGATTATTCTCCCTGGGTCTCGCAGAATGTTTTCGCGATGTTTCAGCTCATGTTCGCGATCATCACGCCGGCGCTCATTATGGGATCGATTGCTGAACGAATGAAATTTGCCGCTGTCCTCTGTTTTGTCGCGCTCTGGATGTTTCTCGTTTATTTTCCGCTTGCCCACATGATCTGGGGAATCGACGGGTGGATGGATGGCGTCTCAAATCCCGCCGCGAAGATTCGCGCGATTGATTTCGCCGGCGGCACCGTCGTGCACATGTCTTCGGGCTGGTCCGCGCTAGTGCTTTGTCTCTTGCTCGGACCGCGTCTGGGTTTTCGCAAGGATATCATGGCGCCCCACAGCATGGTGCTTTGCATGGTGGGAACGGGAATCCTTTGGGTCGGCTGGTATGGATTTAACGCCGGCAGCGCGCTTACAGGAGACGGTATTGCCGCGACCGCGTTTACGAGCACCACACTCGCTACTGCGGTCGCGTCGTTCACCTGGGCGATGCTCGAATACACCTTGCGCGGCAAACCAAGCGTCCTCGGATTTTGTTCGGGCGCAGTCGGCGGTCTTGTCGTCATCACACCGGCTTGCGGTTTTGTTGACGCGACCGGCGCAGTAATCATCGGGGTGCTGGCAGGTATAGTTCCATTCTTCGCCTGCACGAAATTAAAATCATGGTTTCATTACGATGACGCACTCGATGCCTTCGGCATTCACGCCGTCGGCGGAACGCTGGGGGCGTTTCTGACGGGAATTTTTGCGACTGCCGTGGTAAACCCAAATTTGTTAGGGTCAGTCGCGACGCGGAATGGTCTGGCAACAGTCGTCGGTCACACCCTTTGGCTGGAGCAGCTGAAGGCAATGGGAATTACCATTGTGTTAGCTGTCACCGGAACCGCCGTGATTGCCGCGGTCGTGCGCGCGATGATCGGGCTGCGCATCGCACCAGAAATCGAGCGTCAGGGACTCGATATTAACATTCACGGCGAAGAAGGGTACATTCCGTCGGGGTAATGTCGCGCCGTGATCGGCGGGTCACGTTTATTCGACGCTCAAAGAAGCGGCTAACACCCAGTGCTACCCTGAGCGCCGTTTTAACCAATATGAAGACGTATCGACTGATAACGCTATCCGCATTGATGGCCCTGATCGCAGGCTTAGTGGGATGTGGGACATCGGCCGGGAAGGGGGCTGCTGCTGGCGCGGCCACTGGGGCAGTTGTTGGCGGACCAGGTGGGGCCGCCGCGGGGGCGGCTGGCGGCGCGATCATCGGTGCAGCTGTCGGGGAAGCGGAAGCCACGAATTACGGTCCGATCCCGAAAACCGGTTACCCGATCGCGACTCCGGCTGGCCAACCGGGAATGGTGCGCAGTCCGTACACCGGGCGGCTATATGATGTCCGAGCCGTGCCCCATGGCGCGCTTGTGCGCGATGTGGACGCGAACAAATTATTCCGTCGTCCCTGAGAGATGGGCGAGACGTGCCGGCGGAGGGGATCGAACCCACACGATCTTGCGATCACTGGATTTTGAGTCCAGCGCGTCTGCCAATTCCGCCACGCCGGCGGAGCGTGAAGCTACGAGCTCAGGAGCCGAAGCTCAACCACGAGCCGAGAAGGTTCTGGTACGTCGCGGTCGAAAACGCTTTTAACGAACCTCCGCTGGTAACATAGCTACAGGCGATCGCCGTTCTTTGTTCCTAAATCGGACTAACCGAGGTAGAGAACGCCATTAGGGCCCGGTCGTCGTCGATCCCGATGATGACGGCGGCAGTCCCCCTTGGGTCGAATTTAATTGTTCGCGCCGTAGTGCTTCGGCGCTGCCTCTCTTGACGTTCAAGGCGCCCGCGTCTGCGCTTCCGCTCTCGTCAACTTCCACCCACCGGCCGCCTATATGGCTTCCTGTGCTCGACGGGACCCAGACCATGTGTTTTCCGCTCGTTGCGGCCGTGGTTGCTTGCGATGGCGGTACTGGTTTCAAATCAAAATTCAGTTGCGTCGGCCCGTCCGCCTTGGTTTTCGTGTTATTGATTGAAGCTTTGACAGCCCCATTTACTACCAGCGTAACCCGGTAAATGCCTGCTGGCAGACCATCTGAAACGTAGCGACCGTTTGCATCCGTCTTAACGGTTTTGACCACCTTACCGCCATCTCTCGATTCAATCCGAACATCTGCACCCTTTATCGGATGTCCCTTAGAATCTTTGACAATTCCTTGCAGGACCGATGTTGCAGCCCAGGCACTCGCAACACAAAAAATCAACCCAACAAAACCGAGTCGCATTGATTTGATGACCATCCATAGAGGGTACACGCAGGGACCGAGCCAAGCAAGTTATGGATATCGCCTGCAAATTGCTTGCTCATTTTTGTTGGCTTGCAAACGGAGTCGCCCAAACTCAAGGCTGAACGTTCAACGCTCAGATTAAATTTGCCCGCCGAGGGACTCGAAACCGCACAATCTTGCGATCATTGGATTTTGAGTCCAGCGCGTCTGCCAGCTCCGCCTCCCCGGCTGATCCGAAGGTGAAACTGCAACATTGCCACGCAACCTTAAGCACTGCCGAAGTCGTGCATCGCCCGCGGTGGTCCGAGAATTTCCCGCAACACGATCGCTGCACGCATTCCGTCGAATGAGCGGAGCGCTGGCTTCCATATTATCTCGGCGGACGCGCGGACGCTTACCGTTTCATCCCCCGCTTTGATTAGGGGCGCGTTGGAAATCTCTGGCGGTGGCGCATTCCGGGCCTGCTCTTGGGCGATCCACCTGCCGGGCTCGTTTATATCAATCGACGCGCTCGACGTCGGCACGACCACGGCCGGCTCGGGCACCGAAGATTTGCTCCATTGGTGCGGCGGAATGGAGGCCGCCTTCTTTGCTCGTGGTCGCGGCTGGCCAAGTACAGGCGAGAAGGGACGCATTGCCGGAGGCGGTTGAATGGGCGCGACCGGTCGCGGCGGAAGATTTGTCCGTGGCTGAACTTTCGAAGGCGGCGCCGATCCGGTCGGCCGACCAAGAGCTTCCAAAAATTCTCGCACCCGTTGCTCGTCTGTTTTTTCTTCCCCCGCCATTGGTCGTGGCGGTCGATTCGGTTGGGGTATCCGCCGCTGGTTATCACTCTGTGATTGATTGAGCGTGTCCTTAATTCGCGCGATCAGGCGCCAAATTCCAATGATCGCGACAATGACGACGAAAAGAATGTTCTGATCAATGGGCATCAGCTCGGCTGTATTCCCGGCGGTTTATCGGTGCCAGCGATGGACTCCCGCATCGAAGTGTCAGCCTGTACGTTTTTCATACGGACGTAGTCCATAATTCCGAGATTGCCCGAGCGAAAGGCATCTGCCATCGCTTGCGGGACGAGCGCTTCCGCTTCGACGACTTTTGCGCGCATCTCTTGGGTTTTGGCCCGCATCTCTTGCTCCACCGCCACGGCGGCGGCGCGGCGGACTTCTGCTTTTGCCTGGGCCACGCGTTTGTCCGCGTCGGCCTGTTCACTTTGGAGTTTGGCGCCAATGTTGTCGCCGACATCCACATCGGCGATATCGATTGATAAAATTTCGAAGGCCGTGTTGCTATCGAGACCTTTGGCCAGAACCGCCTTGGAAATCCGATCCGGATTCTCCAGCACGTCCTTGTAAGAATCAGCCGAACCGATTGCGCTGACGATACCCTCGCCCACGCGCGCGATAATCGTTTCCTCGGTAGCTCCCCCGACGAATCGATCCAGATGCGAGCGAACGGTGACGCGCGCTTTCACCTTGGCGCCAATGCCATCTTTGGCCACGCCATCGATGGTCGCCCGACCCATTGCCGGATTCGGTGCGTCGATCACCTTCGGGTTAATGCTGGTCCGAACCGCTTCCAGCACGGTTTTACCGGTGCCTTTGGTTGCGAGGTCGATCGCACAGGCGCGGTTGAAATCGAGGGCGATGCCGGCTTTGTCGGCAGCAATAAGAGCGAGGATCACCTGGCTGACGTCACCTCCAGCGAGGTAATGCGCCTCGAGCGGATCGCTCGAGATATCGATTCCCGCTTTTACGGCTGTGATGCGATTGTCTACGATTAATCCGACCGGCACTTTGCGTAGACTCATCCCGACCATTTTGCCGATGCTGACCGGTGCACTCGCAACACGTGCTCGCACCCAAGTCGTGAAGAATTTCAGGAGAATGATGACCAAGACGAAGGCAATGACGGCGAGCACGGCAAAGCCGACGACGTAAAGGGATTCCATGGTCGGACGTTACCGGAAAAATTTCGGCGCGGCGACAATGTTTCGTTGCGATCGCGCGCAGATGAATTCGGCATTCCGCCGATTGCTCAAAGCCATATTGGCACCTGAGAGGACAGCGGCCATCAAAGCCAAGGCAGCGCAACCTCAAGTCTCAACATGCGACAACCTCGATGGCCGTGGCGGAACATCTGCGCGCTTTCGACGACTGGGGCGTCCAAACCACTTCAAACTCAGACTGTGGCGGCCGGTGCAGTTTTGGCGCATTCGCAGCACGATTTCATTCCTGCTCGGGGGGGGACTTGAACCCCCATGCCTTTCGGCATACGCCCCTCAAACGTACGTGTCTGCCATTTCACCACCCGAGCGATGGCGCATTTGCGTGGGCGAAAATTGCCGCAAACCCAAACTTGCCGCAACCTGAATTCAGCAAATCTCTCGTGTAACTTCTACTGCTCAATGGATTCCCAAGACTGGATCAAGCTCGATCTGCACATCCATACCTTGGACGATCCGAAGGACAAACTTGATTACTCGGCGCGCGAGCTCCTGGCGCGGGCCGGACGGCTCGGCTTTGGCGTGCTCGCCATCACCTTGCACGACGCGGTCTTTGATCATGCCGAAACTTTCGCGGCTGCAGAACGAATGGGGATTCTCTTGATCCCAGCTGCGGAAATGCGGATTGAAGGCGGTGATATCATTCTTTTGAATGTGCGAGCAGAGGAAGTGACAGGCCTAAGATCTTTTCACGATGTGCGGGCTTTGCGCGCGGCGCGGGGGCAATCGCTTTTCACGATCGCACCGCACCCGTTTTATATCCTGGGCGGTTCGATCGGAAAAAGGTTGATCGACGAGATCGACTGCTTCGATGCCATTGAGTTTTGCCACTTTCATAAAGGCGTTTTCAACCCGAACCGACAGGCACTGCGCATAGCGGCAAAATTCGGTAAACCACTGATCGCTACATCCGATGCGCACCGGCTAAATGCATTTGGCCAGCACTACACGAGTATTCCCCGACCAGAGCAACTTACGCCGGATTCCGTCTTCGCTCAGTTACGCCAGGGTCGACTCCGGCTGACAAGTCCCGCTGCCACCTTATTAGATATAATGAGCACGTTTTATTTTATCTTTATCGAGCATCCGCTACGGGCCGCATGCAGGCATTCGCATCGATAAGCGCGGCCTTGCACTCCCGCAAAAACTGACAGAGCTATTGCGAGATGAGAGTGACATTTTTCAGCGTCTCGGTCGTGATCCTTGTCTTGGCGCTGCCGCTGACGAGTTGCAACAGCACAGCCAAAAAAGCACGGACACGCAAACAGGCAACGAAAAAGACGGCCAAAGTTACCCCTGGCCAGGAAAATACGGATGTCGATTTTGACGCCTTCCTTGCCCGATTACGCAAGGCGGTAACGGCGCGGGACATGAACACAATCGCTTCGATGATGACCCCCGATTTCGGCTACAGCCTGAATCCGGAGAAATCGGGGGAGGGAGTGTTCAAGTTCTGGGACGAAAATAACATCTGGCCGGAACTAGAAGGTATTCTGGCGGAAAAATTCTTGAAGAAGGAAGACTATATGGTCGCGCCTCCCCAGTTCGCTGATCCGTCTCTGAACTACGATGGGTATCGCGCAGGTATTCGGCGTGTCAATGGGAGTTGGAAGTTTGCTTACTTCGTAAACGGTTGATTTCGATTGAGCTTCTTGTCGTTTTGCCTATACCTGACACCGCTACATCTATCTAACGACTTGGACCAAAATCGTAGATAGCTCCCCAGCTACCTTGAGCTGCAACTGGGAGCTTGTGTTCCCACGGACGCGAGCTGGTGGCGTAGTTAATCTTTTCCTCCTTTCCCCAAAACAGATAGTGTATTCGCAGTTCGCGTCCAAGTTGCATCCAGTCTCCGTTACCGAGCATTAGCGATTCAAGCTTTCGCTCGACTGGGCCGGCATCGATCCCCTGCGTCCACAAGTGTCCAGGATAACCGCAAACTACTTTCCGGCCGGCAAGTAGAAGAGGGTGGTTATAGGTCGGAAAAGCCGCGAAGCGCGCCTCTATTGGAAATTTTCGAATGACGGAAGCGACGCTGTCAGCCTCCGCCCGGCTGGCGAATTCAAAACCGGGACGCCCAGCCGCCAAACCTCCTAATAGATTCACAAACCCGGATAAAAATAGGATCGCGCAAATGGTGGCTCGCCCGAGTACCGGCCAAGGCTTAATCAATCTGGTCCAAAGAATGGGCAGAACGAGAAAGTAGGCCCAGATAATGATCTTGATATTGTCCCATTCCCAAGGCGCGGTTTTGATGAAGCAGGTAAACAAGAAAATTAGGCTGGCGGCGGCAAGGAAGATGGTATCGGTTGATAACTCAAATTTCAGCGCTTGTTTCCAAAGAAGACGCATGGTTGCGAGAAGGCCTGGGCTGCCAGGTAATTCGAAAGTGGCAGCAGGTAGTGTTTTCCATTCATTCCAACCGACAATCGCTACTAGCACCAGGGCTAGAGGTAGGACGAGGCCGAAATTGACGAACCAAAAGGACAAGAATGGCATCGCAAACTCATCGACATTCTGAGTCCAGCCTGGATGCCATCCGAAGACCGATCTGGCGTGGAAGTTGTCTGTTATGAGCCAGACAAAACAGGTGGCTGGAACAAATGCGGCCGCAACCAGTCCGATTAGTGGGCGGCGCGATTCCGGCCGAGCAATAACCAACAAAATGACGACAAAATTAAGGGCGAGAAAAGTATGAATGTGGAAAAGGGGCATCGTCGCATAGAGAATATATTCGACCCAGTTTGGGAGGATCTCTCGTTTGACGCCGCGCTCTGAGCCATACTTGGCCCGCCAGTGGCAAAGTAACGCCAGTCCGGCCGGAATGCCATAGAGCAATCCGCGTTGCGTGACAAACATCGTTAAAGGGATGCTCTTCCACGAGATATTCGCCGTATCTTGATAGGCAAGGAATTTCCATGTCTGGAAAAATTGATATCCGGCCGCGCCGCCATTAAACAAAAACCCAGCGATGCCGAAAGCGCCACTCCAGCGATAGAAAGCATAGAAAGTTGCGATCGAGGCAAGGAGACCGGTGGCGGCAAGTTGATGACGCAGGTCAAAACCCAGATTGGCAAACAAGGCATTAAACAAATCTATTCCGGCTGGATACCGAAGTTTGCTGAAAACATAAAGGGGACTATCTGGCCAAAGCTTTACTCCGTTGGCAAAGTTTCGAATGTAAGCGATGTGAAGGCCCAGATCGCCAAGGTTATGTGGCGATTGAATGCGCACGGCATCCCCATCGTAATAAAGAAGCCACAAGAAAGAACGGCAGGCGAACATCCCAAAGACGGCACCCAGCACCCAAAGCCAGATCGAGCCGTATCTGGTGAACTGGTTGGCTTTGTCCCCGCTCTTATCGCTCGCGACGGAGGCGGACGGGACGGAAATGAATGCCGTTACTCCGGCAACTGCGCCCGAGCACAGCGAAATAAGGGATATCGGTTCATTCAGACCATCAAAAACAATTCCGATTACGAGAGCAGCCAGAGAGGAGACGGCGACATAGACCAGACCGGAGGATAGTAGGCGCATCGGCAAATCAACTAATGCTTTCCGATAAAATTTGGCGTCTGACCAGGAAAGAATTTCTTAAACTCGGGCAGGCTAGCGCGGAAATACAGCTTCGAAGTATCCTGATAAGGTCGGATCGTTAACGCCTCAGTAAAGTAGCTGTCATGTAGCTTCGATTCGACCTCGGCGACCTTGTCCTCTTGGACAAGAAGAAAATCTGCATCCATCGTTGGAGGATAGCTGTCGTGCTCGTAGTAACCAATCCGAGGAAAATCGTCCAGGATCCATGGCAAAGGGTAAGGGCTGGCCCGAATAATATGTCCGGTGAGGTGATAATATTTGGGATCGGCATGGGCTAGCTCAAGCAGCGGCGTGGTCAGTCTGTAAATGTCATTGTAGGTTTGAACGTAAACATAAGGCTCGGACGAGAAGAAATCGGCAATGTTTGCTATTCGCCCTTTTTCTGAATTCCAACTAAAATCGACAAACGTGCTACAGCGAAAATAGTTGAGCGAGATGGCCCATCCAAGCGATCCCGTTAATATCAAAGCGGCGATCGCCAGCGAAGTGGTCAACCATCTCTTTGGCACGATCAAAATGAAGCTGCCAAAGATAAATAAGAGAGGCCAAATAATGCTGATGATGCACCAGGGGGTTTTGTAGTGAACAATGCTGTAGGCGAGAAAGATGCCAAACCCAGTTATGGCAAGGTAGCGCAGGCTAATATTGCGGAATGATTGGCAAAATCCGCATAGCACCAGACCGACGCAGGCCGGCCATTCATAGCGCGCGATAAGAGTAAGCCAATAATAGAACGGCTTTTCGTGACCATTGCCATTGTGACCGGTCTTAAACCAGGCGTGAAACGTCTGGTACAAACCTTTAATGCCACTCCAATGGAAGAAGGTTCCGGAATAGAAAAAGATGATCGCGGCGATCCCAACGAGGCAGACTATCGCGAGATCGAGACCGGTCCACTGCTGCTTTACTGGCCCGTTATCAACTACTGGAGTAATTGCCAGGCTTTCGCGGCATTCAATCAAAGGGTCACGAAGCCGCGTCAGTTTCTCCTCTGGCCAAAAACTTAGAACGAATCCGACGAGATGGCGAAGTTGCTTAGGCAGCCAAGCTGAAAGCGCAAGGACGGGGACTGCAATCGCCGCGCAGCCAAGGTGGATGATATAGGTTTCCTTGGCCAGAATCATCCCGGCTATTCCGATGCCGGTGTACCACAGGTAGTCAACGGTGCCGTGCAGCCAAAGCCCGAGCAATCCGAGCATGAACATCATGGAAAACAGCAAGAGCCAGACTTCATGAATCGAGTAGCGCCCGTAAAAGATGAACCCAGGCGACACCGCCATGGCGAGCGCGGCCAAACGGGCAACGTCCCGGGGCAAGACGCGATCGAACCTCATTACCAACCAGACGGAAGCAACACTGACTAGCACGACGGGGAGTCGAAGCGCCCATAGATTTCGGCCGAGTAGGTTCTGAGATAGAAGAAGAACGTAGAAATGAAGCGGCCCGTGATAGTTCGTGGGATCATATTTGTAGAAGCCGTTCTTAAGCATTTGATCAACAAACCAGCCGTTAATTCCTTCGTCGAAGTGTGGCGGTTTGATTCCGAGCAGGAAAAACCGAAGCGCGGTCGCAAGCAGCAGGATTGTCCAAAACATCCAGTCGCTTTCGAGCGCGCGAAGAAGACGCGGCGCCAAGCTATCCTGGGTCGAGAAAAAATCCGCTCGCGCCTCTTTACCAGCGCTGCTAGTACGCGCAGGGATGCGCATTTTAGTGACCGGCGGCTGTGGTTTCATTGGGAGCAACTTTATTCGCTACATTCTGGAACATTACAAGCCGGCTTACGTAACCAACGTCGATGTGCTTACCTATGCCGGCAATCTGGCGAATCTTGCGGGCGTGGCAGAGGAGCATGGCGATCGCTACGAATTCTTCAAAGCGGATATCGCGAATGCCGATCAAATGGATGCCTTGATGACCGAACATCAATTCTACGCCGTTATTAATTTCGCGGCCGAATCGCACGTCGATCGCAGCATCAATTCGCCTCAAAATTTCATTCACACCAACGTGATCGGCACCAGTATGTTGCTCGATGCGGCGCGACTACATGGCGTTCAGCGTTTCGTTCAAATCTCGACGGACGAAGTGTATGGCTCACTCGGCCCGACTGGAAAATTTATCGAACAGTCACCGCTCGAACCGAGTTCGCCCTACTCGGCGAGTAAAGCCGGCGCCGACCTCCTGGCGCTGGCTTGTTTCAAAACCTTTGGCCAGGACGTCGTCGTTACGCGTTGCTCGAACAATTACGGGCCGTATCAGTTCCCCGAAAAACTAATACCCCTCATGATCATCAAGGCGCTCCGCAATGAATCGCTCCCGGTGTATGGCGATGGAATGAACGTGCGCGATTGGATTCACGTCCGTGATCACTGCGCCGGGGTCGTCGCTGCTTTGTTCGAAGGAAAAGCTGGTGCGGTCTATAATTTCGGCGGTGACAGCGAATTGCCGAATCTTGAAGTGGTTAAGTTCATCTTGGATAAGCTCGGCAAACCACACAGCCTG
>Ga0066708_10000293_pt1 | contig 12626 bp, 10 predicted proteins | sample GraSoiAngelo_157_FD_66504 | JGI IMG/M metagenome (GOLD analysis project Ga0066708, IMG submission 66504) | Grasslands soil microbial communities from the Angelo Coastal Reserve, California, USA - 14_1009_16_20cm | ecosystem: Environmental > Terrestrial > Soil > Grasslands | place: USA...
AATTTGCCGAGTTCCTTAATGATTGATTACTCAAACGCCTTCGTATTCTCTACTAGCTTACTTGTGGTAGTATTTAGGTACGGTTTTTACCTCATATAAAACTCTCATCTTTTTAGTTTATTGATTCTTATATGTGCCTTTAGTTGATTTTCCTGAACTAATTTCACTTTAATTTAGTTTTGTCTACAACTTTAGAATTACCTCATCGAAATTTGTTTTAACTTTTTCTTAGAGACCGTAAATTTAATCATATACCATAAGCTTTAGGCGAGCAATTTTTAATTTCTTTTTCGTTACTCATATCAGCATTATCACTTGAATTATCTAATTTTTTTTTATTCTTATAAAGAATAAATCATTGATCTATTCAATGTTCCGCTACTCCATATATCTTATATTAAGTGTATACCAATATATTTATATATGGACAAGGTTTCGGTATATTATTTAGATCCGTTAAATTTTCGGTGTGGTCTCCTATTATATTAATCAGTGCTCTGTTACGAGATCTTTAAAAAATGACCGCTTCTAAGCCTATTTCCTGATTGTATTTGGGGACACATCCTTTATTTCACTTAATAATAATTTTGGAACCTTATTAACTCTTGTTCAGGGCTGTTTCCCTTTAGACATACAACCTTATCGTACTATGTCCGATTATTTAATATTCATCTTAACCCTTCCGAGTGCAAATACTCTCCGATAAAATCTTCACGATTCCCCGATATATACAAAATAAAGTTTAAACCATAAATCGTTCGAGATCACAGTTCTGTACCTGCTAAGATGTTAATTAAATTACCTACTTATATAGGTTTCGCGGAAAACCAGCTAAACTAGTCAGTTTTGTCTTTCACTAACTTACCATTATTCTTCGGATGTCTATACAACGACAACCCGTTCGGACTTTTATAATCCTGATAATAGTAAGATCACTAGTCTCCGGGTCTAATTTTAGATACTTATTCATTTTTTCATAATCGCTTTATCTAGGCAGTAATAATTACTGCTCGCATCTAATATTAACTTGCTGACCCATTATGCAAAAGGTACGCTTTTATTATTTATTAAAATCTTACTCAAGCTGCTTATAAAACTACTATTAAATAAATTCCCTCACGGAACTATTCACTATCGCTTATAATACCATATTTAGCTTTAGAGGAAGGTTCCCCTTTATTCAAACAGATATACCATTTTACTTAGAAGCTATTCTACTTTAGTTCACATTAATAGTAGAATCTCGTTTGATTTATTTTCCTAAAGTTACTTAGATATTTCAGTTCACTTTGTTTAATACAAGATTTTTCTTAGTATGTTTCAATTTAGTTTTACTTTGGTTTATAGCAATTTATTCATAATAGTCTCTTTTTATACTTACCTTAAAATATATTTTAAGAAATATCATAATCCTTATACTTTTTATACAGGACATAAAGTGTTCGATTTATTAATAACAATATTAATAGTAGTTGTTTTTAACTACTTAAAAAATTAAATTAAAAATTTCTTGTATAATTTACACAAATGTATACTATAAACTTTTAATTTAATTATCTACAAAAACAATTTGTTTTCAATTTTTGATCTGAAAACTATCTACTTGTCTACTATCTATTTTAAGTGCATTTTTACCTAACTCAAATACAAAACCCAATGTTAATATAAAAAAGAATATCAGCATAATTATTAAACCATATATACCATTAGAATATGCACTTACTATGTATGGATATACTAATAATATTTCTAAATCAAATAATAGAAATAATAATGCAAAGATAAAGAAAGAAATACTAAATTGTGTTCTATTTTGACCTAAAAAAGAATGAAATCCACATTCAAACGCACTATTTTTTTCTTGATAAGGATTGTGTGTGGATAATATAATATTAATTGTTAATAATATTAACGCTAATATAGGTATAAATATAAAAAAAAATGTTAAACTTGTCATAGTATATATATATAAATTAAAGGATAAAATGTAAATCAAAAAGTAAAATATAGTGTAAATTTAGGATAATTAATATACAATAATTAATAGTCTAAGTAAAAAATATATATATATATATAAATACATAATAACTTAGCTATAAATAACTGACGATTAATATATGTATATAAAAGAGTTTATAAAGCAAATATGTAAAAAAAGAAATTTCATGTTTACATAAAACTAATTATACTTTTTTATAAAAAGTAAAAATATCTTAGATTTCTCAGGGTTACATTAAAGTATATTATTTTTTGTTTTTGTAGCCAAATCTATTAAACTATTTTCTAATAATGTAACAACAGGCACAATAATTAAAAAATGAGCAAAATATAGAGTTGTAGAAATCTGACCAAACTCTATAAATGGCGATTCTACATGTTTAGCTCCTAATTGCATTAAAATTAAAAAATTAGCCACAAATATAAAAAAGGCTATTTTACTTATAGGTCTGAATTGTATACCTCTTAATTTAGATAAATCAGTAAATGGCATAGATAATAATGCTAGTATAGCAGAAAACATAGCAATTACACCTAATAATTTATTAGGTATGGATCTTAATATAGCATAAAATGGTAACAAATATCATTCAGGTACTATAGCGGGTGGTGTTTGCATAGGATTAGCCATAACATAATTTTCACTATCACCTAAAATGTTAGGCATGAAAAATACAAATACCGATAAAACTACTATAAAGATAAATATTGTAATCAAATCTTTAAATATAAAGTATGGAGAAAAAGGTAATCTATCGTAATTAGCCGATACTCCTAAAGGATTACCAGATCCTGACGAATCATGTAATGCAATTAAATGCATTAAAGCTAAGGCCGCTAAAACAAACGGTAGAACATAATGTAAAGAAAAAAATCTGTTTAAAGTAGCATTATTAACACTAAAACCTCCTCATATAAATTCTACTATATCTTGTCCTACTCAAGGTATAGCACTCATTAGATTAGTAATAACAGTTGCACCTCATAAAGACATTTGACCATAAGGAAGTACATAACCCAGGAAAGCTGTTGCCATCATTAATACAAATATAATAGTTCCTATTGTTCATACTAATGTTCTTGGTGCTTTATAAGATCCGTAATATAAACCTCTACCTATATGTAGATATACTATGAAAAAAAAAGCTGATGCAGTATTTGAATGTAAGTAACGTACTAGTCATCCGTTATTTACATCTCTCATTATGTGTTCCACTGAATCAAATGCTTCTAACACATTAGGTGTATAATGCATACCTAATGTTACACCTGTTATTATTTGTATTACTAAACAAAGTGCCAGTAACGAACCAAAATTTCAAAGATAACTTATATTAGACGGTGTTGGTGAATCTACTACATATGAATTTACCATTTTTAATAATGGATGACTTTTCAATATTCTCATCTATGTATATATATATATATATATATGTTATTTATTTTAACTTTTAAATCCTATTTTAGATTTTTATTTTTTAAGTAATAATATATATATTATTACCTTACATTGTGTTTATTTTTAATAATTCTTGATTATTAACAGTTAAATTAAAATATGAAACTAATCTAATTAAATTTAAATGTTTAACTTTATTAATATTTATCTATTAGTAATATAATTTAAATTATGTTTTAACATTTATGAAAGCGAATAATATCAACAATAGTTCTAAATAATTATCTAAAGTTTTACCATAATATAAAATAGAAATATAAAAAATTAAACCTATTAAAATATATAAAGCATAAGAAGTAACTATACCCGTACTTAATTTACCTATAAGTTTACTTATGTCCGTCAGTCTTTTTTCTAAACCATAAGGTCCAAATAATTCGATTGAACCTTTATCCATTACTTTAGTAGCTTGACCTCCTAATTTAAGTATAATACCACTAATATATCTGTTATAAAAAAATTCTATTAAAAATCTTTGATTAAAAAAACTAAAGATATTATAACCAATAGTAGATAATTTAAATTTAATAAGCAATTTAGGATAAAATTCGGTGAATATTATCGATATTATACTTAATATTATGGTAAAAAATAAAGGAAGTAGTTTAAATACAGTAGGTACAGCAAATTCTGTATCTAATGTAATTTCGTGTAAAGGATGGATGAATAGACCATTGTCAGAAAAAAAACTAGAACCTAAGCCTATAAATATATCTTTAGTTATATAACCAAAAAATATAGAAAATAAAGCTAATATTATTAAAGGCATGCTCATAAATATATCTCCTTCATGGGCAGCATTAGCTTGTTTATAATTTACTAAAGGTCCATTAGGATTAGTTAAAAAAGTTAAATATAAAATTTTAACTGAATATAAAGTAGTAAACATAGCACCTATAGTAGCTATAAAATAAACTATTATACTAGATAAGTGATATTGACCATAAACTGATTCTAGAATAAAGTCTTTTGAGTAGAATCCTGTCATAAACGGTATAGCTGCTAAGCTAAGAGAAGCTATTAGCATTACCGAATATGTTAAGGGTAAATAAGCTACTAAACCACCGTATTTTCTAAAATCTTGATTATCAGCTACTGCATGTATTACCGCACCTGCGCCTAAAAATAGCAAACCCTTATAAAAAGCATGATTAATTAAATGAAATAATGCTATATTATAAGAAGATAAACCTGCAGCTATTACCATCATACCTAATTGACTCATAGTAGAATAAGCTATAACTTTTTTTATATCTTGTTGAAATAAACCAATAAGAGAACTAAATACTGTTGTAATAGCACCTACTCATAGACAAAGTATTAAAACAGTAGAACTATATTCTATTAAAGGTGATGTACGCATTAATAAATATACACCTGCAGTTACCATAGTAGCTGCATGTATTAATGCAGAAACTGGTGTAGGTCCTTCCATGGCCATAGGTAATCAAACATGTAAACCCACTTGAGAACTTTTAGCCATAGCACCTATTAATAAACATATACCAATGATAGTAATAATATTTTCGTTAAAAAATGGGGACAGGGAAAATACTGTATAATAGTCTATATTACCAAATGATCATAATATTGCAAACATACCTATTGTTAAAAAACAATCACCTACTCTATTTGTTAGAAAAGCAGCCATAGAACTTTGATTTGCTGCTATTCTAGTAAATCAAAAACTTACTAAAAGATACGAACATATTCCCACACCTTCTCAACCGACAAACATTAACAGAAAGTTATTTGCTGTCACAAGTATAATCATCATAAAAGTAAATAAACTCAAATAACTAAAAAATCTTTGATTATGTGGATCATGACTCATATACCCTATAGAATATATATGTACTAAAGAGGATACGATTAAGACAGGTATTAACATAGAAACTGTTAATGAGTCAAAATTGAACCCTCAGGATATATCTAGAGTTTCTGCATCTACTCATCTAAAAAGATTTATTGTAACGGGTACGTTATTTAATCCTACTTCTATAAAAGCGATTATTGATAATAATGTTGTTATTACTACACAAGTACATGTTATTAATTGTGATCCGCTAACTCCGACTTTTCTACCAAAAAACCCGGATATTATTGATCCTAATATAGGTAACACTATTAAAGCTAGATACATTACTTATATTCTATTGCTATACTTCCTCTTAATCTATAAAAAGCTACTAGTATACCTAAACCTATTGCAGATTCTGCTCCGGCTATAGCTATTATATATATAGAGAAAGTTTGACCTAATATATCATCAAAGCCCAGTGAACTTATTAATATTAAAAGTGTTATAGATAATAACATTATTTCTATTGAAATAAGCATTAATATTATATTTTTCCTGTTTAAAACAAAACCCAAGATTCCTATTAAAAACAAGATTAGTGAAAATTTCATTATATATTATAGATTATATTATGAATAAAATAATAAAAAGAAAAAATAAATTTTTTTTGTTTAATTATTTCTATTTTAAACCATAATTAAACAAGGAGTAAGGAGGAATCGAACCTCTTCATAAAGATTTGCAGTCCAATGGTAAACCATTTACTACTTACTCCTTTAAACTTTATAATAGAAATTTACATTATAACTTGCCTAATTTGTGCTTTAAAAAGTATCATAGATTTTTGCATTTTAATTAAAGCGAAATATTCTGATATAATAAATTTGTATTATAAAGTGTTTAGATGTAAACGAGCTTTTAATAAACGAACGAATCTGGGTAAAATATATTTAGTAAACATATATATTATAAATAAAAGTAAAGAAAAGTTAAATATAACTTGATTAACGAAAAAAAATGGCACTAACTGAGGCATATATTTATAATTCTAATACTATCTTATATATATCAGTCCCTAAATGGGTTATAATAAGGTAAATTATACTTTAAATTATATAAAATAATTAAATGAGATGAGATCTTTATATTAAATAAAAATTAGCAGGAAGTAAAGATAAAGTATATACTACACAAGGTATTACTATAATAAGTGCAATTATGATAGGTAGTAATACAGTTCAACAATAAGACATTAGTTGATCAAAACGAATTCTTGGTAATGATGCCCTAGCTCAAATAAAAATAAAAATCATCAAACAAGATTTTAATCCTAACATTAAACTAGATATTAGCCCTTCTAATAGTATACTAAAAAAACTAACATTTATTTCACTAAAAAAAGACTTAAAAAAATCTATATTAAAAATATAAAATATATTTACTAAAAAGTCAAATGAAAAAAGATTTAAATAACCACCCAAAAATAAAATACTAGTAAATATACATATCAAAACTATACTAGCATATTCAGCTAAAAAAAAGAATATAAATATAACAGCTGAATGTTCTGTCATAAAACCACTAACTAGTTCTGATTCAGCCTCTGCTAAATCAAAAGGAGCCCTATTAGTTTCTGCAATACATCCTATAAAAAATATAATAAATACAGGTAATAAAGGTAAAATGAAAAAAACTACTTTCTGTGCTTCTACATTAATAGTTAAATTTAAATTACCTGTTAATAAAACAACTACTAATATGGCGGAACTTAAGATTAATTCGTAACTAATTAATTGAGCAGTGCTTCTTAATGAACCCAGAAAAGCATATTTTGAATTAGCTGATCAACCTGCTAATAAGATACCATATGTAGATAAGGAAGATACTACTAACATATATAATATACCCAAATTTAAGTCTCCTATAGTAAGACCAGGACCATAAGGTATTACTGCATAACCAAGTAATGAAAATATTAAAGTTATTATAGGACCAAGAAAAAATAAAATCAAATTAGCTTGCGTTGGTCCTACGTATTCCTTTAATAATAATTTCAAGGCATCAGCAAACGCTTGTAATAAACCATAATATCCTACAATATTAGGACCTAATCTTCGTTGCATACTTGACATTGTTTTTCTTTCTGCTATTGTTACAAATGCCACACTTAATAAAGCGGGTACCACTACAAGTAATACTTCTACTATTGCAATAAGTGATTGTATGTTTAACATTTTTATTAATTTTTTTACTCTTATATAATATATATTAATGATTTTAGACTTATAAACGTTTATATGGAAAGTTTACAATCTATTTTTATTTATATTATGTATTTACCTAAAAAATACATATTATATCTAATATTAAAAAAGCCAGGTAAATATAAAATATTAAATTAAGTTCCTATTTGATCATATAATCAGTATAAGAATTTACCTAATTTAACTGATTGTATTGATATAGGCATAGAACTATGCAATATACCACATATTTCTGAACATTGACCAAAATAAGTACCCTCTCTATTTAAATATACAGACGATTGGTTTAATCTTCCAGGGAGAGCATCACATTTTATACCTAATGCTGGACAAGCATATGAATGTATAACATCTGCCCCAGCTACTACAAACCGTGTATGTGTTAATTCTGGTATAATTACTCTATTATCTACTTCTAACATTCTTAATTTTCCTAATTCTAGATCACTTTCAGGTATTATGTAAGAGTCAAACTCTACGTATTCTTCATCATTATTTGTAAAATCAGGATACTGATAACTTCAGTATCATTGATGGCCTTCACCATATATTACTAAAGATGGATCTATAACTTCATCCATTAAATAAAGTAATTTAAAAGAAGGAAAAGCTATTAATATCAAAATTAAAGCAGGTGTAATAGTCCAAATTAATTCTACTAATGTACCATGATTCATATACTTATTAGATATGCGAGATTTAGTATAATTTAATATTATAGATATAAATATTCAGGTCACTGAAAACATGATTATTGCTAAATAGAACATTATATTATTATGAAGTTCTTCTAATGCTTCCATTTGAGGAGTAGCATTATCTTGAAAGAATAAACCTCAGGGCTCGGGGTTGTCATAGTTTATAACTAGTTTATTTTTCATGGATACATAATAATCTATATAAGTGTTTATGTATAAATATGACTTATAAAAGGAGCCTGTCATGTAACTATATTTTATAATATTCATTTTTTTAGTTTATTTATTTTTTGTTTGTTTAAGAAAAGAATTTTTATTACAAAAATTTATTTTGAAAAATTATGTAAAGCGAACTAAATTTATGTTAACTAGTAAAATTTAAGATCCTCAATAATAAACAGATATATATAAAAATAATCAAACTACATCTACGAAATGTCAATATAAAATAGCTGATTCTAAACCTAGATGATGATTTTCAGTTAAATGATAGGCCAGTACACGTCATAAACCTACTGTTAAAAAGGCAGTACCTATCATAACATGCAGACCATGGAAACCAGTACCAAAATAAAAACAAGATGTATAAGTACCATCTGATATAGTAAAAGAAGATACTGTATATTCTATACCTTGAAGTGCTGTAAATATTATAGCTAATATAATAGTATAAATTAATCCATATAATGCTCCACTTCTATTACCTTGTATTAAAGAATGATGTGCATATGTTACTGTAACTCCTGATGATAATAAAATTATAGTATTCAACAAAGGCAATTCAAAAGGATTAATTGCTTGTATTCCCATAGGTGGTCATTTTGCTCCTAATTCTATTGTAGGAGATAAAGCACTATGAAAAAAAGCTCAAAAAATAGCTAGAAAAAATAATGCCTCTGATACTATAAATAAACCTACTCCCATACTTAAACCGCGTTGCACTGCTAATGTATGATTACCTAAATAAGTACCTTCTGATATTACATCTCTAAATCAAAGAGACATACAATAAACAACACTTATAAGAGATATAATTAATAAATTAATACCTTTTACAAAACCTTGAAAACTTAATACTGCACTAAAAGTAGTAGCTAATAAACACAAACTTGTATTTAAAGGTCAAGGAGAAGGTGATACTAAATGAAAAGGATGAGCTTGGAATTTACTTCTAATCAAATTAGTCATATTTTTAACCGTTATATTAGTTACACTTTTAATGATAAATTTTGTTATAATATATTACAAATATACTTATTAATATAATAGATAAAGTTTTTATATAATTATTTCACATTGTAATCAAAATCTATACTTTCACTTAAAGAGCTAGCTAATAAACTACATAAGTTTAAGGGTTCATTAGGAACTAATATAAAAAATGATACTATTAGTGTTAGAATTGCTATACTAATAGATAAATAATTTGAAAGTGAAACTTCTACAAACATATAAGATTTTTTATAATCCGTTTTATCGAAATATATAGTCTTTATTATAAATAAATAATAAACAGCACCTATAACACTAGTTAATATTGCAACTATAACTAACACAGTATTATTATTATCTAAAGCACTAATTAGGACCATCTGTTTTCCAAAAAATCCAACTAAAGGTGGTAAACCTATGAATGAAAACATAGTAACAATTAGGCATAGGGCTAATATAGGATTAATGGAAAAATATCCCTTTAACTGGCTAATTAGCTGTATAGGAGAATTATTTTTTTCGGATAAATTATTATTCTCTGATATATTTGTGTGATATAAATATAAGCTAAAACCTATACCAATTATAATAAGAAATGCATTTAAATTTGCTAAAATATATTGCATTATATAAAATACATAGGCTTGATATGCTTCTATATTATGAACTATTAAGGCTAACAATATAAAACCTATATGAGATATTGTACTATAAGCTAATAATCTTTTTATTCTTATCTGTGTTAAACCTAAAACAGTACCTATTATAAGAGAAAAAAAACAACTTATAGATAAACTTATAGTTCATGAGTATAATTGTATCATTGAATATATAAGTGTACTAGTATAATAAGATAACTCCAGGAAAAGTACTAATATAGATATTTTACCTAATATTGCTATAAAAGTTGTAACTATAGTTGGTACTCCATCATATACATCAGGAGATCATCAATGGAATGGAGCGGCAGCTATTTTAAATAAAAGCCCGACAGATATTAAAAGGAAAGAATAAAATATATAAGTATGCATATATCATGTAGAAAAATTTAAATATTTTTCAGAATCTGAAATTATAGAATACATACCATCTAAATTCGTTAGGCCTGAATTAGCATATATTAATGCAATTCCTAGTAAAATAAAACATGAAGACAATCCTCCCAATAAAAAATATGTAAGAGCAGATCCTGTGGATGACTCAGAATTTCTATGCATGGCGCATATTATATATAAGCTAAAACTCTGTAATTCTATACATAAATATATGGAACCTAAGTCACCTGATGCTAATAAAAGTGTTGCACCTGTTATTACAAATATTATTATTAAAGCATATTCTATTATAGTAAATTGTTCTGAGACTTTGTTTATAATACTTGTATATTGTTTTACTCTCTTTGTAAATATATTTATTATAGACGTTGAATCACCTTTATGTTTTTTTCTTGGATAAAATCCTGTCATTAACAATATTATACCTGACACCAATAATATAAAAATCTGGAAACTATGTGTTATAGGTGTGATATTAAATAGTCCATTATACAAACCAATTCCTTTTTGTAAATAAGTTATATAAAAACTTGACATTGAAGATATTATACTATAAAAAATTATTAACAAACCTATTCTAGAATATAAAATTGATGTATCAGGCCTTATTGTTAGACCATTTGAAAAAAGTAATAATAAAAGAAAAGTTAATAACATTTTTTAATTAATTCTTGTCTCCTAAATAAAAATTAGGCCTTAATAATTTGTTAAAGATATTAATAACAGTAAACACTGTTTTTTATTAAAAAATAGTTAAATTTTTATATAAGTTTATATTAAAATATTGAATGTAAATAAAACAGAATAAGTAGAATAATGGAGACCATCGAGTATAACAGCAGGATATATACCAAAAATTATAGTAAATAAAACTAAAGATAAAAGAATATTAAATTCCCGTTTATTTAAATCCGGTATATAATTCTCTCAAAAATGAACAAAAAACGATCCAGCAAAAGCTATTCTATTGAACATAAATATAGTATATGCTGCAGAAAATATAATTGAAAGAGATGCCAGTACTCCTGCTAAAGACAATCTCTCAAAAACACCATATAAAGACATAAACTCTCCTAAAAAATTTAAAGTTAACGGTACACCACAATTACCTAAAGATAGAATAAAAAATAATATAGAAAACAAAGGCATTATTTGAGCAATACCTCTGTAGTATGTTATTAATCTTGTGGATGATCTATCATATAACACACCTCCAGCACATATAAATAAACCTGATGAAACAAAACCATGCGCCAGTCCTAAAGTAATTCCACCTTCTATACCTTGTAAAGTATTGCTAAATACACCTAAAAGATATACAGCTGCATGTGATACAGATGAATAAGCAATTAATTCTTTAACATCTATAGTTCTAAGTGTACTTAAACTTGCATATACAATAGTTAAAACTCCTATTAAAAAAACTATGTATGTATAGTATATAAAAGCTTTAGGTAATAAAGGTAAAATTAATCTAAAAATACCATATAAGCTTAATTTTAAAACTATACCAGCTAAAATTATACTACCTGATAAAGGTGATTCAACATGAGCTTTTAATAGTCAGCTATTCAAATAAATAGTAGGTGTTTTTACAGCAAAAGCTATGAATATCCCATAAAATAAGAATAACTGAGTATTGTATAAAAAATTTGTTTTAGATAGTACATCGAAATCCGCAGAACCTATTAAAGATAACATTGTTATGATAGATAATAACATAAATAATGAACCTAATAATGTATATAAGAAAAAATAAAAACTAGCTCTTACTTTTTCATTTGAACCATAAAGTCCTATTAAAATAAATAAAGGAGCCAATATACTTTCAAAAAAAATATAGAACAATAATATATCCAATACTAAAAAAACTATCAACAAAGATGTTTCTAACAATAAAATTATTATCAAAAAAATTATTGTGTTTTCCTTTATAGATTTCCAGTTAGATATTATTGAAATAGGTATTATTATAGTTGTTAATAATACAAAATATATAGACAAACCATCTATACCTAGATAAAAATCAAAATAACTTATCTGATAATGTTCTTGAACAAATTGAAATTGTTTATTGCTATAGTCAAACAATATATATATTATTAAAGATATAATTAAATCTATAATTGTCACAGCTAA
>Ga0066708_10000294_pt1 | contig 12603 bp, 9 predicted proteins | sample GraSoiAngelo_157_FD_66504 | JGI IMG/M metagenome (GOLD analysis project Ga0066708, IMG submission 66504) | Grasslands soil microbial communities from the Angelo Coastal Reserve, California, USA - 14_1009_16_20cm | ecosystem: Environmental > Terrestrial > Soil > Grasslands | place: USA...
ATGAACGGAAGCAGCGCGAGCGCCCCGCCTGCCGCCGTCGTGAAGATCGGCACCAGTCGTTCCCGCGTGCCGCGCAGCACGAGCTCGTCGCGCGAGATCTCGCCGCCGTGTTCCTCGAGTCGCTGGTAGTGCTCGACCATCAGGACGACACTCCGGGCCGCGATCGCGTACACCGCAAAGAAGCCCACCAGAGAACCGAGCGAGATCCGGTCGCCGTTGACGAGCGCCGCCACCAGGCTGCCGACGAGCGCGGACGGCAGGGCGAGAAACAGCACGGAAGCCAGCCGCCAGCTCCCGACGGCAGCTTGCAGCAGCAGCAGGATCCCGATCGCGGCGGCGACCCACAGCGCGATGAACCGCGTCTTCGCCGCCTGACGGGCCGCGTAGTCGCCGAGCAGCTCGGCATGGTTCTCGATCGGGAACTTGACGCTGCGAAGGGTCGCCTTGATGTCGCTCGCGACCGCGCCGACGTCCCGCCCGCTGACGTCGGCCCCGACGTCGATGCTCCGCGAGACATCCTCGTGTCGAATCACTTGCGGTACAGCCGTCACGCGCACGTCGGCAACGTCGCCCAGGGCCACGTGCTCGCCGGTGGGCGATTCGATCAGGAGGTTGCGGATGTCGGTGAGGCTGGCGCGAGTCTCCGGCGTGCCCCACACCACGACGTCGAACACCTTCTGCTCTTCGAAGAGCGAGCCGACGCCGAGGCCCGAGAGCAGCGTGGCCGCCGCCCGACGCACGTCGCCCGGCTTGATGCCGACGCGTTGTGCCTTGGCGAGGTCGACCTTCACCTCGAACGACGGCTCCACGGCGTCGCGTTGCACCGTGGTGTTGGACACGCCGTCGATCTTCGAGATCGCCCGCCGCAACTCGTTCGCCTTGCGGCGCATGACGGACAGGTCGGAGCCGAAGACGCGCACCGTGATGTCCTGCCCTGTCCGCCCGAGCACCTGCTCGATTCGTTCCTTCGGGTACGTGAGCACCGAGTGCTCGAGGCCGGGATAGCCGTTGACCACCCTCTGGATCGAGCTCACGGTCTTGCCGTAGTCGGCTGAGGGATCGATGTTCACCCAGAGCTCGCCGGAGTTGACGCTGACCACCTGGTCCGCCAGCACCGCCCGCCCGACGTGCGCGCCGACGTCGCGGACGCCCGGCAGTGATCGCAGCTCGCGGCTGACGCGAGCCGTGATGCGGTCCATCTCCGGCAACGAGGCGCCGGGTGCGCCCTCCCAGTGGACCAGCAGGTCCCTGTCCTTGAACGTGGGGATGAGCGAGTGCCCGCGTTCGAGGAACGGCAACACCGCCACGCCCACCAACGCGACGACGCCCACCGCGCCGAGCGCGAGACGAGGGCTTTCGACGAACCTCGGGAGAAAGCGATCGTGACCCCGACGGAGCCGCTGGACGACCGGCGACTCGCGGCTCGCAAGGGGCGCCTTGGCGAGGAGCAACAGGCTGAGCGCCGGCGTGACGGCGAGGGCGACCACCATCGACCCCAACACCGCCGCCGCGTATGCGAGCGCGATCGGAGGCGCGAATGCGCCGGCCTCGCCCTTCAGCACGAAGACCGGTGCCAGGGCGAGCAGGACGATGATCGTCCCGAATGCGAGCGGGCTGCGCACCTCCATCGAGGCCTCGAGCACGGTCGTTGCCGCGGATCCGTTGCCCACTTCGGCATGCTGACGCAGGCGCCGCCTGATGTTCTCCGTGTCGACGATCGAGTCGCCGACCACCACCACGACGGCGAGGACGAGTCCCGCCACGACCATCGCGTTGATCGTCGCCCCTCCCAGATGGAGCACGATCACTGCCAGGGCCAGCGACAACAGCGCGGTCACCGCTGCGATCAAGGCGGTGCGCCACTCGAACAGGAGCGCCAGGAGCAACAGGACCAGGAGCGCGAGGCCGATGAGCAGCGCCTTGGCGACGTTGTGGGTGGACTTCGCGATGTAGTTGGCCGGCCGGAAGAGTGACGAGTCGACCTGAATGCCGGCGAGACCGGGCCCCATGGCGCGGAGGGCCTCGTCGACGCCCTTCGTCACCTCCATGACGTTGGCCTCGGGGAGCTTCTCGACGACGAGCATGAGCCCGGGGCCCTTGCTGAGGACGGCGTCGCCGATGAGGGGCTGATGGTCCTCGACCACGTTCGCCACGTCACCGAGCGTCAGGGCCGGGCTCGCACCGTTGGCGCTCTCCGTTCCCTCGATGGCCACCTTGGCCAGGTCCGCCTGAGTCGTGATCGGCGACTTGTGAAAGACCCCGAGCCGCTGCTGGGGCCCGTCGACGAACCCGCCGGTGCCGGGCGTGTTCGCCTCCAGGCGACCCAGCGGCGAGAACCACAGCGCGTTCCCGGTGGTGGAGATCACCTGGTCGAGTGAGACCCCGCGCTCGTCGAGCGTCTGCGGATCGACCTGCACCTGCAGCTGCCGCTCCCGCTGTCCCCAGATGGCCACGTTCGCCACGCCGGGCACGCCCATCAAGCGGGGCCGGAGCGTCCAGCGGGCGAGCACGCCCATGTCGATGAGCGAATGCGACTTCGAGGTGAGACCGATCATCATGACCCGGCTCTCCGACGACAGTGGCTGAAGCATCTGCGGCGGCAGCGAGACGTGCGGGAGCGCGACCGCCTGCGTCAAGCGCTCGTTCACCACCAGTCGCGCCCGAGCGAGGTCCGTCCCCTTCTTGAAGATCAGCTCGATCGAGGACAGCCCCGGAACCGACTTCGAGTGGATGAGATCGAGGAAGGGCACCCCGTTCAGCAGGTCCTGCTCCAGTGGGACGGTGATGAGCTGCTCCACCTCCGGCGCGGAGAGCCCGAGCGCCTCGGTCTGGACGTTCACGGTCGGCCGCACGAACTCGGGCAGGACGTCCCTGGGCATGTCCCGGAGCTGGGTGATCCCGAGGAACAGCACGACCGCGGCGACAGCGACCACCAAGCCTCGGGATTTCAGGCTCGAGCGGACGATCCAACGCATCATGGCTGAAAACCTCCCTGCACCGGACCGGCAATACCGGATCCGCTGGTTTCGGATATGAGTCCCGCGCCGAAGCGGTCTTGGGGCCGGCAAACGAACGAGCTGGTAACGCCAAGTCGAAGGGTTTGAACGTCGTTCTTCAGCGTGGCTTCAGGAGCCGCGTCGTACGGTGCCCATGGCTCGGAAAAGAGGGGAAGGAACGTGAAGACAGACCTGGCTGCAGCGCAGAGCATCGGACTGCAGGCCGCCGGAAAGAGTCTGCCGATCACCAGCGGCAAGAACCGAAATGAGCCCGCGACAAAAGAAGATGTTCCATACCTATCCGTGACGAACGCTCCCTAAATGAAGACGGACGTTGTCGCCCACCAGGCGCGAAAGACCATCACCGCGCTCACGGCTGCGACAGCAAAAGAGGGGACCTGAACGCGCGAGCTATAGGCCTCCTGAGGGTCGCGAAACCAACTCGAAGGACGAAGACCCGGAGGCGAGAGCGGCTCGAACGCGAGCGCGGAGAGAGCAGCGATCAGTCATCGCGGCGCCGTTCCCCCCCTTTCCCACCAAACCGCCGAAACCCCCGCTCCAGCGGTACCCGATTCGGACGTTATGACGCAGTCGGATCGTTGTCAACCGATCTTTTCCCGACAATGACGGCGCCGTCTCTCGGGCGGGCCGGGGATGGGCGACGCGAACGGAGCCGGCCGGTCACCTGCAGGTTCGCCGTCCCCGCGCCGCCGCGGTGGTGGCCGGTCATGGTCTTCGATCCGGACCGGGCCGCTCGAGCCGTTTGACGGCAAAGCCGCGATCTCGGATTGACTACGGTTTGTAGTCATTCTGGGTCGGGCCGGCGCTGACCGCGTCAATTGCCAAGGTTTTCTTGTCCGGGGGACCGTGGACGCTTGACACCCGTTTTACGCCGGCGATAGCTTTCGCACGGGTGTGCGCCCAGGGTGATGGACGGCGGAACGTCCGCGCATCGAGGGGCGAAGAGCGGGAAGGGGGGACCTGGGTGCGGCGTTCCTGCGTCGGCGTTGTCGCCGCCTCTGTCCTCGCGCTTTTGGCTTCGGCGTGCCTCGGCGGTGACAAGTCGCCGACTACGGAGAAGGACTTCTCCAAGATGAAGTTCTCCCGTTCCACGACCGTCGACAACACCTTGCTGCCGCTCGTCCCCGGGACGCAGCTCACCTACGAAGGGCGGGCGAACCGAGGGACCGGGGTTCTTCCCCATCGCATCGTCTCCGTCGTCACCGACCTGACCAAGGTGATCCACGGCATTCGCGCCGTCGTCATCTGGGAGCGCGACTTCAACGAGGGTCAAATGGTGGAGTCGGAGCTCGCCTTTCAGGCCCAGGACGACGAGGGCAACGTCTGGAACCTCGGCGAGTACCCCGAGGTGTACGAGCAGGGCAAGCTGGTCGGCGCCGAAGACACCTGGATCACCGGTCTGCAGCGGGCGCAGCCGGGCATCCTCATGCGGGCGAAGCCGAAGATCGGGTCGCCCGGCTACCTCCAGGGCTGGGCGCCCGAAATCGAGTTCCGGGACCGGGCGAAGGAGCTCAAGGCGGGCCAGCGGAGCTGCTTCTCCGGGCGTTGCTACAGCAACGTCCTCCTGACCGACGAGTGGAACCCGCTCGACCCGCCGGACGGCCATCAGCTCAAGTACTACGCGCCGGGGGTGGGCACGATTCGAGTCGAGCCCGGGGCCGGTGACCAGGACCAGGAGACCCTGGTGCTGGTGGGGAAGGTGCGCCTCGACGCCAACGCGTTGGCGGAGGCGCGCCGAGCTGCGCTCGACGAGGACGCGCGCGGCTACACGGTCAGCAATGACGTCTACGCCAAGACCCCCCGTGCGACGCACACCGCGCGCGTGGACAAGCCCCAATAGGCGTTTCGGTGAATCGAACGGTGGAGACGGCGAACGTGTGTAGCGCGATGACCGACGCAGCGTCCGCTCAGCGGGAATTCAGCGGGCTCTCCGTACATTCTGTCCAATGCTGACGGAGCCCGGTCCGGACGGGGTGGCGACCAGCCTGGCGGAGCCAGAGACCAAGCGCCACCGACTGCCTCGCGCCCCACTCCACTTCCGCCGCGAAGCCGGCCCGCGCCCGGGCGCGCGCCGCAACACCGCGCTCGCCATCGCGCTCGCGGCCGTGGTCACCGCGTCGGCCGTCGGCTGGGTCGCCGGTCGACGGATCCAATCACCGGCCGAGATCGCGTCGAGGACGGCACCGCCGCCCGCGTCGCTCATCACGGTGCCGGTCGAGCTGCGCACGCTGACATCCGACGTGGTCGCCCGGGGGACGGTGCGCTACGGCTCGCCCCAGACCGTGACGCTCCCGGCATCGCCGCTCAAGCCGGGCACGAGCATCGTGTCGATCGCGCCCGTGAAGGGGGCAGCGCTCAATGAGGGAAACGTCGCCTTCTCGGTCTCGGGCCGGCCCGTGCTCGTGCTCCAGGGCGCGCAACCCGCGTACCGCGATCTCGGGCCCGGCGCGGTGGGCGAGGACGTCCGCCAGCTCCAGGCGGGTCTGACGCGTCTCGGCTTCAACCCCGGCGCGCTCAACGGCGTGTACGGCGCTTCGACGGCCGCCGCGGTTGCGGCCTGGTACCGGGCCGCGGGCTGGACACCATTGGGGCCGACCGACGAGCAGCTGCAGTCACTGAGGGCCGCGGAGTCGGACGCGTTCGGTGCCCGCTCCGAGCGCGCCAACGCAGACGACGCCCTCACGACCGCCCGCAACAGCCGGACCACTGCGAACGCCGGCGTCCGCAAGGCCACGAGCGCCCTGAACGCGGCCAATCAGGCCAAGCGGGCGGCACAGCTCCAGCTCGACACGGCGCGCGCCGACCCCCAGACCACGTCGACGGAGCTCGCGGCGCTCCAAGGCGCCCTCATCCAGGCAACCGCTGCGGTCGACGTCGCCCAGGCCGACGTCGACGCGGCGAAGGACGAGGTCGCCAACGCGAACGCCGCGATCAAGGTGGCCGAGAGCCGGGTGGCCCTCAACGCCGGCCGCGTGAAGCAGGTGGACAGCGCGGTGAGTCAGGTCAACGGGAAGCTCGGCATCCAGCTTCCCGCCAACGAGGTGCTGTTCTTCGCCAGCCTGCCCCTTCGGATCGACGACGTGACCGTCAAGGCGGGAGACGAGTTGACGGGACCGGTCATGACGGTGAGCAACTCACTGCTGGCGGTCGATGGCGCGCTGTCGCTCAACGACGCCAAGCTCGTCCGCAAGGGCGCGGCGGTCACGATCGACGCGCCCGACTCCGACTTCCGCGCGGCAGGCACCGTGAGCGCGCTCGCCGACACGCCCGGGACGCAGGGGGTCGAGCCCCAGCGGTACTACTTCGGAGTGACGTTCACCCAGGACGCGCCCGCCGCGCTCGTGGGCGCCTCGGTGGTGGTGACGATCACCGTGAGCAGCACCGAAGGCAACGTCCTCACCGTGCCCATCGCCGCGCTCTCGGTCGCGGCCGACGGCACCTCACGGGTGCAGGTCCGCGAGCGCGGCGCAACCCGGACGGTGACGGTGAACCCCGGGCTCGCGGCGAAGGGCATGGTGCAGGTCACGCCCATCAAGGGCACGCTCGCCGCCGGTGACCTCGTCATCGCCGGCAGGGGCTCGGCCCCGGCGGCCGGCGCCGCATGACGTCGGTGGCTGACGGTCGTCGTGTCGGTCGCGTCACGGCGACCCTTCTCGTCGGTGCCTTGCTCTTGCTTGCGGGCTGCAGTGGTGGCGGTGGCTCGAAGAAGCCCTACAGGACGATCGAGGAAGAGCTCGGCCTCGAGCGCGAGGGGATCGTGCAGCGCCAGGCCACTGCCGGGAACCTCATCCGGGCGTGCATGGGGCGGGTGGGGTTCGACGGGTACACCGCGGAGCCGAAACCCCCCGGCGCGGACCTGAGCGACGAGGACTACGAGAAGCAGTACGGCTACGGCATCACGACGGTGTACGGCAAGGAAGAAGGGGCCGCCAACCAGACGTACCGCGACTCGATGAGCCCTACGGACCAGGTCGCCTACGACCGTGCGCTCTACGGCGACGATCCCACTGCGACGTTCGCCGACGCAGTCGACAACGGAGACTTCACCCGCGTCGGCGGCTGCACCAAGGAGGCGACCGACAAGGTCTTCGGCGGTGCGGCGGTGATCCAGAGCCTCCAGACCAAGCTCGACGCGCTCGACGACCGGATCCAACAGGATCCGCGCATGGTCAAGGCTGTCGGCAAGTGGAGCACGTGCATGCAGAAGGCCGGCTACGAGGACCTCGCCGCGCCCGACGAGGTCGACACCGTCCTGCACAACAAGCTCGAAGCGATCGTCGGGCCGCCCGAGAGCCCCAAGCCCGACTACGACAAGGCCGCTTTGTCCGCATTGCAGAACGAGGAGCGCGCCATCGTGGCGGCGGACGTCAAGTGCGAGGCCAAGAACATCGACGACGTCGAGCTGAAGATACGCAAGGAGTACGAGGCCACCTTCCGTGAGCAGAACGCGGACCTGATCAGCAAGGTGCCTCCTCCGTGATCGACCTCTCGGGGGCGCCCGCCGACGGCCATCGCCTCGCGGGCGGCCTCGACAAGCCGGTCGTCCGGCTCTCCAAGGTCTCCCGCACCTTCGGGGCCGATCCTCCGGTCCACGCCCTGCGCGACGTCGACCTCACGATCTGGCCCGGCGAGTGGGTGTCGATCGTCGGTCCGTCCGGTTCCGGGAAGTCGACGCTGCTCAACATCGTCGGGCTCCTCGACCGCCAGACGGCCGGCATGTACCGCCTCGTCGGGGTCGACGTCGCCGCGCTCGACGACCTCGGCCGCGCCGGGCTCCGGGGACGCACGATCGGTTTCGTCTTCCAGGCCTTCCACCTGCTGCCCCATCGCACCGTGCTCGAGAACGTCATGCTCGCCGAGCTCTACGTGGGCGCTCCCCGGCACGGCCGGCAGGAGCGCGCCCGCGCCGCCCTCAACCGGGTGAGCCTCGACGACCGCGCCGACTTCCTTCCCACCAAGCTGTCCGGCGGCCAGCAGCAACGAGCCGCCATCGCGCGCGCGCTCGTCGGGGAGCCCAGCCTGCTGCTGTGCGACGAGCCCACCGGTAACCTCGACTCGCACAGCGCCGAGAGCCTGCTCGACGTGTTCGCCCAGCTCTCCCACGACGGGCTCACGCTGGCCGTCATCACCCACGACGACAAGGTTGCGAGCCGTGCCGGGCGCCAGGTGCGCATCGTCGACGGTGCGCTGGACGAGCTGACGCCGCCGAGCGCGGGCAACGGCCAGGTGCACGGGTCGTGAAGCTCCGACGTCGCGGCCGATCGGGGCCCGCCACCGCGAAGCCCCGGCTCGCGGCCAGAGATCTCTTCGAGGAGTGCCTCGCCAGCCTCCTCGCCCGTCCGGGCCGCGCCGTCTTGACCGTGCTCGGCACCGTCGTCGGTGTCGCCGCGCTGGTCGCCACCCTCGGCCTCTCGAAGACGGCCGGCAACCAGATCGTCGGCCGCTTCGACGCGCTCGCCGCCACCGACATCGTCGTCACCCCCAAGACCGGACGCACCGGCCGCGCCGTCAGGCAGAACGTGCTCCCCTGGGACGCCGAGCAGCGCGTCGGCCGGCTCAACGGCGTCGTGGCCGCCGGCACCCTGACGGATGTGAACGTGAGAGGCGAGCTGGTCCGGGCCGTGCCCGTGAACGACCCACAGGGCCAGACCCAGTTCCAGGTACCCGTGAAGGCCGCTTCCCCGGGCTTGTTCCGCGCCGTGCGAGCCAGGCTCAGCACCGGCCGTCTGCCCGACGCGGGACACTCGGCGCGTGGCGATCGGGTGGTCGTGCTCGGCCCCAACGTGGCCGCGCAGCTCCATGTGACGCGGGTCGACAACCAGCCCGCGATCTACATCGGCGATCGTCTGTACGTCGTCGTCGGCCTGCTGTCCACGGTCCAACGCCAGCCGTCGCTGCTGGGATCGATCGTGATCCCCGAGGGCACGGCCCAACGTGAGTTCGGCCTCACCGCACCGGGATCGGTGCAGGTCGAGACGCGCATCGGCGCCGCGAGCGTCATCGCCGGGCAGCTGCCGCTCGCGCTCAACCCCGCCGACCCCCGGGTCCTCAAGGTCGCCGCGCCTCCCGAGCCCCGCCGGGTCCGCGCCGGGGTGCAGCGCGACCTCAACTCGCTGTTCCTCCTCCTCGGCGGTGTGTCGCTGCTCGTCGGCGCGATCGGCATCGCCAACGTGACCCTCGTGTCGGTGCTCGAGCGGGTCGGTGAGATCGGGCTGCGACGCTCGCTCGGCGCCGCACGCCGCCACATCGCCGCGCAGTTCCTGATGGAGAGCACCACGCTCGGCCTCGTCGGCGGCGTGGTGGGTGCCGCGGTGGGCACCCTGGTCGTCGTCGGTGTGGCGGCAAGCCGCGCCTGGACACCGGTCCTGGAGGCGTGGGTGCCGCTGGGCGCTCCCCTCCTCGGGGGTGCGGTCGGCCTCTTGTCCGGTCTCTACCCTTCCGCCCGTGCCGCCGCGCTCGAACCGGTGGAGGCGCTGCGCTCCACGATGTGAGGGCGGGGGCGTGATTCCCTGCGGGATCGGTGGAGGTAGCGCGGCCTGGCGCGAAGCGGTACCGTCGGTGGCGGCTGGGGGTGGTGATGTTGTCCATCCCGGAGGGGGAGGGGGGAAGTGTCGACGATCCAAGGGCTCACTCCCGCGGTGCCGTGCCTGTTTCCCGGTTGCACTGAGACGGTGCGCTTCGATCTCGCTTCCGCCAACGGCAATGGCCCGACGCCGCGTGCGCACGCGAGATGTCCCAACGGTCACCCCCATTACGCCGAGGACACCGTGCGGTACGGGACCGACCGCGAGGCCTGAAGATCCGGTGCCCGTGTAGACGGTCGCTACCGACCGCCCGCGGACGCCCACGTCTCGACCAGCGGGTTGCGTCCGTCGAGGCTCCCTTCGGAGCCGTAAGGACGAAACCGGATGAATGCCGACTCGTGATGGAACGGCTTCCGGCGCTGCGCGGCGATTGCCACGGGATGGGCCGCCTCGCGTTGGCCATACGCATAGGCCGAGAGCGCGTCCGTCGACTGCCAGAGCGAGAAGGTGGAGACGAGCGGAGGGCGCGCCAGCCCGGTCGCCCAGATCAGACCCGGCGCACCGACGACGGCGCCCTCGGCCTTGGCGCTGGCGCGTAAGAAGCGGACGACCTGGGTGACACGGAGTCGGCCGAGCGTGAGCGCGGCCGCGGGCCCGTCGAGCTCGACGTCGTGCTTCGTCGGCACGTCGCTCGGGAGCCCCGGCCACGAGCCCGACGCCCGCAGTGGATCGAGTCGAACATGCCATCCACCTGCGAGCGTTGCGGCCATCGGGTGATCGGAGAGAAACCCGTCGAGGGCGTCGTCGTCGTCCCAGAACGCGATGAGCCCGACGCGGCTGAAGGCCGGTGAGGGGAGGACTGCGCCGCTGAGCGGCGCGGTGAGGGCCACGTTGGCGTGCCGCAGGCCAGGTGTGGAGGTCGGACGCGGGGCCCGGCGGAGCACCCTCAACGCCGATCGGACGCCGACGTCCGAGAGGTGAACCGATGCGATCATCGCATCCAGCATTCAGCGCGTCGGCGGCGAGGGTCAATCCGTGGACATCGGCAGGAGGGCAAGTGGTCCGCTCGCGTCGTTGGCGATCCTCTCGACGGACCGACACGCGCCCGAGAGACTGAACCGCGGGATGGGCGATCGCAACGAGGCGAACCGCCGCTGGGCCGACATGCTGGCCGAGTGGGCGATACCCGACGAGCTGCTGCAGGCCGCGCCCGCTTCGCCCTTCTTCTTCGATCCGACGGTGTTCATCGCGGCTGCAGACGAGGCGCTCGCGCGTGCGGGGGATTCGCCGTCGGACGCGGCGGCGCGAGAGTCCCTGCCGGAAGGCGGCGCGGTGCTGGACGTCGGTGTGGGAGCCGGTGCCGCGAGCCTGCGGCTCGCGGCACGAGCCGGGCACATCGTCGGTGTCGATCTCAGCCGTGAGCTGCTCGACGTGTTCGCAACCCGCGCGCAGGCTCTGGGCGTCGAATCGACGACGGTCGAGGGCGGGTGGCCGGACGTCGCGGCGCGAACATCACCTGCGGACGTGGTGCTGTGCCACCACGTCGTCTACAACGTGGCCGACCTGGCCGGCTTCGCGGACGCGCTGACGGCTCACGCCACGCGGCGGGTCGTGGTCGAGCTCACGACGACCCATCCCCTGGCCTGGATGGCCCCCTACTGGGAGGCCGTTCACGGACTGGGCCAACCCGATCGCCCGACAGCCGATGATGCCGTGGACGTGCTGGCCTCGCTGGGGCTCGACGTGCGGCGGCAGCGCTGGCAACGACGGCTCCAGATGATCGGCGAGTCGGATGCCGATCACGTGGCCCGCATCGCCCGGCGTCTGTGCGTTGGGCCCGCACGACACGCTGAGGTCCGACGGCTCCTCGAGGAGACGCCGCCACCCGACGCGCGCGAAGTGACGACGCTCTGGTGGGAGCCCACGGGCGGCTGAGCACGTCTGGGTAGGGTGCCTCGTGGACATCGGCGCTCACCTCCCACTGATGGACTTCGGTGCTCATCCGTACACCCTGGAGCATCTCGTCGAGTACGCGCGCGCGGCGAGGGCGCTCGGCTTCAGTGCTCTCGCCGCCAACGACCACCTCGTGTTCTCCGTCCCGTGGCTGGATGGTCCAACCGCCCTCGCGGCGGTGATCGGCTGCTCCGGTGACATGACCCTGGCCACGACGGTCGCCCTGCCCGTGGTTCGGGGGCCGGTCCCGCTGGCGAAGACGCTCGGGGCGATCGACCGACTCTCGGGCGGGCGACTCATCGTGGCGGTCGCGCCCGGTTCGGCGCAGCAGGATTACCAGGCCGTCGGCATCGACTTCGAGGAACGCTGGGCGCGCCTGGACGAAGCTGTCCAGGCACTGCGCGCGCTCTGGCAGAGCGACGCGGAGCCGTTCACCGGTCGCTTCTACTCGACACGAGGGATCACCCTCGACCCTCGTCCCGCGCGTCCCGACGGCCCGCCCTTGTGGATCGGTAGCTGGGGCTCGAAGGCGGGTCTGGGTCGAGTGGCCCGCCTTGCTGATGGCTGGTTGGCATCGGCGTACAACACGACACCGGCGCTCTTCGGTGAGGGCAAGCAGTACCTCGACGGCCAACTCGCACATCACGGCAAGGACCCCGCGACCTTCCCCAACGCGCTCGCGACCATGTGGTTCTACATCACCGAAGACCGCGGCGAGGCCGACCGCGTGATGCGAGAGCGGGTGGTACCCACGATCCACCGCCCGGAGGAAGTGCTAAGGGAGCGCCTTCCCGTCGGGCCCGCTGAGCTGTTCGCCGAGAAGCTTTCGGCCTTCGCGCGCGCGGGCGTCCAACGCGTCTTCATCTGGCCGGTGGCGGACGAAGCGCGACAACTGGCGCGGTTCTGCGAGCACGTCCTCCCGACGATCTCGTGACGAGCCATACCGACGGTTGTGCCGCGCATGCCTCCTCCGGTCACGTTTGTGGTTCGATGGCGACGTGGACGGCATCCACGATCTGGGTGGGATGCAGGGATTCGGACCGGTCGACGTCGAGCCCGCCGAACCCGTCTTCCACCACCCGTGGGAAGGGCGCACCTTCGCGGTGGCC
>Ga0066708_10000297_pt1 | contig 12556 bp, 9 predicted proteins | sample GraSoiAngelo_157_FD_66504 | JGI IMG/M metagenome (GOLD analysis project Ga0066708, IMG submission 66504) | Grasslands soil microbial communities from the Angelo Coastal Reserve, California, USA - 14_1009_16_20cm | ecosystem: Environmental > Terrestrial > Soil > Grasslands | place: USA...
GGTGGCGGTGGTGGCGGTGGCGGCGGCGGCGGTGCACCTGCTTGCGTCACCGGCCCTAGTCCCACGGTACTCGAATGGGAGCCGGTAAGCGACCCAAATCTTGTTGGTTATCGCATTTATTACGGTACCTCCTCATTAACGTATCCCCAGTCCCTGGATGTGGGTAAGAACACTATCTATACAGTGATGGGACTGAGCAGCGGAACGAGATACTATTTCGCGGTGACGGCCTATATAGGGTTGAATGACGAAAGCGTAATCTCGAACGAAGTTTGCAAGACGATAACTGTATCGGACTGACGTAGGCGAGCGACGAATGCAGCCGCCGAAGATTGTAGAAGCCCATCCAGTCGATGTGCGGGAGTGCCGGAATCGCCGGGGTGTCGCCGAAAAGCGGCGCCCCAGCGCATCAGATGACAATCGGCCGGCACGTTCGACGGCATTCGGGTGCGCGCTGCGTGCGATCTCTCGGACCTTGCATCCTGCCCGGTATCCCGGTCGACCATTTGGCATAAAGTGTGTAGTTCTGCCGTACAACGAATGCAGGGGAGTATGACAAGTGCATAAAGCGTGCTTCAATTGCAGGTCGGAGCAACAAGCACGAGATCAGGCACCATTTTTTTTGCACTGACTGGGAACGAGAACCGGGCCACAGCGACAGGTAAGGAGGCTCCGATGTTAGAACGACCTATGGCCACCCGACGGCTGACCCAAGCCATCGTACTCGCGGCCTTATCGCTTCTCTGGGCCACCAACGCGCAGGCTGAGGAGCTGCGATGCATCGGGTTGGGTGCCAATTGCATCTGCAGCGAGCCACTAGATACGCCCACGCTTGTAGGTAGCACTTATTGGTGGAATCCTGCCGATAGCATAACGAAAGAATGTAGTGGCGAAGGGGCCTCGATTGGTGGCGCTATCCTCCGTAATTCCGCCCCGATCTCCTCCACGGACGCGACGGCCATGGCAGCATTGCCGTCCGGCCATACCATGTTGAGCTTCGTGCGGGGAGAGGACGATCATCAAGGGATTTTTTTTGTGGGGAATGGGCTACCGGTGAGCGCGAGCTTCGTGCGGCTGGCCGCCCGTTGGTACATCTGGCATACCCCAATATTCGACTTTAAGGGAGAGGGAACTTGCGAGAATTCCAAGATAGCGGAGTTCGACAATGATTCTCGCGTGGATGTTACCGGGGGGTTTCATTCCTATAACTATTTGACATTTAGCCCGCCCATCGATTGTTGCGTCAGTGGTCCTGGCCCAAATAGTGGGGTGCCCACCAGTCAGATGAAGGGCAAGTGGTGGCGATTCGAGGCAGTGCTCACGAATCGTGCCGGGCCGAACTACAATATGAAATTTTTCGGGAAGAACATTACCGACAATGGACCCGAGCTGACCATAATTGACCTTTCCACGAATGGGTCGGTCGCCAATTTGACGCCGCCGAGCTTGATGTCCCAGATTTTGTCGAACAACTACCGGTTTTCCGCTACGGGCAGCTGTCGGGGTTGGCTTGGCATTTCGCACTATATGATGGCCGGATGGACGACCGACGCCGGACAGCGCATCGGGTCGGCGACGGAAGTGGAAGGGGCAGGGGGTACGATCACGCCCCCTCCTTCACCGAAAAATCTGAAAGTTCAGTAAGAGAGGTTCAAATGGCCGCATATTTTTCAAGTCGCTGGTGCGGAACGTGTGTTCTTATGCTCTGCTATCTACCGATACCCGTGTTAGCGCAAGTTGGGATTGCAGCGAAATATGTGCGGGATATCGGCATTGGCTCCGACCCCGCCGTCGTCTTTTCTGAAAATTTTGAGTCGAGCCTCACGACATTCAGCGCCCGCTTTACAGGAGGCGGTATCAGCGGCATCGGCATCTCGATCGATCACGCTACGGCGAGTGGGGGCGTCCAATCTGTCCGGCTCATGCCGGATGGCGGTAACGGCACGCTCTATCATCAACTCTCGACCAACTACGATCTCCTGTACCTGCGCTACTACGTGAAGTATCTCGGCAACGTCTCGCACCATTCGGGCGGCTACATCGGCGGTTACTATCCGCCCACCAGTTTCCCACAAGGGGACGCGGGACTCAGAGGCGTGCGTCCGAATGGCGATAAGCTCTTCATCTCAGGCTTCGAGCAGGAAGGCAATCAGGGCACCGGAGTGCCGAATGTGCGCCTCGGCACCTATAACAACTGGATCGACATGCAGGGCGCGGCGTTCGGAGGACAATACTACGGGCGGGATCTGCTGGTGACCGAGAACACGCCGCTCCGGGTCAACACCTGGCAATGCGTGGAGATGCGCGTGAAGATGAACACGACGAGCGGAGGCCATGACGGGGAATTACAGTACTGGATCAACGACACCCAGATCCAGAACTTCATCCCCGGCTCGCCGGTCGGGACCTATGATTCGACGGGGAACTGGATTACGGGAAGTGGTTCAGGATTTCCTGGCCTCCAATGGCGCGATTCGCTGGTCTACGGCGCGAATTGGATCAAGATTCAGAATTATAGCGATGTGGGCACGATGTATGACGTGCTCTTCGATGATCTCGTCGTCGCCACATCACGGATTGGCTGTATCAACGCCGGATCTGTGACGCGGCCTGCAGCACCAACGAATCTTCGAGTTCTTCCTTAAATTAACGTGTTTTTCCTCACCCTGCGCCCAGTCGTGCCAACGACTTTTTAGGCGAGATTGGCTTCACCATAGAATGGAAGGGCGGCGGTCAGGTTTATCGGCCAAACTTCTGAGGATGTGGTAGGTGCGGCGTGTTTGTCCGTCCTTTATTGGGAAGGGAATTCGATTCGACAGGAAGAGGACAGTGAGGCGCGCCGCGGCACTGATTCGGGCTTGTCCGGTCATCTGTCGTTGCAATGTCAATGGCAACTCAAGTCCTCTTTGAACAGAAGATTCGGTGCGCCAATGCGACGTCCAGTGCGAATGCGACGGTTTCGTGATGGTCTTCCCTGCCACCGAAATGCTCGGCGGTCACCTTCTCCAGGACGTCCGCGTCGAAGATTCCGGCCTCCAGAACTTGGCGCGAGCTCAACGTATCGAGCGTGAGCTCGCGAAGATCCTGCCGGAGCCAGCGCGCCGACCGCCGGAAATCGTGGAGCGTTGCCAACCCGATTCGCTCGATTGTGCTGCTCAGTGGGCCGTCATCGAGGCGCCACTTCTGGACAGCCATCCCAGCAAACGTCGCTGCGCCCCACAACAGGCCGGCCGGCGAAACACCGCCTGTCGCACGCCACCCGTAGTTGATAGGGTAAGCCGCGGCAAATCCTCCCAGCGCTGCAACAAGGAGCGTTGGAACGACGTGGATTCGGGCTCGCCGAAGAATCGATGCTTGAGGTCCCTGAGGCGCATCTTGATCAGCGACCCTGAGGGCGCAGACCCGCCTACCGGCCGCATGGACAGTGTCTCGACGAGCGCTCGGTCGGCATAAGGGCTCTTCTGGATTGCAAAGTGATTCCCAATGGAAAAATTACCTACGGAGGAAAACGGAATCTCCTGTTGTAAAATGAACTCGATGGCCGACATTCCGCTTCCGTAGAGCTGGCGGAGCAGCCAGTGACCGGCTTCCGTGCTTGCGTCTCGGAGCGCGGGCGACAAGATGCCCAGCTCCGCCCTTCGCGTGCTAACGCCTTCGGTCCCTCCGCGGCCCACCTGGTTGCCCAGATTCCCCGAGATTCTCGCGTCGAAAGAACCACCGAGCTGGTGGTAGAGGTACACTTCGGGCGCTTGTCTGAGACTCGCCAGTCCCCCCGAGAGCCGACTGGCTTCCTGAACGTAGTCCGCCAATCCACGGGCGAACCTGTCGCCGATCGTCACGAGCGAGTGAGACACGCCGTAGGCGCGACATAGCCGCGCGGCAGCGCGGGCATCGAGCGACCGGTTCACACCGCTCATTGTCACGGCCGGCACGAGTCGGTTTTGATCCGCAAGTGTCGTGAATACAGTCCGAGTATCGAGACCCGCCGTGAGGGATAAGACGCTGCTGGTCACTTCCATCCGGCGTACGGAATCGGTGAAGGCATCTATCTGTCGGTTCAGGAAGGTCTTCCAGTCCACGGGACTGGCCCCCGGAAGACGCCACGCTCGCTCAACGGCGATTCCGCGCTCGCGACTGACCAAGACCTTAGATCCCGCCGGAAGCAGCGTCGTGTTCTTGAACAACGTTCGATGACCCAACGGTTGGCCGATTCGACCGAGGTCCACGACACCGGTCGGACTGAGCTCGAGCCGCACGCCAGAAACGCTCGCCAGCGAGCATAGGTCCGACGCAAGCACAACGCGACGGCAATCCTTGTGCAGGAAGACAGGAGGAAGCCCAACAATGCTCGTGTAGAGTGTCAAGGAATTAGCGGAATCGTCGTAGCCCACGGGCGTCGCGTTCACCAGACTCGTCAAGCCTCGAGCGGCGGTCCATTCGGCATCGTCTCCGAGCAGCAGAATCCGAGGTTTCGCAGCCGAGACGACGTCGTCACGGGCTGGAAGCTGTCGCGGACGGAACCAGAGGCGAACGGAGCCGTGTCCGAGCGCCACCCACTCCTCCGCTCTGTCACTGTGCACCACTGTAGACGTCGGAGCGTCGGAAGGCGTCTCGGTGAGGAACAGCACTGCGACGAACGACTGGATCTTGAGTGGTTTGTAGTCGATCATCACAGTCTCATACGGCGGCAGCAAGCAAAATAATCGAGGCCGTTTGACCGCCGATTCTGTTCAACAGGTGCGCGGATCGCAATTGAATCACAGAGAGGAGGGCTCTATTGTGAATATAGGCTGTATTATGTGCAATGTGCGAGGGCTCTCGTAGTCGCTGACAACACACGAACTTGCTCCGGCGAAATTGGGGCCGGATTGATTCGCCTATGTCTCGAGCCGATCTACCGGAAGAAGCGCACCAGCGTTTCCCGCTGCGGCGCGTGGTTGCGTGCGTGTAGAGCGCCGCACGCATGCCCCGTGGAAGACTCATGCACCGCACTTCAACACTTAACGACAGCCCTTTTTCTGTCTAAACCAGTGGAGCCACTGCTCTGTCATGATTATCTGTCACATCTGGGATGCGGATTATCCATGGGACGTTCGTGTGGAAAAGGTATGTCAATCATTGCAAGCCAAACACGAAGTCCATCTTATCTGCCGAAATGAGAAACGATCGCCGCGTCATGAAGTGCTCGATGGGACGATCATCCACCGTCTCCCATCGCTTCCTAAATGGCTTGGCCCTTGCCATAAAATAGCGGGCCTTCCTTTCTTCTTTAACCCCACCTGGCTCGGAGCAATTTGGTCGACCGTCAAGCGGTCCCGAGCTGATCTGATACTGGTTAGGGACATTCCTCTCGCGCTGACAGCCATCCTGGTAGGACGCTGGTACAACATTCCCGTGTTACTCGATCTCGCCGAAAACTATCCGGCCATGCTGGAAGATCAACGCCTGTATAGCCCTAAAGGCTTCATTGGACGTATGGTTCGCCATCCAGGCTTAGCCAAGATCGTAGAGAGAACCGTCGTGCGGCTAGTCGACCACATCATTGTCGTCGTGGAGGAGTCACGGGATCGGCTGGTCGATATGGGAATTGATCCCGGCCGGATCACGATAATTACGAACACTCCTCCGCTCGATCGGTGGAGTGAAGACTGTGCAGCAAAGACGTCGTCAGATGTCCGTGATCGGGCACATTTTGTCTATCTCGGCAATCTCGACGGGAGCCGAGGTCTTGATACGGCGATCAAGGCAGTAGGACTTCTCAAGGATCGCGGTCACTATGTCAAGCTTTCGATTATCGGGACAGGGCCGAACATTGAACTGCATCGGAAGCTGGCCGAGGGCCAGGGGGTGGCAGATCGGGTTGCTATCACGGGGCGACTCGAGTTTTCCAAAGTGCAGAAAATCATGATGGAAGCGAATGTGGGACTGATCCCTCACTATAGTACGCCATCCTGGAACTCGACGATTCCGAATAAGCTGTTTGACTTCATGTCGATGGCCAAACCTGTCGTGGTCTCAAATGCTAGGCCGACGGAACGGATCGTGGAAGAGGTGCAATGCGGGATCGTGTTTAAAGAGAGAGATGCGGAAGCTCTCGCGACAGCGATGATGGCAATGGAGGATAAGGCGTTGAGGGACCGATTTGGCAGGCAGGGGAGAGAAGGGTTCGTGAAGAGATACAATTGGACGGTTGACGAACAACGACTATTCGAGTCTCTGGATTCCGCAGTCCATGCTCATAGAGGGCGACGCTAATGTGCGGCATTGTCGGTGTTGTCGATCTGCAGGGGCGCTCCGTGGATCCATCATGGATCGATTCCATGAACGACTCGATCGTCCACCGTGGCCCTGACGACAGCGGTTCCTATGTCCGAGGCAACGTCGGACTTGGGATGCGGCGCCTTTCCATTATCGATGTGGCCGGCGGCCATCAACCGGTCTACAACGAAGACAAGAGCGTCTGGGTTGTCTTCAACGGGGAGATCTACAACCACCTGGAATTGCGAGAGGATCTTGAAAAGGCGGGACATCGCTTTTACACGGACAGCGATACGGAGACGCTCGTCCACCTCTACGAGCAGTACGGCGTGGAAGGGGTATCGAAGCTTCGCGGCATGTTTGCCTATGCGCTTTGGGATGAAAGGGCTGAGCGGCTGCTTCTGGCAAGGGATAGAGTCGGGATCAAGCCTTTGTATTATGCCGTGATCGGCGGTTGTCTGGCCTTTGCTTCCGAGCTGAAAGCACTCATTCGGCTTCCCTGGTTTGATCCGGACATCAATTCCGCTTCCATCGAGCGATTTCTGGCTTTTCTCTATGTTCCGGGTCCCGAGACGGTCTACCAGGGTGTGGTCGAACTACCGCCAGCTCATATCCTCGTGTACGAAAAAGGCAGAACCTCGATTCAGCGATACTGGACTTTGCGGTATCAATCGCGCGATGACGTGCGCGTCGAAGAATGGGCTGAACGTGTGCTGCATCAGTTTCGGGACAGCGTCAAGAGTCACCTGATGAGTGAAGTGCCTCTTGGGGCATTCCTGTCCGGTGGAATCGATTCGAGCGCGATCGTCGCGGCGATGGCCATGGAGTCCTCAAAGCCCGTAGTGACGTTCTCGATCGGGCACGAGGGAAAGGGCGCGTTTCAGGACGAGCGCCCGTATGCTCGTATTGTCGCGGATCGTTATCGAACCGAACATCACGAGTTCGTCGTCTCCGCAGATATTCAGGGTATAGTGCCAAAGCTAATTGCCTGCTTCGACCAGCCATTCGCCGATTCCTCCGCGATTCCCAATTACTACATCACCAAACTAACCAGGCAGCACGTGACCGTGGCTCTGTCTGGACTGGGGGGGGATGAGTTAGCGGGGGGATACGAACGGCATTTGGGCATGCAGTGGGCGGAGCACTTTCGAAGGCTCCCCAGCGTCGTTCGAGGGCTGCTCGGTGAATACTGGATCCACCGACTTCCTGACTCTCCGACCGGCCATCCGGGCATGAGCCGGATCAAGAGATTCCTTTCGTCTGCGGCGAATCCGACGGCTGAACGCTATGCCGCTTTCGTCATGGCGCATTCCGTTTCTGAGCGGGCACGGATTCTCTCACGAGACTTTCATGCCGGTGCCAAAGCGCAGTCCTCCAATGAGATGGTCGAAGCGGCATTCAACTCTAATGACGCCGATAGTTTGCTGCACTATCTGTTACTCTGCGACATGCAGCTCTATCTTCCCGGCGATCTGCTAATGCTGACGGATCGAGTCAGCATGCTCCATTCTCTGGAAGTTCGTGTGCCCTTTCTCGATCATCCACTCATTGAATTGATGGCACAGGTTCCCGCACGGCACAAGCTAACGTTATGGTCGAAAAAAGCATTGTTCAAGCGCGCATTTCGGGGCCTGTTGCCTTCCAGTATTTTGGATCGCAAGAAGGTCGGCTTTTCTGTCCCCTTGGCGTTGTGGTTGCGCACCGAGTTGAAGCCTCTCCTGTGCGATGTGCTATCGAAGGATGGGCTCACGGCCGTCGGATATCTGGAACATGGCGAGGTCGAGAAGTTGGTCTCCGAGCACCTGTCAGGATCCGCCAATCACGAGAGTAAATTGTGGGCCCTCATCAACTTGGTGTTATGGGAGCGGCAGCGCCGGGTTTCTCAGAGTCAGGGATACCACAGATCAGCTCTGGGGCAAAGCAGACGAGGAGGGTGAAAGACTAAGTATCTAAGAGGAGGCTGCAAGATGTCCCCTGCGTAACGGAGCCAATTAAACCGGGATAACCAAAATCTATCGCTTGGCTCGTCCATAGCTTGTTGTTGTCGTAGAAAAGTCTCAAAATCCATGGACGCACTTCCTTGTCGCCAGCAAATCATGAAATCTGATGATCTAATGTTCGGAAGCATGTAAAGGGGAAACTGTGGATGAACACAGGACCCGATCCTCCCTTGCAGTCTGATACAGATCTGCAAGAGGGGGTGGTAAATCAGGCTCAGCCGGAAGGTGGGCGTCGGTCACTGGCTTGGCCCAAAACCGTAGTATTTTCGATTCTGCCGGTTCTTTTCCTCCTGTTGATTGGGGAAGGCGGGCTTCGGTTGTACTCCTGGTATTTTCGAACGGCGTATGAACGATACAACGTCTCGACGGGGCGGATCGAACTAGTACCAAATCTAGAGGTTAAGAGTCCCGGCGGCCGAAGAATTCGTATTAACTCCAAAGGATTCGTGGGCGTTGAATTCGCAGATGTGAAGCCCGCAGGCATCTATCGTGTCTTTGCTGTGGGCGATTCTTGTACCTTTGCCGGGGATTGGGACGTCAGCTACTCGGCATTTCTTGGGGGGATGCTGAATGCCGATGGCCAGAGATACGAAGTCATCAATGCCGGAATCGAAGGCTACAATTCTGAGTATGCGTTAGGCCGGATCAGGGACGACATTCTGAAATATGATCCAGATCTTGTAACGATCTATATCGGCTGGAACGACCTGATGAAAGTGAGTCCGAGCAATATGTCATCCAGTGGTCGAGTAACGTGGCTGGGGGCGGCGCTGAATCATAGTTACCTCTACAAGGGGCTGAGTAAGGTCGTGTTCTTCTACATCCGTCCCATACTGATGCCACCGGGGTTGTCGGGGAAAGCGTCCGAATATCATGTTTTTGATCAATTCGTGCCGGCCGAGTACGAAGAGAACGTCTCTGCCATGGTTGCGTTGCTTCGTGAGAGAAATGTGCGAGTATTGCTTTTCACGAGGCCGACGGTGCTCACGCGTAACATGAGTGCGGAAGATCTTAAAGCTGAGCACGTATTCTTTCCTTACTTCTCTGAAGCCTATAGCGCGCCTCGGTTGCTCAGCCTCCACGATGCGTACAACAACTCGATTCGACGCATCGCCGCGCGAATGCGGGTTCCGATCGTTGATCTGGACGAGGTGTTCAATCGACAAGATAAGCGGACCCTCTTTTGGGATACGATGCATCCCAACAAGGAGGGGCACGAATTGATTGCCACCGTCCTTGCCCCCCGAATTAGGGAGCTTCTGGCACAGTAATGCGACTCAAGGTCGCTTATCGTTAAACAAGAGTCCTCTCTGAGGTCGTCGGTGCTCTCGGATTGGTCTTAAGTCATCCCGGATAATCTAGACGACGGCAGCCCATGAACTCATTTCGCTCGTTTCGTGATAAGACTGCTGCGGTTTTGCCATCACGGCATGAAGGCCTTGGTCTGCCTTTCTTCCTCCTCCTTCTTTATCCCATGTTCGATTATGGAAGGCCGCCGAACCCAATGGGTATCCCGATGATTATTTCTGTGCTGTTAGTTGTGGCATGGATCCTGACCCCGGCCAAGAAAGTGAATCTGCAAATCGTGTGTTTCCTGCTCTTGTTGGGAGGAATGTCAATTGGTGCGGTCACTGCCGTTAATAACTATTCGGCCTACCAAGCGGTGACAACGATGGCAATCATTCTGTTGTGTATCTGTATTCCGTTGATACACTTCATCGATTCGCTGCGAAAAATTAGAATCTTCGTGAACTTGCTTATCGTAGTGTTCTTATATGTGGGGGTATGGTGCATTTTTCATGAAGGTATGGGGCCAGCGGGTGCAGCCGGAGCGCAGGATGAGAATTATACTTCGGCAATGATGTGCATTGCCCTTCCATTGGCCTATTTTTCTATTCCGTTGACAGATCGCCGTGCGGTCAAAATGTTTTATGTGGCGGCGCTTGGAATCTATGCGACGGCTGTGGTTGTGAGTTTTTCCAGAGGCGGTTTCGTTGGGATGGTCGGTGTGGTGTTGTTCTGTATTCTCAATTCACCCAGGAAAAAACAAGCGCTTGTTGGCCTGGTGATTGGAGCTCTTCTTGTGTTGATGGTGGCGGGACCTAGTTACTGGGAGGAAATGGAGACAATTACCGACACCAAAGAGGCTACTGCGCATCTCCGGCTCGAATTCTGGACGATCGCATGGCGAATGTTTGTGCACAACCCGTTGTTTGGGGTGGGTCCAGAAAATTTTCGATGGAATGTAGGAGCTTATCAATCAGTTGAACAATTGGAGACGTTCGGTCGACTGCTCACGAACAGCGTGGTGGTTCACTCGACCTACTTTGAAATACTGTCTGAACTGGGCCTTGTAGGGGGCGCGTTATTTGTAACGATTCTGTTCCGGACATTCAAGGACCTGAGGCGGATCAGATCAGACGAAAGGCTGAGGGCGGACGCAGGAAATGCTGGTCGGCGTGAGCCTATATCGGGAAACGAAAGGCTGTCTCCTACCGACGCGCAGCAGCTGCAATATTACAGCTTGGCGATAATGGGCAGTCTGGTGGGCTATCTGCTTCCGGCCGCATTCGTCTCATTCACATACTTCTCGCATTTCTGGCTCTTAGCTGCGTTGGCAGTCGCCTTGAATGAAGTTGCCAGGGAAACGACCAAGAAGTTGGAGGTTTCATCAAGTCTTGTCACGGGTATGATCAGTGAAGTCTCGAAAAAGCCGCCGAATCCCGTGCGGTCGTAAGGGGACCCAGGACAGTCCTTCCTGGCCGGCAGAGTCGAAACCGGTCAGTTCACTCCCGTCCAGTTCCCTCTAACAGCAGAAACGTGTCTAAATGGTTTCCCTGGTATGTACGCTAGAGAAGTGGCAACAAGGATTGATCATACATGTCGATCAAAAATCTGAAGAGTCTTGCTAGGAATCTTGGTCTTTTTGTTGCCTCCGCGATGTTGTCGTTGCTATTGGCAGAGTGGTCGGTAAGGACTTTGTACCCACAGCAGCTGGCCGTCTGGTATACGACGGAAGACGGGCTGGTTATACATCCGCCCGGGTTGATCACCTACCTCACCGAGTCCAAGCAGGAAATCAGGTTTAATGCCAGTGGCATGAGGGATAGAGATCATGCGAAAAAGAAGCAAAAAGATACAACAAGGATTTTGGTCTTTGGGGACTCCTTCATGGAAGCACTTCAGGTAGCCTTCGAGGACTCTTTTCCGAGCCTTCTTGAATCTGGATTGCGCAAAGCGCTGCATCGGAATGTGGAAGTTATCAATTGCGCAGTGAGTGGCTGGGGCCAGGATGATCAGCTTGCATATCTGCAGAAATATGGACGAGCGCTTGAGCCCGATCTGATTCTGGTCGCGATGACTTTGCACAACGACGTGTCCGATAACATGAGAGAACAATTTCATACACTTGCCCACGACAAGCTAATCCTGAAGCCGGTGGCGCACATGTCGGTCTCCGAGCTGAAGATCCTTCACGTCAAAGGTTTTTTCGCTTCCCACTCGCATCTCTGGCAATTGCTGAGGAAGGTGAAAAGTCTCCGCGAAATGCGAAGCGTAGCGGCGGCTTTGTCGGAGCATGTGATGCAACTGATCGGGAGAAATGAGACCGAGGAACTCAAGAGAGGATGGAAGCTGACCTTTGAACTCTTCAAAGGGATTCGGGAAGTGGGGAAAAGCATGGGAGCTGGGACAGCAATCATGCTGATACCGTTAAGACTTCAATTGCAGGATGATGCGCTCGATGGTTTTCGCACTTTCGTCGGTATGTCGACGGATGACGTGGCGATAGAAAGACCACAACAGGCAATGAGAACATTCGGGCGCGAGGCAAATATCGAGATCATTGATTTGCTGCCGACGTTGCGAAGATGGACAGTAGAGAATAAAGCTTCTCTCCATTTGCAGGACGGACACTGGAACGAAAAGGGACATCGTTTGGCTGCCGATACTGTCGTTAAAGAAATCGTCGAAAAGCGGTTAGTCACAGTAATCCCCTCCAGTTCCTCCTTAATGCCGATGGGAAACGACTGTAAACACACGGAGTTCACTTCGTGCTCTCCGCCCGCAAGATGAAGGATTGTAAATCATGGATTCTCCTTCGGTGATCAGCTGGATGCGGGCCGAGTAATCGACATGCGCGACAGCAGGGATTCCCAAGTGATCTTGCGACGACGGAATGCTGCGCCCTGCTAGATCGTCCCATGCAATGACGTCGAGATCTGCCGGCTTGCTCCAGCGCAACGCTTCGACGATCGCACGTGCCAATTGTAAGTCGGTTACCAGCTTATACGCCCAGG
>Ga0066708_10000298_pt1 | contig 12545 bp, 13 predicted proteins | sample GraSoiAngelo_157_FD_66504 | JGI IMG/M metagenome (GOLD analysis project Ga0066708, IMG submission 66504) | Grasslands soil microbial communities from the Angelo Coastal Reserve, California, USA - 14_1009_16_20cm | ecosystem: Environmental > Terrestrial > Soil > Grasslands | place: USA...
ATCGCCGATGCGGAGAAGCCGGTCGCGATCGCTGGGATCATGGGCTCCGAGAACAGCGAGGTGGGTGAGTCGACGGCCGAGGTCTTGCTCGAGGCGGCGAACTTCGAGCCGGTGGCGATTCTGCGAACTTCCGAGCGGCTGGGGCTGCGAACCGATGGCTCCAACCGGTGGGAGAAGGGCGTCGACCCCTACCTCGCAGAACATGCCGCTAGGCTCGCTACGGAACTGATCGTCGAGCTGACCGGCGCCCGTTGGCTCGGCGAGATCGATGTAAAGGCAGAGCTGCCCAAGCCGCCGGTCATTCGCCTGCGCCCGGAGCGGGCCAGCGCGCTCCTCGGCCTCGAGGTGTCGCCCGATCAGCAGCGCGAGACACTCACCAGGCTCGGCTTCGAGGTCTCGAAGCGCTTCGATGTCACCGTGCCGACCTGGCGCGCGCGCGACGTGACTCGCGAGGCCGACCTGATCGAGGAGGTCGGGCGGTTCAGGCTCGACGAGATCTCCTTCACGCTGCCGCTTCGCCGGGAGATGTTCGGCCGCCTAACGAAGGAGCAGCGGCTGCGCCGGCTCGTCGAGGAGACGCTGGTCGGCGCCGGTCTCGCGGAGGCCTACACCTCGAGTCTCGTTCCGAACGACCCGGAGCCGAACGCGATTCGGCTGCCCGAGCCGCTTTCGGCGGATCAGGCGGTGCTGAGGACGACGCTGCTGCCGAGTCTTGCAACCGCGGTCGAGCGCAACGTGGATGCCGCCAACGACGAGATCGCCCTGTTCGAGATCGCCCGGGTCTATCTGCCTCCCGCCGATCCCCGACCCGCGGAGCGCTGGCGCGTGGCGGGGATCCTCGAGGGCGGTTACGGGCGGGCTAAAGGCGTCGTCGAGACGCTTCACGCAACGCTCAAGCTCGAACCGCGCTTCGAGCGCGGCGAGCATGCGTTCCTGCATCCAGGCAAGACGGCCCGCACCGAGGCGGGTTTTGTCGGGGAGCTCCATCCCGCCAGGCTCGGTGGAAGCTGGGGTGCGTTCGAGCTCGATCTCGGCGATCTCTTCGGGCGCGTTCCCGACCGGCTCGCCTACGAGGACGTAATCACGTACCCGGCCGTCCGGCAGGACCTCGCCTTCGTCGTCCCCGAGGAAGTCGAGGCCGGCGAGCTGATCAACGCCGCACGCGCGGCGGCGGGGCCTGAGCTGCGTCAGGTCGAGATCTTCGACGTCTACCGCGGCGAGCAGGTCGGCGAGGGGAAGAAGTCGATCGCGTTCAGCGTCGCCTTTCAGTCGCCTGAGCGCACGCTCTCCGACGCGGATGCCGCAGCCCTTCGCCAGAAGATCGCCAATACGCTTGCCGAACGCTTCGGCGCAGTTCTCCGAAGCGGGACGTAACCAGGAGGGCTTGGCGAAACACAGTCTGTGTCGCCGGGCCGCGCTGCTCGCCCGGAGGCTGCGTCCTCAGTCGCGCCAATAGCTATGGCTATTGACGCTCCCTGCGACCTTGCCTCCGAACGACCATCGCACCCCGACAACGAGCGGCGTTCCGCCAAGCCCTCCTAAAGCGTCTCGGGGGCCAGGCGCCTCGCCATGGCCGCCATTACCTTGGTCTGGACCTGCGGTGCGTCGTCGAGCAACCGTCTGAACGAACGGTCCGTGATCACGAGCGCGCGCACAGGCGACGTGGCGATTACCGTCGCCGTCCTCGGCTCGCGGGACACGAGCGCGATCTCGCCGAAAAAGTCGCCCGGCCCGAGTCTGTTCACCCTGCGGCCGTTCTTCTTGACGTCAGCCGTGCCGTCGAGGAGCACGAAGAATTCTCGGCCCGGTGTTCCCTGGCGCGTCATCTCCTTACCCTCGCGGAGGTCGATCTCGTCCGCGAGCATCGCGATCTCCTTCAGCTCCGCGCGTGAGCAGCGCGCGAACAGCGGGACTTTGCGGATCAAGTCGGTCTTCTGGTTTCCGCCCAGTCGCACAAGCCGAGTTTAGATTGCAGCCGCGTTCTCAGCTAACAGGATCGGCGCTCCCTCGACTGACAAACCAGTCACGCGTACGTCTCGTATCCACGGGAGGTCAGTGTTCGTTCAAACTCGAAAGGGAGATCCCGTGAGCTACGTCCGCTTGTTCCTCGTCATGTCCCTGGCGGCGGTCGGCCTGATCGTCCCGGGCGCGGTCGGCGCCCGTGGCACGATCACCCAGCCGCTGATCGCCACCGTCGGCTTGCCGACCGCCCCGAATACCTACGCGATCTCGTTGAGGGACTCGAGCGGGACGGCGGTTACGCATCTCGATCCGGGCGCGTACACGATCGTGGTCCACGATTACGCGAGCCTGCACAACTTCGACCTGAGAGGCCCTGGTGTCTCGATGGCGACGGACATCGAGGGCACTTCTCAGACGACCTGGAACGTCACCTTCGCGAACGGAACGTACAAGTTCCAGTGCGACGCGCATCCGACGCAGATGCACGGCTCGTTCACGGTCGGAACAGTCACGCCTCCGCCAGCGGTCAAGAAGCTCTTCGCTCAGGTCGGCCCGAAGAGAGCGATCTCGGTGAAGAACGCCGCCGGCGCGCGAGTGAAGCGGGTCACCGCGGGCAAGTACAGCCTCAGGGTCAAAGACCTGACGAAGTCGGACAACTTTCACCTGACGGCGCCGGGCATCAACAAGAAGACCGGGGTCAAGTTCCGCGGCACCGTGACGTGGAAGTTCACCCTCCGGCCCGGCAAGGCGACGTATCGCTCCGATGCCCACAGGCTCCTGCGCGGTAGCTTCCTGGTGGTCGCAGCCGCCTAGCTACTAACGTCAGCGTCGAGCGGGCCCTGTCAGACCCGATTGATCACCCGTCGCGGTCGACAAGCGTGAAGGGGCCGACCTTTGCCTTCGTCGTCCCTTCCCGGCCCCGGCGTGCGAGCAGCCTCATCGTCGCGCCGACTCCGCCGGCGAGGAAGAAGCCCGCCCCCAGCGCTCCGGCCGCCACGAGCGGCAGCTTCGAACGCAGCTTCCCGCTGATGTCCGCGACCTGGGCGAGCCCGCCGCGCAGATCCTCCACCGCGTCGGCGAGCTGCTCGCGCTCGGCCTCGATATCGCGGCGGACCTCGGCTGCCGTGCGTCCGTTACGCGCTGCCATCGCTCTTCAACGCCTCGGTCGTCAGCTTTGCTTCTTCGATCGCCTGTCTGGGCACGGGCGTTCCCTTTCGAAGCAGGACGACCGCGACAACCGCGAGCACCCCTGAGAGCCCGAGCAGGATCGCAGTCGTGATCAGCAGCGCCAGCCAGGTCGAAACCGCCGTCGCGAGTGCCGCTGCGATCGTCGCGAAGGCGAAGCCGATCCCGAAGAGGACGAACAGCAGCGCTCCGAGGCCGAGCCCGATCCCGATCCCGAGCGCCGCCACTTTTTTCTTCAGCTCGAGGATCGCGAGCTCGAGCTCGAGGCGAGCCAGGCTGCTCGCGTGCTCGGCGACCTGCTTGGCCGCCGGGCCGACGCCGGCGTTGATCTCAGTCTCGCGGGTGGGCATGTCCCCTCCAGTCGATCACTTTTGCGATCGCGATGCCGGCGGCAAGCGCGACACCCGCGACGAGGAACGGGTTCGGTTCGCGCCCGCGCTTACGAGTCTTCGGCTTCGGTTTGGGTCGCGGCGATGCCATCTGGGGCGCGCTCGGGGCCTGCGGCTCTCGGTGAGGAACATTGGCGATCGGCGCGCGACCCTTCGCGCGTGCCTTGATCAGGCTCGGCTTCAGCTTGCGAAGAAAGGCCGCATCTTCGGCGAGCTCGTCCGCGAGCTTTGCCGTGAAGCCGCCCTTTGCGGCCGCCTTGCGCGCCAGCACTTCCAGCCGGTTGGCGCCGCGTTCCACCAAGAGGTCGGCCTTGCTCATCGCTTCGCCGGCGGCTCTTCGCCGGTCGCGAGGCGCCAGATCCGTGATGCAGCCTGTCGTGCGGCCATTGCGGAGCCCGCCGCGAGACCCGCGTACAGGCCGGACCAGAGCAGCTTGCGCAGCACGTTGGGTTGCTTGCCTCGCCTTCGGTTGCTTGAAACCTGAATAGTTATTCTCGCCGTATGCAACAGCTTCGGCAACTCCCGAAGCCCGAGCGCCAGCGTCTGATCGCGAGCGTCGTCACGCGGCGCCGCGTCGGCAGCCAGCACGAGCTGCAGGGCGCGCTCAGGAGCGCCGGGTGCGAGGTCACCCAGGCGACCATCTCGCGGGACATCCGCGAGCTCGGTCTCGAGAAGACGCGCGATGTGCTCGGGCGGCCGCGCTACGTGCTGCCGGACCGGGGGAGCCGGAGCGATCCCCGCGAGTCGCTCAGGGCGGTGCTGGCGCAGTTCGGACTCCGGGCCGTCCAGGCCCAGAACATCGTCGTCGTCCAGTCCGAGCTCGGCTCCGCGCCGGCGATCGCCCGGGCCTTGGACCGCATTGAGCATGCGAAGGTGATCGGCACGCTCGCCGGCGACGACACCTGTCTCGTGATCACGAGCGGGCCCACCGAAGCGAAGTCGGTTGCCGCCGAGCTCGGCGCGGCGATGCATTAGTGGTCTGGCCGGCGACGCTGCGCGCCGGGCCACTAGATCACCTTTCCGGCCGTGTACCAGACCGGGCCTTGCGTCTTCGCGGGGTACGAGTCCGAGACCACGTGCAGGATCCGCAGCTCGCCGCGGATTCGCGCTTCGTCGAGCCGCTCGAGGCAGCGGCGCACCATCTCAGGCGAGGCGCCATAGCCGAACGTGCGCGCGGCCCGGAAGCGGAACAGCGGGCGCGCGTCCGGCCGTGTCGGGTTCAGAGGGCTCAGCCGCAACGCACCGGGCTCGATGTAGTCGCTCGAGCTCAGCTCGACCTCTGCGTACAGGTCGCTCCAGTCGGGCGGCAACGTGGCGACGGCCGCGTCCCAGGCGTCGGCGAGAGCCGGACGCTCGCTGTCGACCTGTGTCGGAGCCTCCTCGACTCCGACGAGCTCGAGCTCGCCCCCGATGCCCTCCGCGTCGAGCCGGCGCAGCAGCTCCCGGATCCGGTCGGGACCCACTCCGGCGCCGCGGCGGGCACTCGCGAAATTGATCACCTTGCCGTGGCGGCCCGGATTGGTCGGCCCGAGCAGCGCGGCTGTGCGCGCCGAGTCCTCCTCATCGGCGACGATCAGACGCAAACGGGCCGACTGCCAACCGTCGGGAAGGCTGCTTGCAAGGCGGCGAAACTGCTCGACCAGGGGCATTGCGCGGAGCGTACTATCACGCCCGTGGCAAAAGTCGAGCAGCGCCGCGGGCTCTCCGATGAGGCGCTGCGCGAGTTCTTCCGGGAGATGCTCCTGATCCGGCGTTTCGAGGAGAAGGTCGAGGAGCGCTTCCGTGCCGGCGAGCTGCCGGGGTTCCTCCACGTCGCGATCGGCCAGGAGGCGGTCGCCGTCGGGGTCTGCCGCGCGCTCGCCGACGGCGACGTGATCGCGTCGACGCACCGCGCGCACGGGCACACGCTCGCGAAGGGCACGCACCCCAACGAGCTGATGGCGGAGCTCTATGGGAAGCTCGAAGGCTGCTCGCACGGCTACGGCGGCTCCATGCACCTGTACGACGTCGAGCGCGGAAATCTCGGTGCGAACGCGGTCGTCGGAGGCGGGCTGCCGGCGATCGTCGGCGCGGCGCTCGCCTTCAAGTTCCGCGGCGAGCCCCGGGTCGCGGTCGCGTTCTTCGGCGACGGGGCGACCAACATCGGCACCTTCCACGAGTCGCTCAACCTCGCTCAGCTGTGGGGCGTTCCGGCCGTCTTCGTCTGCGAGGACAATCATTGGGCGGAATCGACTCCGGAGAGCCAGCACTCGCCGATCCGCGACCTCAGCAAGCGGGCCGAGGCGTTCGGAATGAAGTCGATGAAGGTCGACGGCCAGGATGTCGAGGAGGTGAACAAGGTCACTGCCCGGGCGTTGAAGCACGCGCGCGACGGCAAAGGGCCGGTCTTCCTCCTCTGCGAGACGCAGCGCCTCGTCGGTCATTACATCGGCGACCCGCAGGTCTACCGGGACAAGGACGAGCTCCGCCGTCTCCAGGAGACCTCCGATCCGATCGAGCTCGTGCGCGAGAAGCTCGGGCTGTCGGACGCGGAGTACGAGGCGCTCGATCGCGAGGTGCAGGAGCTGGTGGACTCCTCCGTCGACTTCGCCAAGGCCGGGACCGACCCGAAGCCCGAGGACGCCCTCAAGAACGTCTATGCCTGAGCTCAGCTACCGCGAGGCGGTGCGCGACGCCCTCTCGCAAGCGATGCGCAACGACGAGGACGTGTTCATCATGGGCGAGGACATCGCCGAGATGGGCGGCTCGATGGGCGTGACTCAGGGGATGCTCGAGGAGTTCGGCCCCGATCGCGTACGCAACACGCCGATCTCGGAGATGGCGATCGTCGGCTCGGGAATCGGCGCGGCGATACAGGGGATGCGCCCGGTCGTCGAGGTCATGTACGAAGACTTCCTGACGATCTCGATGGAGCAGATCGTCAACCAGGCGGCGAAGCACCGCTACATGTCCGGCGGCCAGCTCAAGGTGCCGTTGACGATCCGCACGCAGGGAGGCGCCGGCTGGTCGCCTGGCGCCCAGCACGCCCAGCAGGTCGAGGCCTGGTTCGTCGGCGTGCCGGGGCTGAAGGTCGTCTTCGCGTCGACCCCTTCGGATGTCCGCGGACTGCTCTGGTCGGCGATCTACGACGACAACCCGGTTATTTTTTTCGAGCACCGGACGCTCTACGGCCTCAAGGAGGAGCTGGCCGAAGAGATCGAGCCGATCCCGATCGGCCAGGCGCGCGTGCACCGCCAGGGCGAAGACGTCACCGTGGTCGCGACCGGCAGGCTCGTGCACGAGGCTCTCGCCGCCGCCGAAGAGGCCGGACAGCAGGGTGTCTCCGTCGAGGTCGTCGATCCTCGGACGCTGCAGCCGCTCGACGAGGATGCGATCGTTGCCTCGGTGAAGAAGACGAACCGGTGCGTGGTCGCTCACGAGGCGGTAACGCGGATGGGCTTCGGCGCCGAGGTCGCGGCGGTCGTCCAACACCAGGCCTTCGACTGGCTCGACGCTCCGGTCGAGCGCGTCGGCGCGAAGTTCACGCCGCTGCCCTTCGCGCCGGTGATGGAGGAGTACGTCGTTCCGCACGCCACAGACGTGCTCGAGGCGATCCAGAAGACGGTGCAGCGCGATGGCAGCTCGTAACGCCTGGAGGGATCGTCCCCGTACGGGGACTGTCCCTGAAGCGGGTCTGGAGGGCGTATGGCCGACGAGGTGAAGCTGCCCCGGCTCGGGCAGGGGATGGAGTCGGGAACGATCGTCAAGTGGCTCAAGGCCGAGGGCGACCAGGTCGAGAAGGGCGAGCCGCTCTACGAGCTGGACACGGACAAGGTGACGCAGGAGGTCGAGGCCGAGGCCTCCGGCGTCCTGCTCAAGATCACCGTCCCCGAGGGCGAGGCCGACGTCGGCACGACGATCGCCGTGATCGGCGAGCAAGGGGAAGACGTCTCGGCCGTCAAAGCCGGAACGGCGCAGCCGGTCGCCGACGCGGCGCAGGAAGAAGGATCCCCGGGACCAGCCCGTGAGCCAGAGCGCGGGCGCGAGGCCACAGCCGCCGAACAGGTCGCCGAGGCGCGTCAGCCCGCGCAGGGCAACGGCGCCGGCGCGCGCATCAAGGCATCGCCGCTTGCGCGCCGGATTGCCCGTGAGCGGGGGATCGAGCTCGGGTCGCTCAAAGGCACCGGCCCCGAGGGACGTGTCGTCGCCGAGGACGTCGAGCGCGCGGCCGCGAGCCCGGCACCGGCGACGCCGACGACCACGCTCGCCCCAACCGGCGAGGTCGAGCGCGTCCCCCTGACCTCGCTCCGCCGCACAATCGCCCGCAGGCTGACCGAGGCCTGGCAGGCGCCGGCGTTCCAGATCGCGATGTCGGCGGACATGACCCGCACCCAAAGCCTCCACACACTCCTCGCCGAGCAGACGAAGGAGGGTGAGCCGAGGCCCACCGTCACCGACATCCTGACCAAGGCCTGCGCCGACGCGCTGATGCGGCACCGGGCCGTCAACGCGCTCTGGGCCGAAGACGCGATCGAGCTCCATCCGAGCGCGAACGTCGGCATCGCGGTCGCGATCGAGGCAGGGCTCGTCGTCCCGGTGATCCACCAGGCCGAGCGCCTGACGATCGCCGAGCTCGCCGCCGCCCGAGCCGACATCGTCGCGCGTGCGCGCGCGAACCAGCTTCGCCAGGACGATCTCGACGGCGGCACTTTCACGATCTCGAACCTCGGCATGTTCGGCGTCGAGCAGTTCGTCGCCGTCCTCAACCCGCCGCAGGCTGCGATCCTCGCCGTGGGCGCGATCGAGCGGAAGGCCGTCCCCACCGAGGCCGGTTTCGAGGCCCGCCCACTGATGACGCTGACCCTCACGTGCGACCATCGCTCGCTCGACGGCGCGACCGCTGCGGATTTCCTCAGGACGGTCAAGGCCTTCCTGGAGGAGCCCGGCCTGATGCTGTGAGTCCCGTCCAGGTCTGGTACCACGTTCGCGACCTCGACGCCGGCCGCGCCTTCTACACCGGCAAGCTCGGCTTCGCGGAGACCTACCTCGACGAGGAAGGCCGCTGGGCGAGGCTCATACGCGGCGAGATGGAGATTGCAATCGCGGAGGGGGAGCCGCAGGACGAGACCGCCGTCGCCACCGTGGACGTGGCGGACATCAAGGCCGAGGCCGAACGCCTCCGCGCCGAGGGAATCGAGGTCGGCACGGTGCTCGAGCTCCACGGAGAGATGCGCCTGCTTGACATCTACGACCCCGACGGGAACCGGATCCAGCTTGCCGAGGAGCTTTCCCGAAGCTGAAGTGGCCGCCGCCCTCGGCGGCGTTCCACTGCGCCGCCAACCGATCCTTGGCGGCGGCTACGGCTCGAACACGCGCCGATGGCGAGTGGAGCTCGACGACGGCCGCACCGCCTTCGTCAAGCTCGCGCTGGACGATGTTGCCGCGGAATGGTTGCGGGACGAGCATCGCGTCTACTCGTCGCTCGAGGCTCCTTTCATGCCGGAGCTTCTCGGCTGGTACGACGACAACTCGACCCTGCTCGCGATCGAGGACCTCTCAGCCGCCTACTGGCCGCCGCCCTGGCAACCGGGCCAGGTCGAGCAGGTGCTCGCAACGCTCGGCGACGTCGCCGCGACCGCTCCGCCGGCGGGTCTGCCGACCCTGGAAGAACTGCGCGAGCGCCTGAACGGCTGGGAGCTCGTCGCGAGCAACCCTGAGCCGCTCCTCACCAGCGGTCTTGTCGGCCGAGACTGGCTGGAACGGGCGCTGCCGCGGCTGCGTGAGGCTGCGGCGGCCTGCGACCTCTCCGGCGACGCGCTCCTCCACCTCGACGTTCGCAGCGACAACCTCTGCTTTCGCGAGGGCCACCTCTTTCTCGTGGACTGGAACCTCGCTTGCGTCGGCAATCCGTTGCTCGACCTCGTCGCTTGGCTTCCGAGCCTGCGGCTCGAGGGTGGCCCGGAACCGTGGGAGCTCATTCCCGAGAGCGGCGGGCTCGCGACGCTGATCGCCGGTTACTTCGCCTCGCGCGCGGGACTGCCGACGCCATCGACAGCGCCGCGCGTTCGGCCGTTCCAGCGCCGCCAGGCCGAGATCACGCTGCCGTGGGCGGCTCGCGAGCTCGGCCTCCCGCCGCCGTAAACTCGCGGCGATGATCAGATCCGGCGGCGCGCGCGATGTCCCGTTCCTCCGCGACATGCTCCGCCACGCTTTCTACTGGCGGACGCCGGTGGGGGACGAGGAGCCGCCGCTGACCCGCTACGTCAACGGCTGGGGCCGTCCCGGCGACCGCTCGCTGATCGTCTTCGACGAGTTCGTTCCGGTCGGCGCCGCCTGGTACCGGCTGTTCACGCAGGAGGACCCCGGCTTTGGGTTCGTCGACGAGCAGACGCCCGAGCTCGCGATCGCGGTTGTCCCGAGCCGCCGCGGCCGAGGCTACGGCCACGAGCTTCTCGGCGGGCTGCTGGACTGTGCCCGCAAGGACGGGTTCGACGCGATCAGCCTCAGCGTCGCCAAGGACAATCCGGCCCGGCACCTGTACGAGAGTTACGGCTTCGAGCCGGTCCGAGAGGACGACGGGGCGGTGGTCATGCGCGCTGCCCTCTCGGCCGCGACCTCGTAAGTAGGATCCGACCCATGGAATGCGACGTCGCAGTCCTCGGCGGCGGCCCGGGCGGCTACACCGCGGCGATCCGCGCAGCCCAGCTTGGCGCCAGGACCGTCTGTATCGAGAAAGAGCCGGATCTCGGCGGCACTTGCCTTCGCATCGGCTGCATCCCGACGAAGGCGTGGGTGCAGACCGCTTTCGCGATCAAGGAGGCCGAGCACACGTTCGCCAGGCTCGGCGTCCAGGTCGGCGCTCCAAGCCTCGACTTCGCGACCGCGAACGAATGGAAGGCCCAGGTCGTCCACCAGATGACCCAGGGCGTCGCCGGCCTCTTCAAGGCCAACGGCGTCGAGTGGGTCAAGGGCACGGGCAGCTTCAAGGACGCGAACACGATTGCGGTCGAGGCTGCAGAAGACGTCAGCTTCAAGTCCGCGATCGTCGCGACCGGGTCATTCCCGCTCTGGCCGCCGATCGAGGGCCTTGACTCGGCTCGCTGCGTCGACTCCGAGGCGCTGCTCGCCCAGACCGAGGTGCCGGGCCGACTGGTCATTCTCGGCGGTGGCATCATCGGCTGCGAGTTCGCCTCGATCTTCCGGCGCTTCGGCTCCGAGGTGACAATCATCGAGATGCTGCCGAGGCTGATTCCGGCTGAGGACGAGGACGCCTCGAAGGAGCTGGCGAAGCAGTTTGGCAAGCGCGGGATCGCGCTCAACCTCGAGAAGCAGTGCACGAAGGTCGAAGACTCGGGCCCCGCGCTGACCGTGTACTTCGGCGATGGAGAGACGGTCGAGTGCGATCTGATGCTCGTCGCCGTCGGCCGGGGCCCGACGGTCGAGAACCTCGGGCTCGAGGAGATCGGCGTCGAGTTCGACAAGCGGAAGGGGATCGCCGCCGACGAGCACCGGCGCACCACGGTCGGCCACATCTACGCCGTCGGCGACTGCGCGGGCTACTGGCAGCTGGCGCACACGGCCTTTCGCGAAGGTGAGGTCGCCGCGGAGAACGCGGCCGGCCACGACGCAATCGTCGACAACCGGGCTGTTCCGCGCCCGATCTACACCGACCCCGAGATCGCCGGCGTCGGCCTGACCGAGGCCGAGGCCCGTGAGCAGTACGGCGACGACATCGCGACCGGCATGTTCCCGTGGGTCGCGAACGCGCGCGCGGTGATGCAGAACGAGACCGTCGGCTGGGTGAAGTCGATCCACGAGACCCGCTACGGCGAGCTGCTCGGCCTGGTGATGGTCGGGCCGCACGTGACCGATCTCGTCGAGGCCGGCGTTGTCGCAATCGATGCCGAGGCGACGGTCGAGACGGTCGCGGACGGTATGGCCGCACACCCGACGCTGTCAGAAGCGATCAAGGAAGCGGGTCTGGTGGCACTCGGCCGCCCGATTCACGTACCGGTCAGGAAGCGTGCGAAAGCAACCGCATAAGGCCGTTCCCAAAGCCGCCGCGTATCCTTGTCTACGCGTGCGCCGTTAGCGAACCATGGAGACAGCCAGTGCGGCGCGGGCTGGGCGCCGTAAAAACCTGTCTCTGAGACTCGCGCCGAGGGCACGGCGCCAGAAGGAATCGTTCGACTCTGCCTTCGAAAGCTTCTATCGCGAGCGCGTCGCCGAGGTCTACCAGTACGCCCTGGCCGTCCTGGGCAACTCCGCGGATGCCGAGGACGTCACCCAGCAGACGTTCCTGAACGCGTACCGCGCGTTCCAGCGCGGCGAGCGGCCGGAGAAGCCACACAACTGGCTGATCAAGATTGCGCACAACGTCTGCCGGATGCGCTGGCGCCAGTCCGGCCGCCGGCCGCAGGAGGTTCCGCTCGAGCGCGCGGGTGAGCCTGCCGCCCCGGACGACGAGAGGGCCCCGCTCGAGGAGATTCTCAGCGCGCTCGCGAAGCTGCCCTTCAACCAGCGCGCCGCGATCGTGATGCGCGAGGTCGAGGACCGCAGCTATGCCGAGATCGCAGAGGTGCTCGGAATCAGCGTGCCGGCTGTAGAGGGCTTGCTCTTCCGTGCCCGCGGCAATCTGCGCGCACGGCGCAAGGCGCTGGCCGGCGCGCTCAGCATCGCTCCGGTTCCCGCCTCTCTCTCGTCCTTCGTCGGGGGCGGCAGCGGCGGCCTGATCGCGGCGGGAGGAGTGGCCCTTGGCTCCGAGCTGGCACTCAAAGTTGCCGCGGTCGTCGCGACGAGCTTCGTCGTGGGTGGCTTGGGATTCAAAGCCGTCAGCGCTGTTGCCACCCCCGAACCGACACCGGCTCAGGGGTCGCAGCCGCATGCTCAGGCGCAGGCTTTCGCCCCAAGCGTGCTCGGGCAGCCGGAGGTCGTCGGTCGGCAGCGCTCCGTCGACGGCTCAGCCTTCCGGCATCCGTCGCGGGCCGTTTCCCGACACGGCGCGCTCGACAGCACGCCCACCAATGACCG
>Ga0066708_10000303_pt1 | contig 12511 bp, 17 predicted proteins | sample GraSoiAngelo_157_FD_66504 | JGI IMG/M metagenome (GOLD analysis project Ga0066708, IMG submission 66504) | Grasslands soil microbial communities from the Angelo Coastal Reserve, California, USA - 14_1009_16_20cm | ecosystem: Environmental > Terrestrial > Soil > Grasslands | place: USA...
AACAGCAGCAGGACGAGCGGGATCGCGAGCCCGGTGTCGTGGAGGTAGCGGCCGAAGGCGACGTCGTTCGGCTGACCGCTCTGGGTGGCGAGCGCGACGGCGAAGATGATCGGCACCACCGCCGCGGCACCGAGCCCGAGGTAGGTCCGCTTCTGGGCGCGGAGCTTCCGCAGCTCCCAGCGGTAGATGGTCAGCACGCCGGGCATTTAGTGCAACGTCATGAGATGCACCACTAGACCGGTTCCTCGATCCTGGCCGCGGCCGGCGCGGCCCGAGGCCCGGGGCCGGCCTCCTCGCCCTCGGTGAGGCGGAAGAAGAGGTCCTCCAGCGTCGCCCGCTCGGTCGTCAGCGAGCGGATCCCGACACCCGCCGCCCCGAGCGCGACCGTGAACGCGTCGAGTGCGTCTCCCGACTCGGCCTCGAACCGCAGAATGCCGCCCTCGAGCCGCTCCGCACCGACGCCTGGGCTGGCCCGAGCGACGGCAAGCGCACGCTCTGGATCGCCCGTCTCGACGCGGTGGTGCTCGCCGAACGACTGCCGCAGGTCGTCGAGCCGCCCCTCGAACACGATCCGGCCGTGGTCCACGATCGCAACGCGGTTGCACACCTCCTCGACCTCGCCGAGCAGGTGGCTCGAGTAGAGAACGGTGATTCCTTCGCGGGCGAGGCCGCTGATCAGAGCGCGCATGTCGCGGATGCCCGCGGGATCGAGCCCGTTTGCGGGCTCGGCGAGGATCAGGAGCTGTGGGGCGCGCAGCAGGGACGCGGCGATCCCGAGCCGCTGACGCATCCCCTGCGAGTACCCGCCCAGCCGGTCACGTGCCCGGTCGGGAAGGCCGACCAGCTCCAGCACCTCGTCGATCCGTACGGCGGGCGAGCCGCCGTCGAGCGTCCCCAGCAGCTCCAGGTTCTGCCGCCCCGAGAGGTACGGGTAGAAGGCGGGCTCCTCGACGAAACCGGCGACGTCGTCGAGCGCACGTGCACCCTCGCCGACTGGATCGCGGCCGAAAAGGCGGACCGAGCCCGCGTCGGGACGGATCAGCCCGAGCAAGATCCGCAGCGTCGTCGTCTTGCCGGCGCCGTTTGGTCCGAGGTAGCCGTAGACGTCGCCCCGTTCGACGGTCAGATCGACGTCGCCCACAGCGAGCACGCGGCCGTAACGCTTGACGAGACCGCGAACCTCGACCGGAACCACCCCGAGACGATAGTCAGCGAAGCCGCTCGAGCGCGTCGTCGATCTCCTCGTCGGTGATCGTCAGCGGCGGCGTCGCCGACATCAGGCTCCCGCCGGGGCCCGCCGGAACGACGATGACGCCGCGACGAAGCGCCTCCGCCGCGTCGCCTTCGCGTGCGCGGAGCAAGCCCTTGCCGTGCCAGCCCGCGCCCTCGAAGCGCGCACCCGCCTCGACCACGCGCTCGAGCAGCTTCGGCACCTCGTCGAGCACGACGAGCGCGGCCGCGCACGCGAGCGGATTGCCCACGTGCGTGTGCGTGTAGACGTCCTCGTCGCCGAGCTCCCAGACCTGCTCGAGCTCCTCCCGGTAGAAGAGCGTCGCCGAGATCGGTAGGCCGTGACCGAGCGCCTTGCCGACGACGAGCACGTCGGCGTACTCCGCGCCGGGCCAGAGCTCCCCCGTGCGGCCGAGGCCGGCGTAGATCGCATCCACGATCAGCAGCGCCCCGCGCGCGGTGCAGCGGCGGCGCAGGACGCGGAGGAAGTCGGCCGGCGGCACCTGAGCGCCGCCCCGCCCCTGCACCGGCTCCACGATCACACAGCCGCAGCGTGCGGGCAGCGGCCCCGGATCCTCCCCGAAGCGGCGCCGGTAGACCGGCCCGGGTAGCCAAGTCCGAAATGGCAAGCGAAAGGCGTCGATCGAGGTGGCGGCGAGTGCGAGCAGGCCGGTCCCGTGGTAGGCGCCCTCGAAGGCGAGGATGCCCGGCTTGCCCGTCGCGAGCAGCGCGGTGCGGAGCGCGATCTCGACCGCGTCCTCGCCGGTGACGCCCAGCTTCGCCGGCCGGGGCAGCCGCCTGCAGAGCTCGACGGTCACCTCCGCGTCCGCGAGGTCCCCGAGCGCGTGCACGACGCGCTGTGCGCGCCAGGCCTCGAGGACCTTCGGATTCCGGTGCCCGAGCGCCGCGACTCCAAAGCCGCCTGAAAGGTCGAGGTACTCCCGGCCGTCGGCATCGACGACGCGGCAACCCTCCGCCTCGGCCCAGATCAAGCGGAGCCGTTGCGGCGGGGAACCAGCCGCCCGAGCGTGTCCGCGGCGATGTAGCCGGCGATCCTCGGATTTTCCTGCAGCCGCCGGAGCGAGTACGCGTACCAGTGCTCGCCGAACGGGACGTAGATCCGCAAGCGATGGCCCTCCCGGACGAGGCGCTGGCCGAGCTGCTCGGCGACGCCGAGCAGCATCTGGAACTGGTACTCGTCCGGGCCGAGGCCGCGACGGGCGACAATGCGGCGCGCCTCCGAGACAAGCCACTCGTCATGCGTGGCGATCCCGACGTAGCAGCCCGCGTCGAGTAGCGCCTCGAGCGCCCGCAAGAAGTTCGCGCGCACTTCCTCGTAGCCCTGGTAGGCGAGCTCCGGCGGCTCGAGGTAAATGCCCTTGCAGATCCGGACGCTCGGCCGCAGGTCGGCGAGCGAGCGAATGTCGTCCAGCGTTCGCCGCAGGTACGCCTGCAGGACGATGCCGAGATTCTCGTGGTCCGACTCGCGCAGCTTGCGATAGAGCCGCAGCGTCTCGTTCGTCGTCGACGAGTCCTCCATGTCGATGCGGACGAAGTTGTTCCAGCGCGCCGCCTCGCCGAGCACCGACTCGAGGTTCTCGCGACAGAGGTCGTAGTCGAGCTTCAGCCCGAGGCCGGTCAGCTTGACGCTCACGTTCGAGTCCAGCCCCTCGCGCTCGATCGTCTGGAAGACGTCGCGATACGCGCCGGCGATCGCGCGCGCCTCGTCGTCCCGGGTGATCTCTTCCCCGAGGACGTCGATCGTGGCCAGCTTCCCTTGCCCGTTCACTCTCTTGACCACCCGACAGGCGTCCGCAAGCGTCGGCCCGGCGATGTACCGCTGCGCCAGCATGTGCACGAGCGGTTTCGGCACCGCCGGCAGCATCCGGGCGATCGTGCGATCCAGGATCACAAGCGCGGGGATTGTAGTTGTGGGGGTCATACGATCCTCGCGTGGACGTTCGCCGCGTCGAGGATCCGGCCGACTTCCTGGCGGCCGCGTCACCCCTGCTCATGGCAGACGAGGCGCGCCACAACCTGATGCTCGGGATCGCGGGGACGCTGCGAGACCATCCTTCGCACTACCCCGACTACGGCCTTTGGCTCGCAGAGGATGGCTCGAAAACGGTCGGCGCGGCCCTCAGAACGCCGCCCCACAACCTCGTGGTTGCCCGCCCTCGCCACGATTCGGCACTCGAAGCGCTCGCGGCCGCAATCGACGAGGAGCTTCCCGGCGTCGGCTCGGCGCAGCCGGAGGCGGACGCGTTCGCCGCGGCCTGGGCAGCAAAGACGGGCGCAAAGCCGCGGACACATCGAGCCCAGGGCCTTTTCGCACTCGAGCGAGTCGAGCACCCGCCGACGATCTCCGGCCGGATGCGCGACGCCGGAGGCGCCGATCGGCCGCTGCTGCTCGACTGGTTCGAGGCGTTTGCGGAGGAGGCAATCGGCGAGTCACCCGGCCCGGAGTCAGCCGCCCATACCGTGGACCATCGGCTCGAGGCTGAACAGGCCGGCGTAAGCCTCTGGGAAGACGGTCGCCCGGTCTCGCTGGCTTCGTTCGGAAACCCGACTCCGAACGGGATCCGGATCGGCCCCGTGTACACGCCGCCCGAATACCGCCGGCGCGGGTATGCGTCGGCCCTGGTGGCCGAGCTCTCCGAGCGCCTGCTCGCCGGGCGGCGGTTCTGCTTCCTTTTCACGGACCTCGCGAACCCGACCGCGAACAGGATCTATGAGCAGATCGGCTACCGGCGTGTCTGCGAGGCCGTCGAGATCGTCTTCGAGAGCTAGCCTTCGCGCATAAAGCCTTGACGCGCCGCGCTAACGAGGGCGACCGCTTCCGGGAAAAGCACGCGCATCGCGTCCCGGAGCGCCACTGCCTGCTCGTCGGGCCCGCCCTGGGCGGAGACTTGCTGCAGTGCCGCCGCCGTCAGCTCGACCGCGGTGTTCAGCGTCAGAGTCGCGAACTGCTCCCGCTGAGCCTCTTGGACGGTCTCGGCTTGCTGCTCGGCGAACTCCCGCAGGCCGCGTAGCAGGTCCTCGGGATCGCCCCCGAAGGGAAAACCCGGTCCGCCGCCTTCCATGGCGCCACTGTAGCGGCTCATTCCAGGGGAAGCTTGTAGGCAGCTTCCACGTCGCGAGTCAGCTTGTCGACCGTTGCCGTCGCCTCCTTCATCGCCACGGCAAACGGCGAGTCGGCGCCGCCGAGGACGCGCTCGAGCCTGAGCGTGGCGGCGCCGATCGCGTCGAGGCGCTCCGGCGTCGCGACGCGAGGAGCGCCGCCGATCGCCTCCTGGAGCGCGAGGGTGGCTTCCTCGGCCTCGTCGATTCCCGCCGGGTTCTCGGTCAGCCGCAGTCCGACGAGCTGCGAGCGGAACTCGTCCAGGTCGCCGCCGCCGGCCGTTTCCTCGGCGAGCTCGACAAGGGCGGCGATCGAGACGGTCTCGCGGACGCGCGCCCGGTCCGCGACCGGCTTCCCTTCGCCGTCGAGCACGAGCCAGCTCGTCTCGCCGTCTTCGGCGCGGTACGCGCAGAGGTAGGCGCGACTGTCGGCGGAAGGTTCTGCCGCGACGATGCCGGCGACCTCTTCACCCGGGCCGGCGTAACGGATCGCGGCCTCGGCGACCCGCCGCAGATCCTCAGTTAAGGGCATCGGGCGAGAATAGACTCAGCCGCGTGGCCGAGGCCGCCTCCGCCCGGACGCGCCGCGCGCTCGAGCTCTTTGCGCCGCTCGGCCCGACCTACGAGCGGTACGCGCGAGTGCTCTCGCTCGGGCAGGATCCGCGCTGGCGCAGGTTTCTCGTTTCCCGGATCGAGGCCGGCCCCGGCGACAAGGTGCTGGACGTGGCCACTGGCACGGGCGCGGTCGCGCAGGAGCTGATCCGACAGAAGGGCTGCGAGGTCGTCGGCGTCGACCAGAGCTCGGAAATGCTCACGGTCGCGCGCGAGCAACTCCCGGCAACCGTGAGGCTCGTCGAGGCCGGCGCGGAGAAGCTGCCCTTCGACGACGCCTCGTTCGACGCGCTCACGTTCACATACCTGCTTCGCTACGTCGACGACCCGGGAGCGACGCTGCGGGAGCTCACGCGGGTCGTCCGTCCCGGTGGCACGATTGCGAGCCTCGAGTTCGGCGTGCCGGCGGGCCTCTGGCGGCCACTTTGGGCCGCCTACGTCGGCGCCATCCTGCCCGCGGCGGGCCGAATCCTCTCGCCGGGTTGGCACGAGGTGGGCCGCTTTCTCGGCGGCAGCATTCGCGAGTTCTGGCGCCGCTACCCGTTCGAGCGCCAGCTCGAGCTCTGGCGCGCAGCCGGCATCGACGAGTTGCGGCACCGCCGCTTGAGCCTGGGCGGCGCGATCGTGATCTGGGGCAACCGGGCGTGAGCGAGGCACGTCCCTCCTTCTACGCGCTCGCTCCCGGCGGCTGGCGCGACTACGTGACGCTGCTCCACCTGCCGTACACGGCCTGGCACTTGAGCTACGTCGTCGTCGGCGCGTCCCTCGCCCCGCACGTCCAGGCTGCACGGCTCGCGCTGACGGTGGCGGCCTTCTTCCTCGGCCTCGGCGTCGGCGCGCACGCGCTCGACGAGCTGAACGGCCGTCCGCTCAGGACGCGGATCTCGACGTCGATCCTCGTCGTCCTCGCCGCCGGCGCGCTCGCAGGCGCCTCCGCGATCGGGATTGCGGTCGCCGTCACCCACGACCTCTGGCTGCTGGCGTTCGTCGCCTTCGGCGCCTTCATCGCGTGCGCGTACAACCTCGAGCTCTTCGGCGGCCGCTTTCACAACGGTTTCTGGCTGGCGACCGCCTGGGGCGCGTTCCCGGTCCTGACGGCCTACTTCGCGATGGCCGACCGGATCACGGGCGAAGCGGTCCTCGCGGCCGGGTACGCCGCGCTGCTGATCCGCGCCCAGCAAACGCTCTCGACTCCCGTCCGCGACGTCCGGCGCCGCACTGTCTCCATCACCGGCACGATCGAGCGCACCGACGGCTCGCGCGTCCCAATCGGGCCGGAGACGCTGACCGGCCCGCCGGAGACAGCGCTTCGCTTGATGTCGGCCGCCAGCGTCGCGCTGGCTGCGGCGTTGCTCGTGCTTCGGTTCTACTGATCTACGATCACGTCGTGAACGCCGAGACCGCCGTACAGATCGCCTTCGCCGTCGGCGTGCTGGTCGTTGGGTCAGCGATTGCGGCCGCGCTCTCCGGGCGGGTCTCACGGCGCGTGCTCGTGGGGATCGCCGGACTCGTCGGCCTCGCCGCCGTCGGCAGTTGGATCGTCTTCGCGCTCGACGTCGAGCGCGGCACCGCCGTCGCCGCGGGCGGCTTGTCGGTGTGCCTCGCCGCGGCCCTCCTGACGATTCCGCTGCGCTCGGGTCTTGCGCGCAGCCGAAGGGTCAACGAAGACCTCAACGTCGCCGAGACCGCGCTGCGGGACCTGGTCGAGCGCGAGACGGCGAAGCGCGCCGACGAGCTCGAGCGCACGCTCGCGCGCGCCCGCGCCGATTCGTCCTCTCGCCTGGCCGAGGAGGACCGCAAGCTCGCCGACGCACGGCTGAGCGAGTTGAACCAGCGGGAGCGGCGCCTCGCCGCCGAGCTCGGCGAGACGGTGGCCCTCGTCGAGCGCCGTGTCGAGCAGCGCCTGAGCGAATGGGCAGGCGACCTCGACCGGATGCAACAGGGGCTGACAACGCGTCTCGGCGAGCTTGCCCAGCGCCAGCGCGACGCGGTCGCCGAGGCACAGGCGAGACTGGAAGCTGACACACAACAGCTCAAGTCCGCCAGCGAGGATCAGCGGGCGATCCTTGCGAAGCTGCGGCAGGAATTCGAGCGGGCCGCGGAGGAGGCGGGAACCGCCGCGCGCCGCGAGGTCGAGGTCCACGAGAGCGAGCGGCGGCGGGCGCTGCACGAGGTCTCCGAGCGGCTCCGCCAGCGCGAGCGCGATCTTCGGGAGCGCATCGCCGCCGAGGAAACGGAAGCCGTGCGCCGGATTCAGTCCGGCTTCGCCGACGTCGAACGGCGTCAGATCGACCAGCTCAGCCGGATCGTCGACCGGACCGCGAACCGGCTGTCCGAGGCGGCGGTCGAGCAGTTCTCGACGACCGTCAAGGCGGCGCGCGAGGACGCGGCCAAGCGGCTTTCCCGTGAGCTCGACCGTGCCGTCGCCCAGTTCGCGCACGACGCGCAATCCGTGCTGGCCGAGCGGCTCGCCCAGGTCTCCGACGCCGGCGCCGCGCGCGTCGACCGCAAGTTGACGGAGATCGTCCGCCGGATCGAGCAGCGTCGCGACGAGTTCCTCGACGACTTCCAGCGGCGTTTCTCGGACGTCGAGGCCGAGTTGCGTTCGCAGATCCGCGGGCTCGGCGCGGACGCGGAGGCCGAGCGCGAGGTGCTCGAGGCCCGCGTCCACGAGCTGACCCGGCGACTGGAAACCGCCGTCAATGCCGCGGAATCGAGCCTGGAGGGTGCGTTTCGGACCCCCTAGCGGAGGACACAAACTTCGAGCAGCAGGGTTCGTCTAGGAAAAGGCGAAGCAGACTGACCTCATGGCCCAGATCACCGAGACACCACAGGACGAGCGAGCGAAGGTCGAAAGCTGGCGGCTCCACGTACTGATGGAGGCCGGGTTTTCGCTCCCCCTCGCGGAGAAGCTCGCCCACAGCGAGGCAGACCTGCATCGCGCGGTCGAGATGGTTCGCAGTGGCTGCGACCACGAGACCGCGGCGCGGATCCTGCTCTAGGAGGGCCTAGGGCAGCGACCCCGGTAGCGCGCCGGCTGCGACTCCCGGGAACCGCGCGTACGCGACACTCGCCATCCTGTATGTCCTCTAATAGGAGCCGCTTCCTCACCCCGCTAGCATCGACCGGGTGAAGGTCGAGGCGACCGCCTACGGCGACCGCAAGGTTTTCTCGGTGTCCGCGTTCAACCGCGGCATCGCGACGTGGCTGCAACGGCTGCCGACCGTCTGGGTCGAGGGCGAGGTGACGGAGCTAAAGCGCCATGTGCGTTGGCAGAGCGTCTTCTTCACGCTCAAGGATCCGGGTGACGGCTCCTGCCTCGGCGTCTCGATGCCGCGCGGCCAATTCGACGGGCTACGGCTCGAGCTTGCCGACGGCGACCGCGTCCACGCCTACGGCCGGCCCGAGCTCTACGCGGCGCGAGGCGAGTTCAGGCTGCGCGCGCTCTCGCTGGAGCGCTTCGGGCTCGGCGATCACCTGGCGGCGCTGGAGCGGCTGAAGACGAAGCTGGCGGCGGAGGGGCTATTCACAGCCGAGCGAAAGCGGCCGTTGCCGGTGTGGCCGCGCGCGATCGGCCTCGTCACGGGCAACGACGCCGCCGCGAAGCGGGACGTCCTCACCGGAATCCAAACGCGCTTCCCGCCGGCGCACGTCGTCGTCGCGGAGACCTACGTCCAGGGCCCGCGCGCCGCGGCGGCGATCGTCGACGCGCTGCGCCGCCTGTGCGAGGTGCCCGGGCTCGACGTGGTCGTGGTCGCCCGTGGCGGCGGCAGCTTCGAGGACCTGCTGCCGTTCAGCGACGAGCGTCTCGTTCGGGCGATCGCGGGCTGCCCGGTGGCGGTCGTCTCCGCGGTCGGCCACGAGCAGGACACGCCGCTCTGCGACCTCGCCGCCGACGTTCGCGCCTCGACGCCGACGGCTGCGGCACGGCTGGTCGTCCCCGACCTCGGCGAGTTGCGTGAGCGGCTCGACCGCGCCCGCGCCGGCCTCGAACGCGGAGCCCGGCGGTCGCTCGACGTGCACGCACAGCGGCTCGCGCACGCGCACGAGCGGCTGTGGCGGGCCCCGGCGCTGCTGGTCGAGCGCCGCGCGTCCGGGCTCGAGCAAGCCGCCGGGCGCCTGCGCGCGCTCTCGCCGAAGGCGACGCTGAACCGCGGCTACGCGATCGTGCGCGCCGGCGAGGCGATCGTGCGCTCCGCAGCGGCGGTCGAGAGCGGCGATCCGATCGACATCGAGGTGAGCGACGGGAGATTCGGCGCCCGTGTCGACTGAGCCGACCTTCGAGTCGGCGCAGCGCGAGCTCGAGCAGATCGTGCAGCGGCTCGAGAGCGGCGAGACCGCGCTCGACGAGGCGATCGCGCTCTGGGAGCGCGGCGAGGAGCTCTACCGCTTCTGCCGCGTCAAGCTCGACTCCGCGCAGGGCAAGATCGAGCAATTAGCCAGCCGCGTAGAAGCCGCGAAGCCCTCCTAGTCCCTTTGGCCTTTCCGACATAGAATCGACGCATGGCTGAGGCGCCGATCGAGCTGCTCGAGCAAATCCCTCTCTTCGAGGGCCTGCCGCGTGATGAGTTGGGGCGAATCGCCCGCTCGTTCAAGGAGCGCCGCTTCAGCGCCGGCGACACGGTCACGGCCGAGGGAGCAGGCGGCGTCGGCTTCTTCGTGATCGGCGAGGGCACCGCAAAGGTCGAGGTGCACGGAGAAGAGCGAGGCCGGCTTGGCGCGGGCGACTACTTCGGCGAACTGGCCCTGATCGACGATCAGGCGCGGCGAACCGCGACGATCGTCGCCGACTCCGACCTCACCTGCTACGGGCTCACCTCGTGGGAGTTCCGGCCCCTGGTCGAGACGAACGCAGCGATCGCCTGGAAGCTCCTCCAAGTGATGGCCAGGCGGCTCCGCGAGTCGGAGCAGCAGCAGATCTCGATCTAGGAGCGACGCCTTGGCCCAGCCGGTCCCGGCCGCACAGCTCGTCGCCCGCTGCCGCAACGGCGACCAGGAAGCCTGGGCGGCGCTCGTCGAGCGCTTCTCACGCTACGTGTACGCGATCGCGACCCAGGGTTTTCGTCTCCGAGAACACGACGCCGAAGACGTCTTCCAGGAAGTCTTTGCCAAGGCCTACGAGCGGCTCGACTCGCTCCGCAGCGACGAGGCGATCCAACCCTGGATCGCGCAGCTAACCCGCCGCGCCTGCATCGACCGGCTGCGTTCGGGCTCGCGCGAGGAGACAACCGAGGAGAGCGAGTTGGCCGCGGACCCGGACGAAGACGCGATCGCGCGGATCGACGAGGCCCTCGACGTCCACGACGCGATGGCGGGGCTGTCCGAGAACTGCCGGGAGGTCCTCGACCGCTTCTTCGCCCGTGACGAGACTTATCGGACGATCGGCGAAGCGCTCGAGTTGCCCGCGGGAACGATCGCAAGCCGTATCTCCCGCTGCCTGGTCAAGCTCCGCGAGGAACTCGAGGGAAGAAACCCGGTCTCGACACAGTCTGGTGGGCAGGTGAGCGTATGAGCGCATTCGACGAAGACAGACTGGCTGAACTGATCGGGGCCCTCCCGCCGGCGCCGCAGGCGTGGGTGCAGGCGGCGCAGGAGCTTCCCCTCGCCCGCACCGAACTCGACGAGATCGTCGCGAGGGCGGAAGCGGATGCCGAGTTCCGCCGGGCGCTCATCGCCGACCTCGAGGCAACGCTCGCGCAGGAGGGCTACGAGCCCGAGCGCCCGCTCCTCGACGAGCTGCGCCGGCGCTTCGCCGGCTCGTAGACCGGCTCGCCCCCGCGTTGTTGCGGTTTCGGCGCAATTTGCCCTTGACAAGAACAGGTGTCGGACACCGGTTTGGGCAGAAGCCGGCGGACGGCTGTTTAGGATCGGCGAATGGCTGAGGCCGAGGAGCAGCCCGAGAGGTACACCGGCGAGGCCCTGCCCGCCTGGAGCTTGCCGGCCGCTGCGTCGAGCGAGATCGACATCGGCGTCGAATGGCCCGAGCGCGTCACTCGCGAGTGGGCCTGGGGCGGCTCGACCGGAGCGGGCGTCACCGTCTGCATCCTCGACAGCGGCGTCGAGCCCGCACACCCTTTGATCGGACCGGTCGACGGCGCAGTCGTTGTTTCCGTCGACGCTGAGACCGGGGAGGCGTCGATCGACGAGGACGACCAGGGCGACCTTTGCGGTCACGGCACGGCCTGCGCCGGGATCGTGCGCGCCTTGGCGCCCGACTGCGCGATCTTCTCCGTCCGCGTGCTCGGCGCCGGCTACACGGGCAGCGGCCCGGTCCTGCTGGCGGGCCTGCGCTGGGCAATCGAGCAGGGGTTCGACGTGATCAACATGAGCTTGTCGACGACGAAGCGGCAGTTTGCGGAGGTGCTACACGAGCTGGCCGACAGCGCGTATTTCAAGCGGACCGTGCTCGTCGCCTCGGCCCACAACATGCCGGTGGAGAGCTACCCGTGGCGCTTCGCGGCTGTCATCTCCGTCGGCAGCCACGAGGAGAACGACCCGCAGGTCTTCTACTACAACCCCGCGCCGCCCGTCGAGTTCTTCGCCCGCGGCGTCAACGTGGAGGTGCCGTGGCTTGGCGGTGAGACGACGCCCGCGAGCGGCAACAGCTTCGCGACGCCGCACATGTCCGGTATGTGCGCCCTGATCATGGCCAAGCATCGCGAGCTGACGCCGTTCCAGCTCAAGAGCGTCCTCTTCCTGACTTCGTCGAACGTGGGAGGCGAGACATGAGCACGGACCGACTACACGCGGCCGTCGCGGCCGGTGTGCTCGGCGCGGACGAGTCGTACCGCGCCTTGCTCCAATCGATCGTCGAGGTGGCGCGTGCGATCTTCGGCGCGCGGGCCTCGTCGGTCTTTCTCCACGACACGGAAACGGATGAGCTCGTTTTCGAGGCGGTCGCGGGTGAAGGCTCGGACGAGCTGGTCGGCCGACGGATCCCCTCGAGCACCGGCATCGCGGGCTGGGTGTTGGTGACCCGGCAGCCGCTCGTGCTCGAGGACGTCTCGAAGGATCCGCGGTTTGCGCGCGATGCGGCGGAGAGCACAGGCTATGTGCCGAAGGCGCTGATGTCGGTGCCTCTGCTCCACGAAGAGCGCGCGCTTGGCGTTCTCCAGGTGCTCGACCGCCCGATGCGCGCCGGTTTCACGCTGCAGGAGATGGATCTGCTCGGCCTCTTCGGCAACCAGGCCGCGATCGCACTCGATCTGCTCCAGCGGGCTCGTCAGGCGCAGGCGGTCCTCACCGAAGACGGCGGCGAGGCGATGGCCGTCGCGCGCGTCGTCTCTCACCTCGAGAAGCTCGAGGGCCGGCCGCGCGAGGCGGGCCTACGCCTCTTGGCCGCGCTCGACGAGGTCTTGCGGCAGCCTTAGCCGGGTCCAACGAAACGGGCGACGTCTCCGCCGCCCGCTCGAAACTCGAGATCGAGGGCCTAGGTGCCGGCTCGAGGCCTTTCGCCGTGCGCCTCGACGTCGTCGTCAGCCTCGCTTGCGCGTGGGCGCTCGCCGTGCAGCTCGATGTCGGGCCGCTCGCCGTGCCCCTCGACGTCGTC
>Ga0066708_10000305_pt1 | contig 12507 bp, 13 predicted proteins | sample GraSoiAngelo_157_FD_66504 | JGI IMG/M metagenome (GOLD analysis project Ga0066708, IMG submission 66504) | Grasslands soil microbial communities from the Angelo Coastal Reserve, California, USA - 14_1009_16_20cm | ecosystem: Environmental > Terrestrial > Soil > Grasslands | place: USA...
GGGGGGGAGGGCCCCCGGACGCCGATTAATGTTCGGGCCACTCCGTCGCGACTTTCATCTCGATCTACAAGGCGACGGATCTTTGCCCGCCTGCGCTTTGGTGGCATCGGCGCGAACCGGTGTCGCCTGGGCTCAAACCGGCCAAACCGCTTGGTCATCTGTCAACCGTCCGCCCGATTCCGATCGGGCTCACCTCGATGACAGGGCGCGGACCGACGTAGGCTGGTCTCGACTCGACCCCGGATAATTGCTGAGTGAGCGACGCCAGCCGGATACGCGGACACCTAGCCTGGCCGACGATCGACCTTCGCCTCCGCGCGATGCGCGAGATCTGGGTCACTATGACACGTCCGGACGGACGACCGCATGCGGTGCCCGTGTGGTTCTGGTGGACTGGCATGAGTCTCTACTTCACGGCACGCGCTGGTACGTTGAAGCCGCGGAGTCTCGCGGCCGCGTCGGCGATCATAGTCCACAATGGGGACGGTGTCGATCCGATCATCGTGGAAGGCATTGCGACGTTGGTAACCGATCCTGCTGAGCTGGAAAGTGTTAATGCAGCATACGGTGAGAAATACGTTGACCCCGCGACCGGCAACCGTGCGGCGGTCGATTCCAGCATTGAAGTCGTTTTCCGGGTTGCCATCAAACGCGTCCAGGCCTGGGCGTACGCCAACGCCGCCACTCAGACGGTCTGGCAATTCGGCTAGCTCAGCTGCGACCGTTTATCCCGGCCGACATCGTCCTAGCTTGCGGGATCTTCGGGAACATCTCCGATCTCGAGTTGAGAACACGTCGAGCAGCCTCTCGATGCTCTGCGGAACCGGAGCCTCAATTATCCGGACGCGCCATCGGCGCGAGCCTGATCTCACACCCCGGATCCGCCGCTGGCTCGGAGAAAGTCGATTCGAGGAGCTGAGTTTCGACGCGCCCGAGAACGCCACGGCCTCAGGTATCGGCACAGCCAGGCTGACAACGGCACCAGCAGCATTCAAGGCGGCCTGTCCATAATGTCTTGCGACAGGCGTCCGCAATCTCATGAGACAGGACATTGGCTGGGCTAACTGGTCAGGTTTAGCAACTCTCCTGTCCTGCCTTGGGCATAGTATCGACGCGCCGTTAAGGCATTTTCTCGGCCAATCCCCGGCTGATGTGCTTGTGGGCCGACTTGATCGAACTCTCGAACCGGCAGCGTTCGTCCCAAGCCGCGGGCGCCCGCTCGCGGGTGGCTCGGCCGGCGCCGTGAGCAAGAATGAACGGCGGGAGGCGAGCTCCCGCCGTTTCATCGATCCTTCAGCGGGCTGCTGTTGCCACTGGTTGGAGCGATTTGATGGCCTGCTGAAAGAGCATCGTCTGCTTCATGATGCGCTCGCCGATCGCAGCGCCGACGACGCCGATGTCGTCCACGAGCAGGCTGGCTCGAGCGATCAAGCCCTGGAACTCGTCGTCCTCATAACGTAGGCGATTCAGCTTCGTCGGATTTCCTCGCGCCAGGGTGAACCCGCCGAGGTCCCCACCGTGGAGCTCGAGGAGGACGGTCTCGTAGCTGTCAATCTCGCCGCGCTGCTTCAGTCGCTCGAAGTATTGCTGCGCCTCCCCAAAGACTTCGAGCGCCTGTTGCTCGTAACCAGGCTTCACCGTTCCGAAACCGACGAACAACCCGAAGTCAGAAGCCATTTCCGGTCACCTCCATCCTCACCTTCCACGTCGCCCACGCGACGCCCTCGGCCGGAGTCTACACCTCAAGCTGAAGCAATCGCGGACGGTTGAGCTGGGGGTGGGCAGCGACGTAATTTTCGAGGTGCCAGATTGAAGGCGATGGCTGGGGCGGTAGGATTCGAACCTACGTGTGGCGGATCCAAAGTCCGCTGCCTTACCACTTGGCGACGCCCCAATGGTTGCGGTTCGCCCCCAGTATAGGGTCGCTCTTCTAAAGAAAGAACGGGCCGGAGCGAGGCGGCCCGTTCATGAACGCCCTGGTCGCGCTTAGCGCGGCATTGCCGTGGTGATCCCGTGCCAGAGCTCGTGGACTTGTTGCCCCAACAGCGTCAGGGCACCGATCACCACGAGGCCGATCAGCATCAGGATTAGGCCATACTCGGTATAGCCTTGTCCACGTTTGTGCCTCTTCACTAACCCATGGTAGGTGGGCATCGGCAGCCTGCCGTCCCCCGAATGGCCTCTATCGCTACGCACGGCTCAGGCCGCCGGCTCCTGCGGAATCCGTATCCAGCCCTCGCGAATGCCGCGCGACACCGCCTCCAGCTTGGAGTGCACGTTGAGCTTCGAGAGGATGTTCTGCACGTGGGTCCGCACCGTGTTGGGCGACATCTTCAGCGTCTTCGCGACCAACTCATTGTCGTGGCCCAGGGCGAGCTCGCGCAGCACCTCGAGCTCGCGCGGCGTGAGCGGTGTCGCCGGTCCCGGTACATCCTTCTTTTGCAGGCCACGTAGCAGCCGGGCCAGCATGTAGGGGGCGATCAATGCCTCGCCTCGGGCCGCGCTGCGCACCGCCTGCACCACCTGGGCCGCGGTCTCGTGCTTGCTCAGGTAGCCGGTCACCCCGGCTTGAATGGCCGACTGCAGCACCGACTCCTCTTCATCGCTCGTCAGGATCACGACCTGGGTCTGGGGACGCCCCTTCTTGATGGCCGCCGCCGCCTCGATACCCGAGCCGTCCGGCATGTGGACGTCGAGCAGCACGACGTCGGGCCCGAGCGCCTTGGCGGCGTTGATCGCCTCCTGGACCGTCCCACCCTTGCCGACCACCTCGATGTCGGCCTCGGTGCGGAGGATGGTGGCTAAGGCGTCGCAGAAGACGGCGTGGTCGTCGACGACGAGGACTCGGATGGCTGCCACAGGGGTAGAACGAAGCTGAAGCCCGAGCCCTTGCCCCATTCGCTCTCCACCGCCATGTGGCCGTCGTGCGCCTCGACGATCGAACGGGTGATAAAGAGGCCCAATCCGGACCCGCCGATGTTCATCGCCCGCTTGTCGAACAGCCGGGTGAACTTGTTGAAGAGCTTGGGAAGGTCCTCATCGCGGATGCCGATCCCTTCATCATGGACGGACACCTTCGCCTCGCCCTCTTTCGTCGGCGCGGCGATGACGGCGATATTGCCTCCTCGGGGCGAGTACTTGACGGCGTTGTTGAGCAGGTTCAACAGCGCCTGCTGTAGCCGGCGGCGATCGCCGCGCACCACCAGGCCCGGCTCGACCCGCACCCGCATCGGATAGCGACGCTGATCAACGGGAAAGAGATCGACCACGTCCTTGACGAATTCGGCCAGGTCGAGCTTCTCAAAGTGATAGCTGAACTGGTTGTTCTCGATGCGGTTGACGGCGGCGAAGTCCTGCACGAGGTCGGTCAGGCTGGCCGCACTGCGGTGAATCCCGTCCACGAGCGCGCTGCGGGTTTCCTGGTCGAGCCGGTGTTGCTGCGTCAGGAGCGTTTCCGCCTGGGTCTTGATGCTCGCCAGGGGTGTCTGCAGCTCGTGTGCCACCATCGAGATGAAGTCGGAGCGGACCTGGTCGATCTCTTCCAATCGCTCGACGCGTTCTTTTTCCAGCGCCTCGCGACGGCTGGTCTCATCGAGCTGGGTGGCGCGCTCGATCGCCGTGCGCAGCGCGCGGTCCAGCCGGGTCCGCACATCGCCGACCAGCAGCCCGGCGACCAGGGCGACGAAGAGGAAGAGGAAGACGCGGCCGATGACGAAGCCGGGCGGCGGCGACACCGAGGCGAAGCCGGTGAGCCCTCCGATCACCACGTAGAGCAACGAGACGACGATTGCCGTGGCGAGCGCGCCCGGCAACCCGAGCCGGACCGCCGAGGCGATGATCAGCAGATAGAAGAGCAGTGAAAAGTCCGTCGGCGCGCCGTATCCACCAGAGAAATAGAGGATGCTGGTCGCCACCAGGAGATCGATGGCGGTGGTGAGAAAGCCAAACCAGCGTCCGGGCTTGTAGCCCCGCACCAGGACAACCGACACCACCAGGTTGACCAGGCCCCAGCCAAAGAGGATGGTATCGACGACCAGGACGGAGGCCTGGGAGTTGCGGTTGCCGAAATGATTGAGGATGACGGCCGCGGCCAGCACCACCCAGCGGCCCACCACGGTAATCCGTTCCGCGCTGGCCATGACCGCCGCGTGGCTGTCCTGGACGACGAGAGAGGAATCGCCCGGCGTAGGCTCAGGGGCCGCCACGGCCGTATAACGCGCTGCCGGCCCGTGTCCAGCGATCGCCCGCCCATAGAATGCCGAGGAGCGCCCAGAACTCCAGGCTCAGATCGTTCTTGAAAAAGGGCACGTCGACGAGGCCGTGCACCACTATCCCGACGAGGGCGAGCATGACGCCCAGGTCGTAGGGTCGCCAGGGCGCGGGATGCCGGCGCCAGCCGCTCCAGGCCAGAATGAAGGCCCGGGTGGCCAGCCATCCGAAGGCGACGAGCCCCAGCAGCCCGGTCGTCGCCCAGAAGTTGAGGACGATGTTGTGCGGGTAGATGACCCGTGTCAGGTCCTGCCAGTAGGGCCCCATCGCCTGCTCGTAGTTGCCGAGCCCGATCCCGAAGAGCAGGTGATGGCTCAACATGCGTAGCGTTTGCCCCCAGATACGGATACGAAAGTCGAGCGTGTTCCCCGGCAGGGGATGCAGCTCGTAGGCGATCCGCTGCCGGATCAGTGGGACCTGGCTCACCGCCAGGAGGACGAGGACGGCGCCGGGCACCAGGAACTTCGCCCAGCGATGCGAGAGCGCCAAGCCGACGCCGATCGCGGCCAGCGCCAGGTACCCACCCCGGGAGAAACTCAGCAGGCAGGCTGGCAAGGCCAGAGCGAGAAAGAGCCCGCTGAGCCAGCGCTCGGCGCGGCCTCGCCCGTGCAGCAGGATGGCGCCCGCCATGGCGATCAGTGGGATCAGGTAGAGCGCCACCGCGTTGGCGGTCTGGTAGATGACGACCGGCGGTGTGGTCATGAGGTCGAGCACATGGTGGCGAACTGCATCGAGCACGACCACCGCGTTGCTGACGGCGACCACCGTTCCGCCGGCGGCAAAGCCGAGCAAGACCAGCCCAACCCGCCGCGGCGTGTCCGCAATCGCAGCCAGGATCAGCGCGAAGGCGGCCGGTTCGAGGAAATATGCGCGATAGAGGCCGAGCGCCGCCCGATGATCCGCGGCCACGACCACCGAGATAGCGCCGGCAATAGTGAACAGGACGGCCGGGGCGGTGAGCGGACCCCGCCACGCGATCGGCGAGCCCTGCCGGATCGTCTCGACGGTAAAGACCGCAATAGTGGCGAGGATTGCCACCTCGAGTAATGTTGTTGGCAAGGGGCCGAGGCGCCAGCGGATCACGTAGGCAGGGGCTAGGGCCCCGGCCAGGGTGGCGGCGAGTAGCGAATAACGGTAGCGGCCTTCGATTGACCGCGCCGCCGGGGGAGGCTGCGCCCACGCTTGGGTCATCGCCTGGTCAGACGTGCGCGATAATCCTATGGATCGCTCACCATGAGGGTGGTTTGACCGTCAGGGGGATCGGCTTCGACGCGCGCCTGATCGGGGCGCTTGGCATTGGTCGCTATATTAGCGGGCTGCTTCCGCAGCTGGCGCAGCTTCTGGGCGATCGACTCACGGTCCTCGCCAACCGCCAGGATGCCGCGCTTGTTCGGGCGCTGATCGGCGGATCGTCCCACCTGATGACGGTCAATGCGCAGCCCTATCGCCTGGCGGAGCAGTCCGTCCTGCCGCTCACCTTGCTCCGCGCCGACATGGCGCTGGTCCATTTCCCTCACTACAACTTGCCGCTGATCACGCCCGGCCACTTCGTCGTGACCGTCCACGACCTCTTTCCCTTTCAGTTTCCCGAGATCCACTCCGGGCCGCTGCCTCGCGGCGTCAACCAGATGCTGATGCGCAACGCCGTTCGGAGGGCGGAGCGCATCATCACCCCATCCCAGACTACGGCGCTGGCAGTCAAGCAAAGCTTCCCACGCTCGGCGGATCGCGTCGTCGCCATCCCGGAGGCGGCCGACGATCGCTTCACCAGCCGGCGCAACGCCGAAGCCGAGGCGGCCTGGCAGATGCGCCTCGGCATTCGCCCGCCCTACGTCTTCTATCTCGGCCAGTGGAAGGCCTACAAGAACCTGCCGATCCTGCTCGAGGCATTTGCCCGGGTGCGGCGCACACATCCCACTATCCAGTTGGTCATCGCCGGCGACGATCCGCGTCACCCCGAGGTGCGACAGCGCGCGGCGGCGCTCCCCCAGGGATCCGTGCTCTTGCCGGGTCGCCTTCCGGAAAGCGCCGTTCCCGACGTGTATCGTGGCGCGGCCCTGGTCGTCCTCCCATCTCGCGCCGAGGGCTTCGGCCTGCCGGTGATCGAGGCGATGGCGTGCGGGGTCCCGGTCGTCTGCAGCGATCTGCCGGTCCTCCGTGAGATTGCGGATGGTATTGCGATCTTCTGCGACCCCAACGAACCGACGGCCTTCGCGGATGCCATGGCGTCCACGCTCGACACACCGAGCAATAGCAGCCGCCGCCAGATGGGCATCGATCGAGCGCGGGCGTTCACGTGGCAACGGGCCGCCCGCCAGACGGTGGAAGCCTACGAGCAGGCGATCGGTATTCCGTTAATAGGCCCGGCGCTGGAAGAATACCCGAGCCCCCGTCAGGATGAGGATCTTCAGGTCGAGCGCTAGCGACCAGTTCTCCACGTAATAGATGTCGTACATGGCCCGATCCGCGAAAGCCTCCCCGCCCCGCAGATCGTTTACCTGGGCCCACCCCGTCAGTCCGGGCCGCACCTGGTGGCGCTCCAGGTAGCGCGGGATCTCTTCCGTAAATCGCTCTACGAGGAAGATCGGCATCGGGCGTGGCCCGACCAGGCTCATATCCCCCTTGAGAATGTTGAAAAGCTGGGGAAGCTCGTCGAGGCTGAGCCGGCGCAAGACTCGACCTACCGGCGTCGCGCGATCGTCGTTCGGGCTGGCCACGACCGGCCCCGTCTGGGCTTCGGCGTCCGGAATCATCGAGCGGAACTTATAGACGGTAAACCGTTTGTCGTGCAGCCCCACCCGGGGCTGGCGGAAGAGCACCGGCCCGGCCGGCGAGGTGAGGTTGATGAGGATGGCGATGGCGAGCATTAATGGCGAGGCGATGACCAGGCCAATGGTGCCAACGATGAGGTCGATGGCTCGTTTCAACACGGCTGCAGGTCCTCGGAGTCGGCTCCGGCGGATCCCAATCAGGGGCAGACCGTCGATCGCGTCGACCGCGGCGCGCGTGCTCATGACCTCGAGCAGATCGGGGACGAGCTTGAACTCGGCTTGGAGATCGTCGCAGGCTTTGACGAGGTGAAGGAGCTCGTCGTTGCTGGCGCCGGGCACTGCGAGGAAGACCTGGTCGACGCCCATCTGCGGGATCATCCCCCGAAGGTCGTCGATGCGACCAACCACCGGCGCGCCGGCGAAGCTGCTGCCCACCTCGAGCCGGTCGTCGAGGACGCCGCTGACCTGGTAGCCATACTGGGGGAACATGGCCATCCGCTGGATCAGCAACCGGCTGCCGGTGCCGGTGCCGACCATCAAGACGCGCTCCGTACCGATCCCCCGCCGCCGCAGGCGCGTCTCGTACTGGCGGAGCAGGTAGCGCTCGAGCGTCATGAAGAGTCCCGCAATGACGACCGTATAGACGAATGTGAGGCGAGAATATTCAAAGCCGCGATAGAGCGACATGCCGGCCAGGATCAGCATGCCGGCGAGTGCCACCCCGCTGCCCATCGCGAAGAGCTGATCGACCAGGGTTCGGCCGCGCCACGATCGATATTGCTGGTTGACGGTTAGCGCGAAGAGGAACATCGCAACCACGACCGGGATCGCCACGACATAGGGTCCGAACGCCAGCGGCTCCTTGACCACCTGCGGAATGCGATCCAGGTGATAGCGGTATTCGTAGGCAAGGATGACCGACACGCCGACGATCAGTGCGTCACCCAGGATGAGCGCCAGCGGCAGCCAGTTGGGACGACGGAAGATCGCCGCCGGCGCCGCCGTCGGTTTCTGGATCTGGACCGCCTGGCTCATTGCCTCAAGCGTACCTCCCTCACCCGGCTCGGTCATCAGCGGCTCGTTACCCGCTCATGCACGCTGCGATGCGCCGACATTTCCACCGAGTCATCCAACGGTTCCAAACGGGAAAATCCGCGTCGAAGTAACGCTCTCGACAGCAGAAAGTCGGCGAGGTGAGGGTTCTTCGGCAACAAGGAGCCGTGCAGGTAGGTTCCGAAGACGTTTCCGGAGGCTACGCCCTCGAAGCCGTCTTCTCCATTGTTACCCGCGCCGCGCAGCACCCGACCGAGCGGCTGCAGCCCGGGGCCCAGATATGTCTTGCCGCTGTGGTTTTCGAAGCCGACCAGGGTTGGAGGGGTTAGCCCCAGGCCGTTGGTCTCGATCACGATGTTGCCGATGTTTCGGCGCGCCCCCGGCACGGTGTGCAGGTCGACCAGTCCCAATCCTGGCAACTTCTTGCCGTCGGCGGTGACGTAGGATTCCCCCAGCAACTGGTATCCGCCGCAGACCGCCAGCACCACGGCGCCGCCGTCGATGGCGCGCCGAATCGCATCCACCTTGTGCTCGGCCGCGTCTTTGAAGACCAGCTCTTGATCCCGATCCTGGCCGCCGCCCCAGAAGATCAAGTCGATGCCGGACAGGTCAGGAGCCGGCCCTCGCCCGATGGCCTCGACGCTGACCGGAATGCCCCGCCACTCGGCGCGCTTTACCAGGGTCAGGATGTTGCCCCGATCGCCGTAGATATTCATCTCGTCGGCATAGAGGTGCGCGATCCGGAGCGCTGATTGATCCACATTGGGTATGGTACGGCGGGTGGCCCGCCCGCTCATCTGCATCCCGACGTACAACGAGGCGAGCAACATTCTGCCGCTCGTCGAACAGGTCCACGAGTCAGCGCCTGACGCGGACGTGCTGGTCATCGACGACGCCTCGCCCGACGGGACCGGGGACCGGGTGCGCGACCGGATGCTCAAAGATGCCCGGCTGGAGTTGATGGCGCGCCCCGCGAAACTCGGGCTGGGGACCGCCTATATGGCCGGCTTCGCTTTCGGCCTCCAGCACGGCTACGACAGCGTGCTAACGATGGACTCCGACTTCTCCCATCCCCCCGATCGAATCCCGGCCCTGATGGCGGCGGTCCGCGAGGGCGCCCACCTTTCGGTGGGGTCGCGCTACGTTCGCGGCGGCGCTATCCAGGGTTGGGCGCCCGGCCGCCGGGTGCTGAGCGCCACCGCCAACTTCGTGGCGCGGCAGCTGCTGCGCCTTCATACGCACGACTGTACCGGCGGTTTCCGCTGTTACAGTCAGCGGGCCCTGCAGTTCCTCGTGACCCAGCCATTGCGATCGTCGGGGTATTCGGCCCTGGTTGAGCTACTTACCCGCTGCGAGCGCGCCGGCCTGAGGATCGTCGAAGTCCCCATCACCTTTACCGATCGCCGGGCGGGCCAGTCAAAGATCTCGCGCCAGGAAATCATTCGTGCCATGCTCACGGTGCTGCGGCTCGCGGGGCGCGGTTGATAAGCCGCCGGCGCCTGATCCAGGCGGCCGTGCTGCTGGCGATCGGTGTGCTGATTCTCTTTGGACTGCTGCGCACGGTCCACCCGGACCAGGTCGTCGCTGCGATCCGGGGCGCCAACCCGGGATGGATCGCCATCGGCCTGGCCGGATACCTTGCCTTCCTCGTGATCCGCGGCTGGCGCTGGCACGTCATCCTGACGGCCTCCGCGCCGGCGGCAACACTTGGTGACGCGACGGCGGTGACCGCCATCGGGTTCGCGCTCAACGCCGTCTCGCCATTCAAACTGGGCGAGCTGTTGCGCATCGGGGCGATCGCCCCGCGGGCTCGGATCGGCGTCGGAGAGGCGACGGCCACGGTGGTGCTGGAGCGCGTGCTCGACGTCCTCGCCTTGCTGGTGATCGCGCTCGCGGCGGCGGCCGTCGCCGGAGGCGGCTCGAACAGTTTCGGGCTCTGGAGCGGCGTGGTCGTGATCGCGGCAGCTTCGCTGGTCATCGGCGCGGTCGCCTACCTGATGGTGAGCTATCCCCAGGCCACCCTGGCCATGATCGACCGGGTGGCGGCGCGGCTTCCTACGCGGGTGGGGACGTTCGTCGACCGCTTCGCGGCCTCTGTCCTCAAAGGCCTCGCCTCGCTCCGGTCGCCGGGACGGCTGGCGACGGCCGGGATCCTCAGCGTGCTCATCTGGCTGTGTATCGATCTCGGACTGATCGCGTGCTTTCGCGCCCTAACCCCGCAGCTCTCCTTCCCCACCCTGACGCTGGCCTGCACGATTTTCATCATCAGCCAGGCGATCAGCATCACCCCCGGGTCGGTCGGGACCTACGAGGGCTTTTTTCTCCTGGTGCTCAGCACCTTCGGTGCGCGGCCCGCGTCGCTGGTCGCGGCGGCCGCCGTCCTCAACCACGTCGGCAACATCGCCGTCCTGTTGCTGGCCGGTGGCATCGGCGCCCTATGGCTTCGCGTCCGACGGCCCGCCCTGCCAGTAGGGCTGGAGCGCCCCGTCCCGAGTTAGCACCGCGCGCAGCTCCAGCATGGCGGTGTAGGTCGGCAGGATGAACAGGGTCTCGCCGGGAGGCGTCGCCGCGGCCGCCCGCGCGAGGGCATCGCGCCAGTCCGTCACGACCTCGAGGCGATCCTTCGGAAGCTCCGCGTACTTGAGGCGAACTCGGAGATCGAGCGCCCGGTCGCCACTGAGCACGATGTGCTGGGCCGCGCCCTTGAGCTGCTCGAAGTCGACGTCCCAGATCCAGGAGACATCCTGCCCATCAGCGATTCGATCATTCAGTGCGATCAAAAACGAATGCGCCTTCCCGAACTGGATCGCGGTCCGCAGGACTTCATTGAAGCCGGTGGGGTTCTTGGCGAGCAGCAGAACCGCGGGCCTCTGACCGATGATGGTGCGTTCCATCCGGCCGAACGCCGGCGTGAAGTCGCGCAAGGCGGCGGCGCTTTTCATCAGCGGTACCTCGAGGGCTTTGGCGGCCGCCAGCGCCAGCACGACGTTGTAGGCGTTGTACAGGCCCGATAACGGAACCTCGACATCGGCCGTTTGCGCGCCATCAGTGACGCGCAATCGCATGCCGTCCATGCCATTGATCGAAACGCTGGTCGCTCGGACGTCGGGCGCCGGGCGCGCGAAGTCGCCCCGCGGGCAGCGATAGTGGCCGACATGCCCGAAATAGACGCCATCGAAAATGAATGGGCTGCCGCAGCGCGGGCAGAACTTGGCGTCGGCGCCATGACTGAGCTCCGACTGCAGTAAGGACGGATCGTCGAGGCCGGCATAGACGACACGCGGCAGGCCATCGCCGAGCGCCGCCACCATCGGATCGTCGGCGTTGAGCACCGCGGTCATCCCCTCGGGTCCCTGCGTAAGCGCGCGCCGGATGTGCGCCGCCGTCGTCTCCAGTTCGCCATAGCGATCGAGTTGATCCCGAAAGAGATTCGTCACGACGATCGTTCCGGGCGCGACTTCCTGGACGAGGCGAGGCAGGCTGGCCTCGTCGATCTCGAAAAGGCCGACCGTTGCCGGGAGGTCCCCCGCCCAGCTCGCCCGGTTGATGACCGCCGCGGTCACGCCGAACACCAGGTTGGCGCCGGCCTGATTGGCGACAGTCGGATGACCCTGCGCCTCCAGGATGTGCCGCAGCAAGGCCGCGGTCGTCGTCTTGCCGTTGGTCCCGGTGACCACGACGGTGCCGTCGCTCAACGCGCGCGAGAGCTTCGTCAGGATGGCCGGGTCGACCCAGCGCGACACGTCGCCCGGGAGCGTGGTGCCGCCCCCGCGCCGCAAGCCGCGACTGAGGCGTGTCGTCAGCTTGCCGGCCCAGAGCGCCGCCCTCCCGCGCGCCCCCAGTTTGGCGCGCATCAAGCCGCGGCGGAGACGGGCCGGCAGACCCAGGCCGGATATCCTAAGGTGCGCACCTCCGCCAGGGCCGCCTCGGCATCCGCACGACCGGAATACTGGGCAAACACGGCGGCGCCGGTGCCGCTCATCGTCAGCCCGGGCACGACCTGGTGCAAGCGGTCCAATGCCTCGTCGAACCGCGGGAACAAGCGCCGGCTCGCCGGCTCGAGGTCATTTCCGAACACTTCCCTCCCCAGCTTGCGGGGGAGGGTCAGGGTGAGGGCCCCGAGCGCAGCGACCAACGCCGGCGTACGGCCCGCACTTGGCGTACTGCCGTCGACCGCCTCATAGACCGCCCGGGTGGAAATCTCGACCGGTGGACAGATGACCAGGAAGCGCCAGCTGGAGGGGATCGCCGGAAGCGGGGCGACCGTCGACCCCAGGCCGGTCGCCCGAGCGGTGCCACCGGCGAGCAAGAAGGGCACGTCCTGCCCGACGGCGGTCGCAATCTCGACCAGCTCGCCGGGCGTGAGCTTCAAACCATATAGAAGGTTGGCGGCTGTGAGAAACGCGGCGGCGTC
>Ga0066708_10000307_pt1 | contig 12491 bp, 7 predicted proteins | sample GraSoiAngelo_157_FD_66504 | JGI IMG/M metagenome (GOLD analysis project Ga0066708, IMG submission 66504) | Grasslands soil microbial communities from the Angelo Coastal Reserve, California, USA - 14_1009_16_20cm | ecosystem: Environmental > Terrestrial > Soil > Grasslands | place: USA...
GTACGTCGCTCCTACCCTCGCTACTTGGGCCTATGCAGAGTCGGTAACGGTTCCGGCCACGGGCAAATGGACGCACATTGTCGGAACCTGGGATGGTGCCACGATCAAGATTTACGTCAACGGACAGTTCGAAACCTCCCAGCCGGCTGCCAGCATCGCATACGGTAGCCCTAACCAGGATGCGGCCGTCGGTCAGACCAATGGGTCACCGATCACCGGCTCGATCGACGAAGTTGCCGTCTATGGCATCGCCCTGAGTGCCAGCCAGGTCATGAACCACTGGACGTCTGGCGGATACGCGCCCGGCGCACCGACTGGTGCAACGGCGTCTTCGGGCGTCAACCGGGCGACCGTTTCTTGGATTCCGCCGACCTACCCAGGTCCAAGCGGGACCGTCATCACTGGCTACCGAGTTCTCACGACGGGAGGCCCGACGCAAATCGCTCCGATGTCAGTTGCGGCGTCGCCAGCAACGGTGACCGGGCTCAGTGGCGGGTCGTTGTACTCGTTCACCGTGATGGCCCAAAACACCTACGGCTTTGGCCCAACGTCTGCTGCAACAGCGAACGTGACGCCCACAGGCGCCGCCCTCCCTGGAGCTCCGACTGGCGTGGTGGCCACCGTCACTGGTTCGGGTCAGGTCACGGTCACCTGGTCGGCGCCTTCGGACGGGGGATCGGCCATCACGAGTTACACGGTCACGCCATACACGGGCGGCGCGGCGCAATCTCCCACGACGGTGACCGGGTCACCGCCGGCGACCAGCACCGTAATCAATGGACTGACGAACAACCAGTACTACTTCCAGGTCACGGCCACGAATGGGGTCGGCATAGGTCCAGCGGGGCAGTCGGGCGTCGTCACGCCCACGACGTTGCCTGGTCAGCCTCCCTTTATTCGAGCCGACGTCGGCAACCAGCAGGTTACCGTTACTTGGGGAGTCACTGCGGATGGTGGCTCGCCCATCACGAGTTACACCGTAACAACCTACCTGGGTACGTGTTGCGCGACACCCGCCCCTGGCATTGCGCCGATCACGGTTTCGGTTGACAACTTGTCGACTATTGTGACCGGCCTTACAAAAGAGGTCGGCTACTCCTTCCAGGTCTACGCCGCCAACGCCAATGGCAACGGGCCGGGGCGGGCGGTGGGCCCAGTTTCTCCGTACGGACCAGCCGGACCGCCCAGCAACATTCGGGCGACAACAGGTAGCGGACTTGTCATTTTGCAGTGGGGCCTGCCGGCAGACGACGGCGGCTCGCCGATCAGCGGCTATACGGTCACGCCCAGTGTGGGCGGCGTGGCAGGCGCTCCGATGAACGTCGGCAAAACCCTGACGAGCCTCACCTTACCCGGCCTCGTCAGCGGAAGTTCCTACACTTTTTCGGTCCTAGCGAACAACGTTGCCGGCGCCGGTTCGCCGGGAACTTCGAGCGTTGTCACGCCGAGCGCGCCTCTTGCCGCGGGAAATCCATTCAACAGTCTCAGTGTGTACGTCGGCTACACCCAGAACAATTCGGGTGGGCCTCCGGGGGCCCCACCGACACCATGGCAAGGTTCGCCGAACGTCAATTTCGTCGGATACGATCCCGGCGTCGCCAACGGTGGGATGGATGCCGGCGCCATTCGGATCGATAACTCGTCATCGACCGCCCTAACGATCACGGACGTCTTGGTGAGGGTTGGAGGCACGAATTTCGACCAATGGGGAAACGCTATAACGGTCCCCGCAGGTGGCTCCGCAATTCTTACACAGATGACGAGTCAGAGTTTCGACACTTCCGACGTCAAGCTGCCCTCCTGCAGCTCAGCTCAGTATCCAACCATCGCCATCACGATCAGCGGCATCAGCTGGACCTACCTTGATACCAACCAGATTCTCACCGACGCCGGCACCGACGCGAACTGCAACGGCCAGGGCGAATCCCGGCAGTGGGAAATGGTGAATGGAGGCCCCAGCCCCGCGGAGAGCCTCGGTGACGGTCCTATCGATGAGCAGCAGTGCAGTTGCAGCTCAACGCAGTACCCGGTCAACAACAACACCGGCAACTTCTACCACACCTTTATGGACTTGGCTATTCCTGGCCGCGGAATTCCGCTGTCGTTTACGCGAACGTATAACTCGCTCTCGGCAGGACAGGACGGACCGGTGGGATTCGGTTGGGCGGACAACTACAATGCGTTTCTCACCACTGATGTCAGTGGCGACGTCACGGTTCACGAGGAAAACGGCGGCAGCGTGACTTTCACTCCAGTCCCCGGCCAGTTCGGCTACCAGGCACCAACCCGCGTCCTCGCAACGCTCCAGCTCACCAGCGGCATCTTCTACTTCACCCGAGCCGATAAGTCGCAGTTGAGCTTTAACTCGGCCGGCCAGCTTGTGATGGAATCGGACCGGAACGGCTATCAGACTACCTTCACGTACAACTCGAGTAGTCAGCTGACGACGGTAACCGATCCGGGACAACGCACCTTGACCTTTGCGTACTTTCCGGACGGGCAGCACATCAGGACGGTCACGGACTCGGCTGCGCGGAGTGTTGCTTTCGTCTACGACGCGAGCAACAACCTGCAGCAGGTCACGGACGTTGGCGGCGGCCTAACCACATTAGGCTATGACGCCAATCACTTGCTGCAAACGATCACCGACCCGAATACGGGCGTACTCAGGAACACCTATGACACGGATGGTTCGGGGCGAGTGACGTTGCAGATCGACCCGATGCAATATCAAACCCAGTTCAGCTACAACGGCAACCAGACGACGATCACCGATCCCAACAACAACGTCACTGCCGAGACCTACCAGGATGGGGACCTTGTTTCCAGGACTTTGGGCTACGGCTCTCCACAGTCAGCGACGTGGAGTTATCAATACGACCCGGTCACTAATGGAATCACGCAGACGACGGATCCAAACCACAATGTTTGGACCAACGCATGGGATGCGAATGGCAACTTATTGCGGAGCACGGATCCCCTTCAACACGCAACGATTAATACGTACAACGGATTTAATGAGACGCTAACCCAAGAGGACCCGTTGCTCGTGACAACAACCTACGGGTACAACGGCAGAGGGAATATGACGAGCGTCTCTCGGCCGCTGGTAGGGGCGTCGCAGACATCAACGGTAACCTACGCCTACAACGATGTGTCACACCCCGGCGACGTAAGCACAATGACGGATGCGAACGGCAAGCTGTGGCAGTACACGTACGATCAGTATGGGAACCGAAGCCAGGTTACCGATCCCCTCGGTAACATCACCACATACACCTTCGACGGCCTTGGCAGGATGTTGACGAAGGTCAATCCGAAGGGCAATGTCACTGGCGGCAACCCAGCAGCCTACACGACGACTAGCACTTACGACGCCTTTAGCGACTTAAAGACGGTCACCGATCAGCTCGGTCACCTGACCCAGTACAACTACGACGGGAAACGCAACCTTACCCAGGTCATCGATGCCAACACCCACAGAGTGGTCAACACTTACAACCTTGACAACCAGCTGACCCAGCTACAGCGGGCGGACAATTCCCTATTGAAGACCGCCTTCGATGGCAACGGTAATGTCATAAGCCAGATCGACGGTTTGAACAATCCAACGACGTACACGTATGACGCGCTCAACCGAAAGGCATCGATGACCGACGCTGACCAGCATACCAGTCGCTATACGTACGACGGAGCCGGAAACTTGCTGACCGTGCTGGATCCGATGGGGCGCACTACCACATGTTCCTACGACTCGGCCAATCAGCTAAAGACGATTGCATACAGCGACGTAACCACGTCACCAGTCACCTTCAATTACGACAACGATGGGCAGCGGCTCAGCATGTCCGACGGCACGGGGCAAACCACATACAGCTACGACTCGCTGCACCGGCAAACCCAATCCACGAATGCCGCTGGACAACAGGTGCAGTACGGACATGACTTGAGTGGGAATTTGACCTCGCTGACGTACCCGGGCGGCATCAACAAGGTGACCCGCACCTACGACGACGCCGGCCGGTTACATACGGTAACCGACTGGCTTGGTCACACCACGACATTCACATATGACGTTGATTCGAACCTGACAACGGAGACTTACCCCAACACAACCATTGCGAACTTCACGTACGACGCATCGGACCAAGTGACGGGCATTACGGACACTACGGGCAGAAAGAATACCCAGTTCCTAAATTTCGCCTACACTCGCGACCCAATCAACCAGTTGAAAACCGAAAACTCGGCGTCCTTCGGGTACAACACCATCAACCAGCTGACTACATCCGGCGCTGGCGGCTCATTCACCTATGCATACGACGCTGGGGATAACCTGCAGTCGATTGCGATCGCTGGCTCGACCACCTCAACCCTCGCCTACGATCCCGCCCATCAATTGACGAGCTACACACAGATGAGCGGCAACACGCAGGTGCAGAAGTACACGTACACCTTCGACAACAATGGCAATCGAGCCACTCGCACGGACCAGAGCAGCAACGTCGTCACTAACCGATGGAACCAGGCCAACCAGATGACCGGCTTTACGGCGGGCGGCACCAGTGCGGGCTATGTTTACAACGGTGATGGCTTGCGGATGAGCAAGACCGTTAACAGCACAGCAACACCGTTCGTCTGGGATACCGCTGAGGGGCTGCCTTTGCTGGTCAAAGATGGACCGATTAGCTACGTCACTGGACCAGGCGGCTTTCCGCTGGAACAGATCAACGGATCTACGGTGACCTACTACCACCAGGACCAGCTGGGGAGTACTCGAGCGATGACGAACAGCTCGGGACTCACTATCGCGACTTATAGCTACGACGCCTACGGAAATTTGATAGGCACGCCACCGACTTTTGGGAATCCGTTCCAGTTCGCCGGTCAGTACACCGATGCTGAAAGCGGCTTGATCTACTTACGCGCCCGCTACTATGACCCGGCAACCGGTCAGTTCATGTCCAGCGATCCGATGGTAGGAGGGACCCGCGAAGCCTACGCATACATCCAAGGCAATCCGCTCAATGGAGCGGATCCAACCGGCCTATGTAGTTGGGCTCCCTGGGCTCAGGATTTTTGTGGCAAACAGGTGGCACACAACGTTGCACAGGTGTCCTCTGCGGTGGCCGCGGTCACCTCAGTCGCGGCGTTTGCAGCAGGAGCTGTAGGTCTAGAGCCGCTAGCTGCCGGCCTCGAAGGGGTTTCGGTTGCCGCGAGCGTCGTAGCGGCAGGATCCGATCTGTTGGCGGGAGAGCCCGGGAAAGCGGCCTTGGACGCACTGGGATTCATTAGCGGATACGGCGCCCTGAGAGCAACCGTCAAAGCCATGCAAAACGGGAAAGGCGTGTCTCGCGTCGTTGAGTACATCCTTGAGAAACTGGGTGTAAACAGCTTAGGGCCAGTTACGTCGCAGGCCTTGCGTGACGCCCTCTCTTATGGACGGATGGCCTCGAACTGGCGACTCACTGCGGCCGGGGCTGATCTCATAAGTGCCGCCTTCTCCTTCGAGACGCTCTCGTTTGGCTCAGGCAGCTTAAAACTATCGGGCGTATGTCCGTAGTATTCATGTCGTGAAGGATTCGCGGACCGAGCTGGCATCGTTCTTTCGGACGATCAATCTCATTGGTGGAATCCTCGTGATTAGCGTCATCGAAGGTTTCGTGCTCCAGCGGTCGAGGGCGTTGGAGTTTTGGTTGCTCGTTCCAAACTTCGGCCTGATCGCGGTCCTCTTGGTCGTGATGTCAAGGCGCTACTTACGTTATCTCCGCGCATACTTTCGTGAGAGCCAGGCCCAGGATCCATTAGCACGCTGGTATCAAAGACTTCGCTACGACCCAACAGGGAACCAGCGTGCATTGTTCGGCTCGCTGATCCTGGGGGGCATCCTCGCGCTTACGTGGATTGCCATCCTCATCGCACGCGCTCGATGACTTGGCGCTTCCTTGAGGCAGGTAAACGCTAACTGCCGATCGTTATGTGGGATAGGGCCGCTCGAGTGGAACTACCGAAGCGACTTCCCAATAACTCGCGCGTCGTAGGCTAGCTGCGCCGCAACAGCGCACTCTCTACCCCTTCCGGCTTCTCCAGACGCCAACATGGACGATTGATGCGATCGGAGTTCTGGTGTGCTTCTGGGCGCTGCTGCAATTTCTATCTATATCCATGACGCGACAGGCAGCGGCACTCACCCTGTCCCCTTCCACCAGTCACCGTTGCGGGGTTCGATGATCGTGGTTAGCCCACTTGGACTGGCGTGCGCCTGGTGGCGATTCGAGCATCGACGTCAGCCGTGAATCTTTTGAGGGAGTCGCTAGTGTAGCCGAACGTCTGCGACCAGGACGGTGCGCATCGATCAGGACGATGACGCGGTCTGCGCGGAACGGGTAAGGCCGACCGGTGTACTTTTGCGACCTCCGGTCGATGATGGTCCAGGCCCCGTCGCCCGCGGTTGCGCTTGGTCACGCGGCCGTGGACCTGAGGCATGAGATTAGGCCGGCATGTCGGGTGAGGGATAGTGCGACTCGCGGGTCTCGCTTGATGTTGCGCGCCTCCGCGAGCTCGGCGAGGTGAGGAACGCAATACGACCGCCTTCCAGGTCGACCCCCGCTTTTGATCGCTTCGCAATCCCCTCCAGACATCGTAGAGCGAAATCCGACGTGCACGCTGGATGTTGGATGAGGAGGTGGAGTACATGGGAACAACTGTAATGAGGCCCCCACCCTGACCCTCCCCCTCAAGCGGGGGAGGAAAACGGTGGCCCCTCCTGACACTCCCCCGCGAGCGGGGAGGGAACCTATCGGTATCTAGCCGCCGAGATAGGCCTTTTGGACGTCTGGGTTTCGGCGGAGCGCCGCGCCGGTCCCGCTGAGCAGAATGCGACCCGTTTCCACGACATAGGCACGGTCCGCGATCTCGAGCGCGCGCAGCGCATTTTGCTCGACCAGCAGGATAGTCACGCCCTCGCGGTGGATGCGTTGGATGATGTCGAAGACGGTGTCGACCATCTGCGGCGCCAGTCCTAAGGAAGGCTCGTCAAGGAGGAGCAGACGGGGGTGGGCTACCAGGCCGCGGGCGATGGCCAGGATTTGTTGCTCGCCGCCCGAGAGCTGCCCCGCCGGCAGGTGCTGGCGTTCTCGCAGAATCGGGAACTGCTGCATCAGACCGTCGATCTCTCGCTGGACGGCGCTCCGGTCACGCCGGCCCCACGCGCCGAGATCCAGGTTCTCCCGAACCGTCAGCCGGGCTAGAATCTCGCGACCTTCCGGCACCTGGACCAGGCCCTGGCGGACGATCTTGTCGGGCGCCGCGCTGGTGAGGTCGAGTCCTTCGAAGCGCGCCTCGCCGGCCTGCGGGCGCACCACGCCGGACAGGCAATTGAGGATCGTAGATTTCCCGGCGCCATTGGCACCGATCAGCGCGACGATTTCGCCCTTGCCGATGGCGAATGAAACGCCGCGCACCGCCTGGATCGCGCCGTAGGAAACCTGGAGATCGCGGACCTGGAGGAGCGGGGCGGACGGTTCTGGCACAGCCTCGGCGGTTTTCCCCACGACCGGCATGGAGCGATCGGAGACGTCCGCCTTCTCCGAGCCCGGGACGTGGGTGGCCGTCTTTTGCGCCTGGCTTCCGAGATAGGCCGTGATCACCGCGGGGTCATCGGAGACGGCCTTCGGAGAACCGTCCGCAATCTTGCGACCGAAATTGAGCACAGCAATTTGCCGGCAGACGCCCATCACCAGCCGCATGTCGTGATCGATCAGCAGCACCGTCAGCCCGTCGGCGTTGAGCTGCTGAATCAGCTCGCGGACCCGGTCTTTCTCCGCCGGGTTCATTCCCGCCGCCGGCTCATCCAGGATCAGCAGCCGCGGCTTCAGGGCCAGCGCCCGCGCCACCTCCAGCCGGCGCTGGTCGCCATACGACAGCGTCGATGCCTGCCGGATGCCATGCCGATCGGGATCGAGGCCGACGCGCTGCAAGAGTTCACGGGCCTCGTCGACGCGTTGCTTGTCTTTTTTCCGCAGGGGCCCGATCGGGACGAGTTGCCGCAGCGTATCGTCGCGCACCCGCGTGTGCATACCCACCAGGACGTTGTCGGTGGCGGTGAGGTTTCGATACAGCCGCAGGGTCTGAAACGTGCGGGCGATGCCGAGACCGGCGATCGTGTGCGGTGGGCGGCGGGCCAGCTCCGTCGGGCTACCGCCGTTGGCGAGCCGGATGCTGCCCGCCTGCGATGGGATGTACCCCGTCACCAGGTTGACCAGCGTGGTCTTGCCGGCACCGTTGGGTCCGATCAGACCGAAGATGGTGCCGTCTTCGATCTCGAACGACACCCCGTCGACGGCGTGCACGCCGCCGAAGTGACGCCGGACGTCAGAGAGCTGAAGCAGGGCGCTCACGTGCACTCCAACTGGCCGGCAACCATTTCGGGCGGATCAGGGCGAGGCCACCGCGTCCGACGATGCCCTGCGGCCGGAAGATGATGACGAGGATCAGGATGATGCCGTTCACGACGTCGCGATACGAGGCGAATTGTCGGACGATCTCGGGCAGCGCGGTGAGGAACACGGCGCCGACAATCGGACCGAACACATTCGTGGTGCCGCCGACCACGGCGAAGGTCAGGATCTGAATCGTGCGCGTGACGCCATACTCGGTCGGGTCGACGAAGAAGTTGATGTGCGTCTCGAGAGCGCCCGCATAACCGGCAATGACGGCGCCGATGATGAAGGCGATCATCTTGTAGAGCGGAACATTGATGCCGTTACTGGAGGCCGCCAGCTCGTCTTCGCGGATGGCCGCCCACGCCTGACCCAACCGGGTGCGGGTCAGCCGCCAGACGATATAGGCGAGGATCGGCAGTGAGACAAGGATCGGCAGGATCCCACCAAGTGGGTCCGCGGTCGGGTTTTTCAGCCCCTGACCCTCTCCCGTGATCGGCACGTTGAGGATGACGCCCAAGCGCAAGGCCTCGACGAAACCGATGGTGGCGATGGCGAGGAAGACGCCCCGCAAGCGCAACACTGGAAGGCCGACCATAAGCCCGACCAGCCCGGCCAGCACGGCGCCAATCAGCATGTTGACCGGCAGCGGCAACGGCAGGTACAGGCTCAGGATCACCGTGGTATACGCGCCAATCGCCATGAAGCCCGCGTTGGCGAGGCTCAGCTGGCCCGAGTAGAAGGTCACGAACAACGAAATGGCCAGGATGGCGTTGATGCCAATCTGCGCGATCAGCAACTCGTGCTGGTTGTAGAAGCCAACCGGATCGGTGAAGAGCTGGATGAAAAAATCCACGCGGCCCCTTAGAGGCGCTCGCGGAGTCGGGCGCCGAACAGCCCCTGCGGTCGGATAACCAGCACCAAAAAGAGGGCGGCGAAGGCCACCCCCGCCTCGACATTGCTGCCAAAGCGGACGAAGGCGAGCACCTCGATGAGTCCCAGCAGGTAGCCACCCAGGACCGCGCCCGGAATGCTGCCCATCCCGCCCAGCACGATGACGGCCAGGCCTTTCAACTCGACCTGGTCACGCCCGATGTACGGGCTGATGTCCGAGATCGCCAACCCGAACAGCAATCCGGCCAGGCCGCCGAGGGCCGACGACAGGAACAGGGTGGACGCGAAGATCCGGTCCACCTGAATGCCGAGCAAGGTCGCCGCTCGCCGATTCTCCGCCACTGCCCGTAGCGCACGCCCGAGCTGGGTGAAGCGAATGACATAGCCCAGTACCAGCATCAGCACGACGGCGGTGATCAGGATCAGGAGCTTGGTACCTTCGATCGTGAGCCCGAGCACATGGAATGTCGGGTTCGGCACGGCACCGGCGGGAAACCGGACGGAATTGGCGCCGTCCTGCCAGAGCCAGCTGAAGAAGCTGCCCGGGTTCGCCTGCTCGACGATGGCGACAAAGATCAGCGCCAGCCCTATCGTCGAGATCAGCGCCGAGATCGGCGGCGCATTCCGCCGGCGCAGCGGCCGCAGCGCCACGAATTCGATCAGGAGCCCGAGTAAGCCACAGACGAGCACGGCGATCACGGCCGCCGGCAGGAACGGCATGCCGTGGAGCGCGACGAGCGAGTAGGTGATGACGGCGCCGAGCATGAAGACGGCGCTGTGGGCAAGATTCAGGACATCGAGGACGCCGAACACGAGCGTGTAGCCGACGGCAAAGAGCGCGTAGATCGACCCGATGAAGATCGCGTTGAGGATCTGCTGGGTCAACGTGCGCTCAGCTAGGCGTCACCGACTTCACCAACGTGAATCCGCCGTTACCGTCCATCTGGATGATCCAGATCGTCTGCTTGACGTCGTGGTTGCTGGTGAACTGGAAGCGACCCAGCGGCGTGTCGATGTTCACCGACTCCATGGCGTCGCGAAGCTTGGTGCGGTCGCCGGGAATGTCGCTAAAGGTCAGGTTGGCCCGCTTGGCCGCATCGGCGAGGATCAGGATGGCGGCATAGCCTTGCGCGGCGAACTGGTCCGGGTCGCCACTGTTCTTCGCGCGGTACGCCTGAACAAACCCGGAGTTCGACGCGAACGTGTTGTTGATGTACCAGGCGCTGCCGCTCTGGGCGCCCTTGCCGTCCGCCCCGGCCTGCTTGGACACCACCGCGGTGTTGAAGCCGTTGCCGCCGAGAAACTGCCCTGTGAATCCTTGCTTGCGCGCCTCGATCATGATCTTCGCGGGAATACCGCCGAGGCTGGTAATGAAGATGACGTCGGGCTTCTTTTGCACGGCCTTGGTCACCGGCGTCGCGAAGTCGGCAGTCGTCTTGCTGAACTGCACGGTATCGAGCAGCTGGATCCCGTTCTGACTGACCGTGTTCTGCACGATCTTGCCGCCGTCCGAGGAGAACTTGTCGTCGTTCGCGACCATCAGGACGCCGGTCTTGGGATGAGCCGTGTCCGCATAGGTCTTGATGTTCGCGGGGATGGCGGATTCTTCGCCGAGACTGTCCCGGAAGACGTATTTGCACGGATCCGTTTTCGGGTAGTTGCAGTCCGGCACGATGTGAATGCCGGTGGTGCTGACCGCGAGGATCGGAATCTTGAAACTCTCGGCGAGCGGATGCACGGCGACTGCCGAGTTAGAGAGGGTCGGACCGAGGAGGCCGAGCAATTGACCCTGCTGGATGAGGGTCTGCGCCACCTGGGCGGACTGCGCCTTGTCCGAGTTGTCGTCCTTGACGTCGAGAGCGATCTGGGCGCCGTTCACGCCGCCTGAGCCGTTGATCTTGTCCACCGCCAGCTGCATGCCCTTCTGCGAGCTTGGCCCGTAGACGCCGCCGGCCCCGGTCAGCGACAGGATGGCCCCCAGATGGATGGTCTTTCCCTGGTACGAGTTGGACGAGCTGGCGCCCGGCGCCGATGCGCCGCAAGCGGACAATGCCAGTGCCAGGACCACAACGATCGCACGAGCTCCGGTCCTCATAGTTGACCCTTCCTCCCGCTAATGAGATCTCAGATCAGCTTACCCGCAGTGACCTAGCGGGTGCTCGCTGACCGACTCGAAGCCGTTGCAGCCACCTCTTTGGCCTTTTCCGGGGCGGGCTCATACCTGAGAATCGTCACGCCCTCGCCGACCACCTTGGAGTCCACGAGCCGCAGGGCCTTCAGGTTGGACATCTCGCCGAAGAGGCGCTTACCGGTTCCCAGCACGACCGGGAATACCATCAGCCGGAGCTCGTCGACAAGGTCGTTCTCCAACAGCGTTTGCACGAGGCGGGCGCTGCCGTGGACCACGATGTCGCCGTCCTGCTTCTGCTTGAGCTTGCGAACCTGGTCAGCGACGTCGCCTTTCAGGACTGTCGAGTTGCTCCAGCTGGGGTTTGTCAGGGTGGACGAGACCACGTATTTCGGCATGGCGTTGAACTTGTCGGCGAACTCACCCTCCCTGGACGGCCACGCGGCGGCGAATCCCTCGTAGGTCACGCGGCCGAGCAGCAAGGCCTTGGACGAGCGCGTCTCGTCGAGCTTGAATTTATCGCCCTCCTCGCCGCGGCTGATCTTGAAGGTCCAGCCGCCGTACTTGAATTTCTCGCCTCCGCCTGGGGCCTCGATGACGCCGTCCAGGGAAATGAACTCGGTTACCACGATCCGTCCCATGTCATTTCTCCTTCTTGTCGGTTTTCGGGGACACGTTATCGGCCGACCGCTGCTGCGTGCGGGCCTTCTCGAAGCACGAACGGCACAACTGCACCTCGGTCAGGACGCCGTGCTCGGCGAAGACGCGGCGGCCGCAATGACGGCACAGATACTCTCGCTTAGGCAACGAGCCTCCGTACCAGCGCGCGCTGGCTCGCATCCTTCAACTGCTGAGGTCGGTTCGTCAGGTATGCGATGAACGTCTCGAGGTCGAGATCGATGTCCCGTCCCGCTCGACGCACTCGCACGCGATTGGCGTCCAGCTGCGCATCGACCGGCTCGCCATACTCCACGGCGGCGAAGAGGCCGAAGGCGGCCCGCCAGCGCAACTGCGCCTGCCGGTCGCGT
>Ga0066708_10000308_pt1 | contig 12484 bp, 9 predicted proteins | sample GraSoiAngelo_157_FD_66504 | JGI IMG/M metagenome (GOLD analysis project Ga0066708, IMG submission 66504) | Grasslands soil microbial communities from the Angelo Coastal Reserve, California, USA - 14_1009_16_20cm | ecosystem: Environmental > Terrestrial > Soil > Grasslands | place: USA...
TGCCCCTCGAATTCCTCGCGAAGCGCCTCGCGGAACTCCGGCGACGCGCCCGGCGCATCGAGCAGCCCGCGGAGCAAGGCGCGGATCCACAGCCCGGTCCCGCCCGCGATGATCGCGCGCTTTCCTCTGCTCGCGATCTGGGCAATGGCGGCATCCGCCAGCTCGACGAACCGCGCCGCGTCGAGCTGCTCCTCGGGTTCGGCGACGTCGAGCAGATGATGCCGCGCCCGGGCGCGCTCCTCGGGCGTCGGCTTCGCCGTCGCCGAGTCGAGCCCGCGGTAGCACTGCTGGGAGTCCGCGGACACGATCTCCGCCCCGAGCTTTTCCGCCAACTCGACGGCCAGCGCGGTCTTCCCCGACGCGGTCGGGCCGCAGATCACGACCACCCGCTGCATCCGGCAACGTTACAACAGCTTGTCGGGCGTGATCGGAAGGGCGCGGATGCGCTTGCCCGTCGCATTGAACACGGCGTTGGCGATGGCCGCGGCGGCGCCGGTGATCCCGATCTCGCCGATGCCTTTCACCCCCGCCGGATCGACGATGTCGTCCTTCTCGACGGGAATGAAGATCGGGTCGATGACGACCACGTCCTTGTGAGACGGCACGTGGTAGTCCGCCAGGTCGCGCGTCATGATCCTGCCGAGCTTTTCGTCGTAGACGGAGTGCTCGTGCAGCGCCATGCCGATTCCCCAGACCATCCCGCCCATGAACTGGCTGCGGGCAAGGCGCGCGTTGAGGATGCGACCCGCAGCGAACGCGCCGATCAGCCGCGTCACCCGTACCATGCCGAGCTCCGGGTCCACTTCCACCTCGGCGAACTGGGCGCCGAACGAATGCAGCGCATATCTCTTCCGATCCTCGGACGGCGCGACTTCTCCCACCGCTTCCACCGATTCGCGAGGGCGGCCTCCGATCGCGTCGAGCTTCTGCCGCAACGCCCGGCACGCCGCCTCCACTGCCGAGGCGACGCTCGCGGCCGTGATCGACCCGCCGGACCGCGGCGCCTCGGGCATCTCCGTGTCGCCGAGATCGAATCTGACCTTCTCGTACGGAACACCGAGCGTCTCCGCGGCCACCTGCGCCATCACCGTGTAGGTCCCACCACCGATATCGACGGCGCCACTCCGGACCAGCACGCTTCCGTCAGGGTCCATCCGCGCGAGAGCGGACGCCTTGGTGTAGTTCGCGGGATACGAGGCGGTCGCCATCCCGGTGCCGACCAGCTTCCCCGCCCGCAACGCCAGCTCGGGCCTTCGCGTCCGCTTCTGCCATCGGAATCGCTCCGCGCCCAGCTCGTAGCAGCGCCGCAACGACTTGCTCGAGAACGGTTTGCCCTCGGTGGGATCGATCTCCGCGTAGTTCTTCAGACGGAACTCCACCGGATCGATCCCAAGCTCGTGCGCCAACTCGTCGATGGCGGACTCCAGCGCGAAGCTGCCGCTCGACTCCCCCGGCGCCCGCATGTACGTAGGCGTGCCGATGTCCAGGCGCACGAGCCGGTGTTTCGTCTCCACGTTGTCGCACTGGTACTGGTGCCGCGAGACCAGCGCGGCCGGCTCGATGAAGTCGTCGAAGCGGGAGGTGGTGGAGACGCTCTCGTGCCTGAGCGCAATCAGCTTCCCGTCCTTGCCGGCCGCCACCGAGACCTTCTGCCGCGTCCGCGGACGGCCGCCGACCATCCCGAACATCTGCGGGCGCGAGAGCGCGATCTTCACGGGCCGCCCGAGCTGCTTCGCCGCGAGCGCCGCGATCAACACGTGCGACCACGCAGAGCCCTTGCAGCCGAATCCGCCGCCGACGAACTTGGCGATCACGCGCACGTTGCCGGGCGGCACCGCAAATGCTTTCGCCAGCTTCTTGCGGACGCCGAAGATGCCCTGGGTCGCGTCGTAGATCGTCAATCGACCCCCGCTCCACACCGCGAGCGTGGCGTGCGGCTCGAGCGGGTTGTGGGTCTCCGGCGGCGTCTCGTACTCCGCCTCCACCTTGTGCTCCGCGCGACGCAGATTGGCGTCGACGTCGCCGCGCAGCTGATCCGCAGGCTGTGACCCCGCGGCATTGCGGATGTCGTGCGGAAAGGCAGCGTGCAGCTCGTCCTCCATCCGCACCGTGAACGGAAGCCGTTCCACCCTCACTTTCACCCGCCCAGCCGCGTGCAGGGCACGCTCGAAGGTGTCGGCGATCGCCACCGCGACCGGCTGGTTGCTGTAGAGGATCTGGTCCTCCTGGAACACCTGCACGACGCGATCGCCCGTGTCCGCCGGCTGCGCGCCCCCGGGAAGCCTCATCGCGTTGAACGGCGTGAGCACGGCGATCACCCCCGGATCCTTCTCCGCGGAAGCCGTGTCGACGGCCGTGATCCGTCCTTTGGCCACGGTGCTCGTCACCAGCGCGCCGTAAAGGACGCCCGAGGCTGGCCACTCGTACGCGTAGCGCGCCTCTCCGGTGACTTTCGCGCGGCCATCCGCTCGGAGGTAGGGCTTTCCGATGTCGGCGCTCATGACGCGATCTCCGCGGAGAGCATGAGTGCGCGCACGGCGGTGCGCTTCGCCAGCTCCACCTTGAATGCGTTGTCCCGGCGCGGCTTCGCTCCCCGCAGCGCCATCTCCGCGGCGTCCGCAAACGTCTGCCGCGTTGCGGGTCGCCCTTCGGTCGACCGCTCCGCTTCCGGCACGCGCCACGGCTTCGTTCCCACTCCACCGAGGGCGAAACGCGCCGCGCGCACTACTCCTCCCTGCACCTGGACCGCGGCCGCGCAGGAGGCGAGCGCGAACGCGTATGCCTGCCGGTCGCGCACTTTCACGTACCGCGAGCGCGCCGCGAGCGCATCCATCGGGATGCGAACACCGGTGATCAGCTCTCCGACCCGCAGCGAGAACTCCTGGTCGGGATGGTCGCCGGGCAACAGGTGCAGATCGCCGATGGGGATCTCGCGTTCGCCCCCCGGACCGCGGACGCGGACCACGGCGTCGAGTGCGTACAGCGCCACGCACATGTCCGAAGGGTGCGCCGCGATGCACTTGTCGCTGACGCCGAGGACGGCATGCATCCGGGTCCAGCCGTCCATCGCGTCGCAACCGGACCCGGGCTCACGCTTGTTGCAGCGCGTTCCGAGGTCCCGATAGTACGCGCAACGCGTCCGCTGGAGCAGGTTGCCGCCGACGGTCGCCGCGTTTCGAAGCTGCGGAGAAGCGCCCGAAAGAAGCGCCTCGGACAGGCCTGGCGCCGCACGCCGCACGTCCCGGTGCTCCGCGACGGCAGCATTGGAGGCGAGAGCACCGATCTCGAGAGCTCGATCGCGGACCTCGATCTTCCCGAGGTCGAGCCGCGCGACATCGACGACGCGCTCCGGATTGAGCACCTCGATCTTCATCAGGTCGACGAGGTTCGTGCCGCCCGCGAGAAAAGCCGCCCCGGAACCCGATGCGACGGCATCGTCGATGCTGCTGGCCCGCTGGAAGGTGAAGAGGCGCATGTCAGGCCCTCCCCGCCACGTCGCGGATGGCGGCGACGATGTTCGGGTATGCGCCGCAGCGGCAGAGGTTTCCGCACATGCGCTCGCGGATCTCGTCGTCGTCCTGCGGCTTTCCTTCCTGGAGCAACGCGACGGCCGACAGGATCTGGCCCGGCGTGCAGTACCCGCATTGCAAGGCGTCCTGCTGCAAGAAAGCCTGCTGCATCGGGTGCAGCTCACCGGCGCGCGCCAAGCCCTCGATGGTGGTGACGTGGGCGCCCTCGAGCTGCGCCACGAGCTTGAGGCAGGAGTTCTCGCGCTGCCCGTCGATGATCACGGTGCAGGCCCCGCATTGCCCCATGTCGCATCCCTTCTTCGCTCCGGTGAGCCCGAGGTTCTCGCGCAACGCATCGAGAAGCACGACGCGCGGCTCGACCCGCAGGCTGCGCTGGTCGCCGTTCACGACCAGCTTCACGTCGACCAGATCGGCTATCGCGGGACCGGCTTTCATGTCCGGCGCCGGCCGCGACGACGCGCAGGCCTGCAGCACCGCCGCGCCCAGCGCCACGGCGAGGCTGTTCACGAGGAGCTCGCGTCTTCCCATTCCACGCGGCGCCGCCCGGACGGCGAGCCGCGCCTCGCGGATGGCAGCGAGCAGCGTCGCCTCCGCCTCCGGCGCATCGCGGCGCAGCCTCACGCGGTGTCTCTCGTCGAGGAGCACGACGGTCAACGCGGCGCGGCCCGCTCCGTGAATGCGCCACATCTCCGGCCGGGGTCCGACGTCGCGCGGCTCGTCGTCCGCTCCGAACAGGGTCCCGTGGCCGGGTGCGAACGCGAACAGCGGCGCACCGAGGCCGCGCAACTCGGTCCGGAAGGCTTCGTCGAACTGCGGTCGCTCGCGGCAGAACGCCAGCAGACAAGGTCTCTTCGGCAAGTCCATGCTGCTACGCCAGCACTTGACGGGCGCCGGCACATCCGCCGCCCGTCGCGGACGTTCAGGTGCTGTCCAGTCTGCTGTCCGGATGGAGGCGCAGGCCATCGCCGCGACGTTGAGTTCCTTGCAGGCGCACGCGGTCGCCGCGGCGAAGGCCTTCGAACGTCTCGTTGTGCGGGCGGCGATCGCGATCGAGGCGAACCAGCGGCACCCTTCCCTCCGCTCCGCAGATCCACACCCGCTGCTTCCCCTTTTCCGGCGGCGCTACGCCGACGACGCGCCAGACGTCGTGCGGCGCATCCGGCGCGTGGCGACCGAGGACCAGCGGCACGAACGACAACACTTCGTCGGCGCGCAGCCCGGTCGCGTCCGCGAGCTGGCGGAAGAACGGCGGAGGGTCCCAGCGTGCCTCCGCAGTGCACCAGTCCTTTGCCGAAACGAGCGCAGGACAGGGCCCCTGCGTGAAGCATGGCGCCAAGGCAAACCAGCCTTCGCGCAGCAGCAGATCCCGCAGGGAGAGGAGCGCGCGGCCGGTCTCGCGGAGCGCGGGCTCGACGACGGCGACGATCCCGCGCAAGCGCCGCACCAGCGCCAGGGGGTCCGGTACTTCGGAAAGAACGTTGGCGACGAGCGTCAGGTCGAAATCTTCGTCCGGCAGCACGCGGGTCGTCCGCACGACGCCCAGCGCGCGCGCCTCCGCGAGCGCCTCTTCAGCCGAATCGAAGCATGTCGCCTCGCCGCCCAACAGATCCAGCGCGGCCAGCGCGGCGGGGCCCGGTCCCGACCCGACGTCGAGGATGCGCGGCGCCGGCGGCAACGCAACCATCGTCAGCGTCGCTTGCACCTTCACGTACGTCTGCGGCCACCACCAAAGCAGATAGGCGCCGAGACGCCGGCCCGCATACGTTGCCGGCCTGGCCAGCGCGCGATCTCCGACCAGGCCTTCGTGGAGCTCGAGCACGGCGCGCGCCGCGGGGCGGACCTCGGCAGCGGACAGCTCCGCGGACGGGCCGCCTGGCAGCCGCAACAGCGCCCGAGCGCGAGCGAGCAGCGCCGGAGCATGGCCGTCGAGGATCACGGCGCCGAGTCTAATCCCAGCTCGCGCAGCGCTGCCCGCAGATCCGCCGGAAGCGGCGCTTCGCAGACGACGCGCCCTCCGGTCACCGGGTGCGCAAACGCCAGTCGCGCGGCATGCAGCCCCTGCCGGCCGAGCGCAGCGGCCGCCCGCCGAATCGCCGGCGGCGCCGACGGCCCTTCCCGGCGCGTTCCGCCGTACAGCGTATCGCAGAAGAGCGGCCATCCGCGGTCGGCAAAGTGCGCCCGGATCTGGTGGGTGCGGCCGGTGAGGAGCTCGACGTCGAGGAAGGCGGCTCCTTCGCTCCGCGCCAGCACCGCAAAGCGGGTGACCGCGCGTTTCCCGTCCCGGACGCGCGACGAGAAGCGCTTGCGATCCACCGGGTGGCGCCCGTAGGGCGTATCCAGCTCGCCGCGATCGGGCGGCGACCCATGTACCAGCGCCCGGTAGCGCTTCTCCACGTCGCGAGCCTTGAACGCCGCCTGCAGGGCGCGGAGCGCCGGCTCGGCCTTCGCGACTACCATGCACCCGGAGGTGTCCTTGTCGAGGCGATGCACGATTCCTGGACGGAGCTCTCCTCCGACGCCGCGTAGATCCTTCACCTGGTGCAGCAGCCCATGCACGATGGTGGCACCCTCGCCGCCGGCCCCGGGGTGGACGGCGAGACCAGCGGGCTTGTCGATCACCAGCAGATACGGATCCTCGTACAGCACCGGAAGGTCGAGCCGCACCGGATCGAGCCGCGGCGCCGCGACCTCGGGCAGGCGGAGGCGGATCTGCGCTCCGGCGCGCGGCCGATCCGACGCTGCCGCCGGCGCGCCATTCACATCGACGAGACCGGCAACGATGAGCTGTTGCACCCGTGCGCGGGAGAGATCGGGAAACCGCGACGCCGCGAGCTTGTCCAGCCGCTCGCCCCCGGCGGGGGCCTCGAACCCGCGCTCTTCTGCGATCGGCCGCGCGGGTCGTCTTTGCTGCTCGCGCTCGCGCTGCCTGCGCGAAGGGCGTCCCCGAGGGCTCACCAGATCTTCGACTTGATGTGTCCCTTGCGGGCGAGGATCACGTCGACCAGCGCCCGATCGAAGAAATTGGTGCTCCCGAGAAGCCTGGGATCGACCCGGCTCTCGTAGTGGGCGCGCCCTTCGGCGATCTCCTCCTGCAACACGGAGAAGAAGGTGTCGTTCTCGATGCCTTCCTTGATCTTCGCCTCGTTGTACAGCGAGAGGTCCGAGGCGATGGCGCGGGCCAGGCGGTTTGCGGCCTCGGGCGTATCGATCAAGGCGGCCATGGAGGGGAATCTATAATCAGTTGTCGCTTTCCTGAAGTTCCGTGTTCCAGTACGCCATGTCGGTCAGCGAGAGGAACGGCAGCCATTGCTGGTAGAACGCCCCCGTCCGCGGCGGACCGCGGAAGAATGGCGTCCAGCGCGGGCGGAGGGGATGGCGCAGCAGCCTCATGTGCGCCTCGTCGGGTGTGCGGCCGCCCTTCCTCAGATTACACGGGACGCACGAACAGACCACGTTCTCCCAACTCGTCACGCCGCCGCGGCTGCGCGGGATCACGTGATCGAGGTTCAACTCGGCGCGCGGCGGCTTGCGGCCGCAGTATTGGCAAGTGTTCCGATCGCGGGCGTAGATGTTCAACCGGCTGAAACGGACGCGGGCGCGCGGCAGGTGGTCGTACGCCTGTAGAAGAATCACCCGGGGAATGCGGATGCGCTTGCGCGTGGTGCCGATCGAGTCCTCGTGCACCGCTGCCGCCAGCTCCGCCCAGCTTTCGAAATCGAACGTCTGGTATTGCTCGTCCACGGCCTTTGCCGCACCGCGGTAGAGAAGAATCAGAGCCCGGCGCACAGAGGTGACATGCACCGGCTGGTAGAGGCGGTTCAGAACCAGGACGCTCGTCGAAAGCAATTACACCTCCATGTCGTCGTCGCCCTGTTCTCGCAAAAGGCGACCGGCAGCGCCACTATCGCTGACTCCTTCTACTGTATCGCCTTTCCCCGTGGTTGCACGCCCGCTCGCTTTTGCCACCGCTTCAGCCAGTTCCGCGACATCCTGCACACATCGGACGTCGAGCACCACACGCCCCTCGCGCACCACCGCCACGACCGGAGGATCGCCTTCGCGCAATGCGGCGAGAAGAACCACCGGGTCGTCGGCGTCGACCGCGACGCCTGCGCTTTCCAGCTTCCGCAAAGGCAGCGACCCCCCGCCGACCTTGCCCTCGCACTCGACGACCGAGCAGGCGATCCCCTTCTCCTGCAGCAGCAGCGCGAGACGCGTCGCGCGCTGCCGTAGATCGGCCGGGGACGCCTGAAGATCGCGCAGCGCGGGCAGCTCGCCGGCGCGACCGTTCCGATACAGCCGAAGAGTCGCTTCCAGCGCAGCGAGCAGCATCCGGTCGGCGCGCAAGGCGCGGCTGAGGGGATGCTTGCGGCAGCGCTCGACGAGCTCGCGGCGTCCGAGCACGATTCCGGCCTGCGGGCCACCGAGCAGCTTGTCGCCGGAGACCAGCACGAGGTCCGCGCCCTCCTTCAGGCTCTGCGCGGCGGTGAGCTCGCCGAGAGCGGGGTCGAGCGCGCCGCTGCCGAGATCGTGCAGCAGGTGGACCTTGTGCACGCGCGCGATCGCGGCCAGCTCGGAAAGGGTCGGCATCTCGGTGAAGCCGAGCAGGGCGAAGTTCGATCGGTGGACGCGAAGGATCATCGCCCCCGGATTCGCGGTGAGCGCTGCCGCGTAGTCGCCGACGCGCGTCCGATTCGTGGTGCCCACCTCGATCAGCCGGCATCCCGACTGTGCGAGGATCTCGGGAACCCGGAAGCCGCCTCCGATCTCCACGAGCTCGCCGCGGCTGACGATCGCCGCTCCGCCCTTGCCCAGCGCCGCCAGCGCCAGCATCGTGGCGCCGGCGCAGTTGTTCACGACGTGCGCCGCTTCCGCGCCGAACAGCTCGCAGAGCAGTGGCTCGAGATGCGCGCTTCGCTGGCCGCGACGGCCGCTGGCCAGGTCGACCTCCAGATTCGAGTATCCGCCGGCGACTTCCGCCACGCTCCGGATCGCATCCGGATGCAGCGGCGCCCGCCCGAGATTCGTGTGCAGCACCACCCCGGTAGCGTTGATCACCCGGCGCAGGCGCGGCGCCCCCTGGGACGCGGAAAGCTCGAGCACCCGGGCGTCGGGTACGGTCTCGCCGTCGAGATCGACGCCGTGCTGGAGCTTTTCCCGGGACTCGGCGATCGCGGCGCGGACGGCCGCCTTGGCCGCAGCGCGGCCCACGCGTTCCGCCAGGGCTCGCACGGCGGGCCGCGCGAGGACCTCGTCGACCGAGGGCAGGCTGCGCAACCGCTCGTTCACATTGCAGAGATTAGAACTGGTTCCCTTCGCTGCCAAATCCTGCAAAGTGCACTGCCATGCCACGAGCCGCTCTCGCTCTGCTCTGCGCAGGTTGTGCCTCCGCGCTCCAGATCACGCCGGAGGACCGGCAGCTCCACCTGGACGCGGTGGTGGTCGATGCGCACTGCGACATCGCGGAAGCGATGTCCGACGAGGGTTACGATCTGCTCGCTCGCCACGACGTGCACCACGTCGATCTTCCCCGCCTCCAGGAGGGAGGCGTCGACGCCGAGTTCTTCTCCGTCCGCGTCCATCCGGAATCCGTCGATCTGACGCGGTTCTTTCCCACGGCGATGCGCGAGATCGACCTGCTGCAGCAGGTCGCCAGGCGGAGCGGCGGCGCGCTGCAGGTGGCGCGAAATGCCGACGAGGTCCGCGACAATGCCGACAAAGGAGTCACCTCGATGCTCATCGGCGTCGAAGGCGGCCACCTGCTGCTGCCGGGAACCGAGGAGGAGCAGCTCGCGCATCTCAAGGCGTTCGCCGATCGGGGCGTGCGATATCTGACCCTTGCCTGGTCCTCGTCGAGCACCATCGGAGGCTCGACCGCGGAAGACGCGAAGACGGGACTGACGCCGTTCGGCAAGCGCGTGCTCGCGGAGATGGAGCGGCTCGGCGTCGTCGCCGATCTCTCACATGCGAGCGATCCCCTCTTCTGGGACGCCATGCGCGAAAGCCACAGGCCCGTCCTGCTCAGCCATTCCGCGGCCCGCGCACTCTCCAATCACCCGCGCAACGCGAGCGACGAGATGCTGCAGGCCGTCGCGCGCAACGGCGGGGCCGTGTGCGTGGACTTCTCCCGCACCTTCCTCGACGACCGGTTCCGCAGGGCATCGCAGGGACTGCTGCAAAAGACGAAAGGGATGCGGTTCAGCGAGAAGGTCGCGCTCTACCGGCGCGAGAACCTGCCGGAGGTGCCGCTGAGCACGCTGGTCGATCACATCGAGCACATGGCGCAGATCGCCGGCAACGATCACGTCTGCCTTGGCAGCGATTTCGACGACGCCCCGATGATGCCCGTGGGGCTCGAGGATGCCTCGAAGCTGCCGGCGTTGACGGCGGCGCTCCGCGCCCGCGGATGGTCGCCGCGGAACCTCCGCAAGCTGCTGGGCGAGAACCTGTTGCGCGTGCTCGCCGCCAGCGAGGGTCGGTAGAGTACAGGTCCAAAGCGTAGCCGCAAAGCCGCACCTCCGGTGCGGCAACCGCTAGCGCGCGGCCAGCGTCTGGCCCAGCGCCGGCATCCGGCCGTTCGAGTAGAGGAACTGGTACGCGGCGAAGCTGCGCAGGCACCGCTTCACGTATCCGCGCGTCTCGTCGAGCGGGATCTCCTCGACGAAGGCGTCGAGCGGCAACGATCCCCGCACCTTGAGCCATCCGGAGACCGCGCCGGGACCGGCGTTGTAGGAAGCGAGCGCGAGCGCCGGATGCTGGAATCGGGCGTACAGCTCGCCGAGGTACGCGCCGCCGATGCGGATGTTGAGGTCGGGGTCGAGAAGCTTCACCGTCTGGTATCCCTGCAGCTTGAGCTTGCGCGCGAGCATCCGCGCCGTGGAGGGCATCACCTGTGTGAGGCCCAGCGCCCCGGTCGGCGAGAGAGCGTGCGGATCGAGCGCGCTCTCCTCTCGCATGAGCGCCTGGAGGAGATCGGGCGGGACCGCTGCGCCCTCCGAGACGCGCGCGATCTGCTCGCGGAAGGCCAGCGGATATGCGAGAGCGGCGGCGCGCAGCGCCAGCGACGAAGCCGGCCGACGCAAAAGCCCGCGCAGCTCGGTGCGGACTATGGCGTGCGCGGCGCGCAGATCTCCCGCCCGGGAATACAGCTCCGCGATCAGCGTGAGCGGCTCGTGCCCCGCGTCGCTGCCGGAGCGCGCCGGCGAACGATCCACCGCGGAGATCTCCCGGGCCGCTTCCGCCTTCAGGCCCAGCCGGAGCAGCTCGATGGCGGCGTGGAGGTGGGGATCGCGGCCGAGCGCGCCGGCGTGCAGCGACTGCGGGGCCGGCGTCTGCAGCAGCCGATCCTGGGCCTGCTCGATGGCATGTGCGGTTGCCGGATCGAGCTCGGTGAGGCGTCCGCGCGCGAGCAGCCCGTAATACGTCAGCGGGCGTCCTTCCACGAGCCAGGCGAGATCGGTGCGCGCCGCTTCCCGCGCCGCGCTGCGGGCCAGCTCCGTCTCCCCGTACTGGGGCTCGAGCAGCGAACGCGCGCGCCAATAGCGGGCCCGCTCCTCCTCGTAGCCGTCGGACTCCGGGCTGGCGGCGAGCTGATCGAGCCAGATCAGTCCGTCGCGCGGTCTTCCCTCGCTCCAGTGCGACCAGAAGAGCCGGAACAGCGCGTCGTTCCGCAAATCGCTGCCGAGGAAGTGATCGACGAGGTCGCGCAGCAGCGCGCGCTCCTTCTCGACGTCGCCGGCGCGGCGGGCGGCGACGGCCTGGTTGTAGACGGCGTCGTCGGCGAGGGTGGACTGCGGGTACTTGCGCGCCAGGGCCTCCCAGAGCGGGCCGGCGGTCTCCTTGCCGTTGATGGTCTCGAGCTGCGCCAGCACGTACAGGGCGCGGGAGCGCACGTCGGTCTCCGCGCAGCGAAGCACCACCTGCGCGAGCGCGACGCGCGCCCGGCTGTACTCGCGCTCCTTTCGCAGCGCCCGGCCCTGGTCGAGTCGCACCCGGCAGGCCAGCGCGTCGGCGGGCTCGGCAGGGGTCTTCGCCACGTCGTCCGGGGTCGGCTGGTGCTGCTCGGGGAACGCGCCGAGCGCGCTGAGCGCCGCCTTGAGGAAGCCGCCTGCGCTCCGGTCTCCGGGGCAACCTCCGTGGCAAAGAGAGGCCACCGGAATCCGGCCGAGCTGATCGAGCGCTTCGCGATTGCGGTGCGCATCGAGCAGCATCTCCGCCCGGCGAACCAGGAGCAACGGCGCGATCGACCGCCCGGGACCGAGCTGCCGCTCCCTCTCGCGCGCGGAATCGGCGCCGGTCGACAACGGGTGCTCGACCCAGGCAGCGCGCCAATGCGTGCGCGCTTTCTCCTTGGCCCCGGCGGCGAATTGCGCGTCGCCGGCGATCAGGTGCGCGGCGGCGACGTCGGCGCGCAGCATCCCCGCGAAGATGGGCTGCAGGATCTCCTCCACGCGGCCTGCCGTCCGTGGCCCGGCGACGCGCAGGTCGATCGTCTGCCGCGCCCGCTCGAGCAGGGCCTCGTCGGCGTCCACGTATCGGAGCGACACCTGCCCGAGCAACCGTTCTGCAGCGGACGTTTTGCCTTCGTCGATGGCGCAGAGTGCCGCGAGGTGCAGGGCGCGATCCGAGAGCGGCCCGCCCTGCGCCGCCAGCTGCTCGAACAACGCGCGCGCTGCCTTGGGCCGTTCCGCGGCCCTCAGGGCGAGGGCCTTCAGCCACTTCGTCGGGGAATCCGTCGGCTTGCGCGGAAGATAGCGCAGCGCACTGCTGGCCCGGCCGGCCTGCAGCTCGCTCGCAGCCGCCTTGCGCTCCGGCGACGTGAAATACGGCGCGAGATCGGCCTCGGAGACCGCCGGCCCGCGCTCCATGACCTCGGCGTCGGGCTCCTGGGCGAGCGGATCGCCAGGCGCCGGCACCCAGGCAAGGCAGAGCGCGGAGACTGCTGCAAGTCTGGA
>Ga0066708_10000310_pt1 | contig 12468 bp, 12 predicted proteins | sample GraSoiAngelo_157_FD_66504 | JGI IMG/M metagenome (GOLD analysis project Ga0066708, IMG submission 66504) | Grasslands soil microbial communities from the Angelo Coastal Reserve, California, USA - 14_1009_16_20cm | ecosystem: Environmental > Terrestrial > Soil > Grasslands | place: USA...
CGCGATGAATAGCCCAAAAGACATGCGCCACAGATGCCGGGCCAAGCGCTTTGCTCCAAAAACACCGCCGCGCAGCCGCAGGCGGACGTCACCTGCCGCGGCAAGCAGAGCCGCGGAACCCAAGAAGAAGTGCATCCCAGAGGGGACTCCGTCTTTGGGCGGTCCCGGGGTACGCATCTTTTCGATGCCAGACATCCACGTGAGGCTACCGACCGTCAGCGGAATCAGAAGTGCCACCCAATCGTAACGGCTGGTTTCCCCTTCTCCGCGCCTGGCCGTCGGCCAGGCCGCCCCGATGAGATAGAAGGTTAGAATCCCGCCGCCTAGATTGTTGGGTCGATGCCTCACGATTGTCAGGTACACCGCGCCGGCGGCCATGGTGACCATGGATGCAACAAAGATTTTTCCGGCCAGGACATGCCGAGGGGACCCTTTCCGGAAGCACATCGCTGCGGTCCCGGACAATAGCCCCACGTTCCCCGCGCAAGCATAAGCAATCAATATGGGCGAATAGGACATTCTACCCCCTTCACTCTCCCGAGCGTCCTTCCATGGCGGGCAGCGAAGTGGGTTTTGCCCCAGTGGTCTTCCAGTTCACGCCATACACCAATTCCCACGACAATAGCGGTGAACAAATAAAGAGATCTCATCCTATACAACCGGCCCTTTGACAGTTCTCGGCCCATTTGTGTTCCTCCTGGAAAAGCCATGCGGGGTTAAGTGTCTCTTTGGCCTCTTCTTCGGCAAGGAAGTGAATCATCCTAGCAAAGAACTGGCCTGCTTCTGCCATCCCTGGACATTCACTCCCTTCGCCAGGAGCCACACGGTCAGTGCTCCTTCTCCGACGAGGCCGGGGAACAGGATGTAAGGAGACAGACGGGTCGCGAGCGGCGGGGACAGAAAGGTCAGCCAACCCAAACCGGCAAAGGCCATCAGGGCACCGAGAACGCGAGGCAGGAAGGTCGAACGGAAAATAAGGTAGCCGATCAGCAGGCAATAGAAGCCGAAAAATACCAGCGGGTTGATGGCCGAGGTGAAATGAAAGAGCGTGCTAATCGGTCCAATGGCGCATCCCGCAAGGCTGAACAAAGCAGCAAGTAAAGAAAAGCCCTTGTTCACCGGCTTAAACAAGCCGTAGAAAAGCAGCGTTACAGCAACGTAGCAGGCGCCCGCGATGAGCCCTAAGGTGATGCCAAGCCTGCCGCCAACGAAAAAAGAGGGCAATCCCGCCAGGAAGGTAAGCAGATAAAACACACCCGCGATCCTAGCCTTGGGACGAGGGGCTGCAACGACACGATCCGTCATTGCTCCTCCTTTGCTATATCAACGCCGCGCGGAGGCCTCTGGAGCGACGGCGGAACAGACCGACAATGGAGTAAGTAACTCCACCCCAAGAACTACTCGTGTGCTTATTCCTATAGATCTAAACGGCAGGCGGCGCGAAATGTTTCACTTTTCTTTGTGGTTGGAAGTGTGAATGACGGGCTCTTGGCAGGTCACGTGACGGCCCTTCATTTTCATAAGAGTTTAGGCATGGCACCCACGCTGAGCGCCTGTAGATTCCTTCAGGAGCCAATTCATTCTTCCCGCAAGAGGATTGCGGGATCGATAGACAGAGCGCGTTGCGCGGGAATCCACGTGGCCACTAGTCCCAGCAACCCCTTGGCCAGCACAACACCCGCCAACACCACCGGATCGCGCGGAGTCGCCTGATACACGATGGAAGCCAGTACGCGGCTCGCCAAGATTCCGAGCAGCAGTCCCACTGTGGAACCAAAGGCCAGCAACATGAGGGCTCGTCCCAGTGCCGCGCCCAACACTTGCTCTCCCTGCGCGCCGAGGGCCATGCGAATTCCCAATTCCCGCAGACGCTTGCTGACCGAGTAGGCCGCCATTCCAAAAATTCCGGTGACCGAGAGAATTGCGCCCAACGCCCCGAGCACTCCCAACGCCACGGTGGCCACAAGCGAGCCAAACAGGAAGAAGTCCATGGCCTTGGGCCACGTTTCAATAAAAACAGGCAGGCCTGCATCGAGGTCACGCAGCCTGCTCCTTATCTCCCCACCCAGTTGCCGGGGATCGCTACCGGAACGTACCAGGAGAAAGCTCTCGCTCGACGGCGATTGCAGGATCGGCAAAAACATTGCCGCCTGTGGCTCCTCGGTAAGGCTCGTATATTTTCCGTCTTGTACGACACCTACCACCTGGATGCGCGCTCCGTCTCGCGTCTTATAGTATCGGCCGACGGCGTTCGTCGGAGACGCAAGCACTTTGCGCGCAAACGTTTGGTTGACCACCGCCAAGCGCGGCGCGCTTTTATCCTCATGCCAGGTGAAGGCCCTTCCTCCCAGCAGCGGCACTTGCGCCGCCGCGAAGAATTCAGGAGAGACCTGGTACGTTATGGCCGTGGCGGCAGCATTGGAAGGACGTAGATCCGAAGTCTCGTCCGTAAACACCAGGGTCCTCGAGCTGCCGCAATGCGCCAAGGGAGGGCAATTCGCCAATCCCACTTCAGTTACACCCGGAATCGTTTGCACCGACTCGATCATGCGCTTTTGCATGGCGGGCACGGCATCTGAGGAGTAGGAGTAACCCGCCATTTCCAAATCTGTGTCCGCAAGGATCACGCCTTGCGGTTCAAAACCAAAACTGCTGTGCAGCGAGCGCGCCAACCCGCGCACGGCTACCATCGAGGACGTAATCAGCAAAGCGCAGATTGCAATTTGCACCGCGAGCAGCCCTTCTCGGAAAGTAATGCGGCGGCCTAGCTTCGTCAGCGAGCCGGACTTCACGATTTCGTAGGGATCCGTGTGCAGCACCTGCCTGACCGGTACCGCCCCAAACAAGATACCGCTCACGAAGGCCAGCAGCGCAGCCACGGCGTAGACATTGGCATCCGGATTCAACGGCACATTCGTTGGAAATTGCGGAAAGGGATTCCACGCCACGAGTCTACGTAATAGCAAAGCGCCGCACGGAATCCCAACGGCGCCTCCGGCCAGCGAAATCAGCAGAGCCTCGGTGAAGAGTTGCCGCAAAATGCGGAGCCGGCTGGATCCCAGCGCGAGGCGCACAGCAACTTCCCGCGAACGATCGGCAGTGCGCGCCGCAAACAAGCTTCCCAGGTTGGCGCAAGCGGCCAGCAGAACCAGCCCTGCAAGCAGCATCAATGCCGCAACGAATGCCCGTATCGGCCGGCCAAACGTATCCCCATAGAGACCGGCCCGATCCAACCAAATATTCATCCTGCCGTTTTCTTTGGGATAGGTTTTCTGCAGATCGTCGCCAAGTGAGTTGAGATCGGCAACGGCTTGCGCCCGAGTCACGCCTGCTTTCAGATGTCCGATGGTTTCGAAAATCCACCAGCCTCCGCGCCGCTTCAGAGCGCTCTCGTCTTCGAAGCTCACCAGCGGAACGAAGAAATCGGGAGAGAGCAACAAAAAAGTTCCGCGAAACTCCGGCGGCGCCACGCCGATGATCCTGTACGAGCGCTTGTTCACTTTCACCGCACGGCCCACCACGCCGGGGTCCTCCTGAAAATGACCGTGCCAATAGGCATAGCTGAGCACGATATAAGGGGCGCTGCCAGCGCCGTGCTCGTCGGAGGCGTGGAAGAAGCGACCAAGATATGGTTGCATTCTCAAGACATCGAAGTAGTTTCCACTCACCTCGTAGAGCCACGCGCGGGTCGGGTTTTCACCGGTGTCCAGTCCCACCCGGTCCATCGTATAAGCGGCCAAACCGTCAAAACTGCGGTTGTGATCGCGGAAATCGAGATAATTGGGGTACGACAGCGCGCCCCGGCGTCCTCCATCAAATTGCAGTCCATAGAGGCTCTCGGACTGCGGTACGTTCACTGGGCGGAGCAGGAAGGCATTCAGGGCGCTAAAGACCACCGCGTTTGCGCCGATGGCGATTGCCAGCGTCGCAATCGCTACAACGGTGAAGCCGGGAGACTTGCGCAGCAAGCGAAGGGCGAAACGAATGTCCTGCCAGAGGCGATCCCAAAAGAGCCAGCGGCCCGATTCGTAGAAACGCTCCTGTGCCTGCGTCACGTTGCCGAAAGCGCACCGCGCCGCGGCTCGCGCGTCTTCCTCGCTTAAGCCGTGTTCCCGCAGCCGCTCCGTCTCCAACCGGAGGTGCGCTTCGATCTCGGCGCCGAAATCGCTCGTCTTGCGTTTCCGCCAGAACATAGCCTAGCCCCTCTCGGACTCTAGAATCCGCCCGATCGCCGCCGTCAATCGCTTCCACTTGTTCGTTTCTTTCCCCAGCTGCTTGCGGCCCGCAGCAGTCAGGGAGTAAAACCGCGCCTTGCGGTTGTTCGTGGAGGTTCCCCACTTCGCGGAAATCCAGCCGCGCTCCTCCAGCCGTTGCAGTGCGGGATAAAGCGCCCCGTGTTCCACTAGGAGTTCTTCGTCCGACGTTTGCTGGATGGCGCGCGCGATGCCTTGCCCGTGCTGCGGGCCAAAAATCAGCGTGCGCAGGATCAGCAGGTCCAAGGTGCCTTGCAGGAGTTCCAGCCGTTCGCGGTCTTCTTGGGTAGACATTTGACCCCAGCGTACCCGCGCTTGGGTAAGATGTCAACCCGGATTCCTACGGACGCTTTTCTAGGGTGGGAACCAATAGCCAATTCGGACCAGGTCTTCTATGAGCCGGTATCCCGCGGGACGATTGGCAATCACCACATCCTCACTTCCATCAATCGCGTCGCACCCAATTACTTTGAAACCTACGGCACGCCGTTGCTCGCCGGCCGCCCATTTTCTCGGGAAGATGAGGCAGGCCATCCTGTAGCCATCATCAACCAGGCCATGGTTCGCGATTACTTCGGGGATGGGGAATCCCCTTGGGAAACACCTCGCCTTTGATCTCGACAAGATTTCTTGTGAGATTGTTGGCGTGATTGGCGACGCGCGATACAACGAAATTCGCGAAGACACGCGGCCGACGATTTATCTTGACGTTTTTCGGGAGGGCCAAATCTCCTCGCAACTCACACTTCGCACGAGCCTGGATCCATGGCTCCCGAAGTTCGACGCATCGTGAACGACTTGCTGAAGACCGTGCCTATGGCGCGCATCACCACAATGGTTGAGCAAGTGGACGCGTCCATCGTCCCTGAGCGGCTCATCGCCACGTTGTCCGGATTCTTCGACTCTTGAACCTTTGACTCCTCGACCTCCGTCTCCCATTTCCCCTTTTCTGATTTCCGCGAGGCTCGTCTTTTCTCACGATTATGCAGGCGGAACACAAAGGGACTCTCTTTGCCGTCTTTTTACTGACAACTGAAAACCTACGACTTACCACTTTCTTTTCCTGCCAGCGTATAATGCCGTGCGGTCTTTCTGTGTTGCGACGAAGGATGTAGTGGCGGGTCTTTTTAGACAGAGGCTTCTCGTCGAAGCCTAGACCCATGCCTTTCCTTCAACTGAAATAATTGGCTCAGGCCCGCGCTCATGATTGAACGGTTACCCATGGAAATTAACGTTCGCGAATCCGGCGCAGTTTCCATTCTTGAGGTGCATGGCCGGCTCACCATCGGCGAACCCAGTGAGCAGCTCTACGCCGCCTTGCAGTCGGTCGTGAAGAAGGGCATTCGCAAAGTGGTCGTCTCCCTGAACAGCACCCCGCAAATTGACAGCTCCGGCCTTTCCACGCTCGTTCGCATCTCCATCCAACTCGCGCGCGACGGTGGCGTGTTGCGCCTGGTCTGCGGACCCGGCCGCGTCCGCGATGCCCTCACCGTTACCCGCCTCGTCGAAGCCATCCCCACCTTTGACTCAGAATCCGCCGCCCTCGCCAATTTCGCATGAGCCTCTTGCGCACACGGCTAAGTTGCAATCTCAGAGAAAACATACGCTGTACACGTCGAGTTCACGCCTCTTACCGGCCATTTATAATAGTTGTTATCTGTTTGCTCGCCCTCATCTTTGTCCGCGCGCGCGTGGGCTCAGGAACCGAAGCTGGACGATCTCGCCAAACAACTCGGCAGTCGGAGCTTCAGGCGTACGCGTCGAAATTTTTTGTCACACAGGACGGGCGAGTCGCAACGGCTAAGGTGCTCAAGGCCCCCAACGAGGATCTCGCAAAAAAGGCCATGGAGGCAGTGCGTTCCTGGAAACTCAAACCGGCCAGGGGACCTAATGGAAGACCCGTCACTGCGATGGTTACCGTCGAAGTATGGTTTCGCATGATGAAGTAATTGCCTACCCGCCTTTTTTGAGTTCGGCGAGGACCAGCTTGGCGACTTCCTTCAAGGTTTCGAACACGCCCATGCCCTGAATCGCCACCGATTCCAGAACGGGCTCACCTTTTTTGCGAAGCTGCCTCGTCAATTGCGGAACGGGCATGGCGTTGGGCAAGTCGCGCTTATTCAGCTGCAGCACGTAGGGAATCGTCGCGAAATTCAGGTTGTGCTCGTTCAGGTGCTCCTGCAGGTTTTCCATGGTCTCGAAATTCGCGTCGAGGCGCTCTTCCTGGGAATCCGCCACGAAAACCACGCCGTCCGCCCCTTTCAGGATCAGCTTGCGGCTGGCTTCATAGAACACCTGGCCGGGCACGGTATATAAATGAAAGCGCGTTTTGAACCCGCGCACCGTCCCCAAGTCCAGCGGAAGGAAGTCGAAGAACAGCGTGCGGTCGGTCTCCGTGGCCAGGGACACCATTTTGCCTTTCTGGTTCTGTCCCGTGTGGTCGTAAACCCACTGCAGGTTGGCGGTTTTTCCGCCGAGACCCGGGCCGTAGTACACCAGCTTGCAATTAATTTCGCGTGCAGGAAAATTGATGAAAGGCACTTTGTCGTCGACCAGTGTCCGGCCACAAATTTAGCATACGCGGTGCAGGCAGGCCAGTTTTCCCGCCGCGTGTCTCCATCAGCACAGCCTTACTTACAGTTTCCGCGATTCTTACCCAATCTCCACGGCTTATTTTCCTCGATGGTGCGGTTCGGTAACCGCCCTCGCACTCCAATCGGAGGCAGTTAAGTTCTGCGTTATTTACTTTCGAGTACTACAGCCCCAGTTTGACGCGCGCATCTGCCTCTGTTAGCATGCCTTCCATGGCCAAAGTGCGAAAAGCCTCCGGAGGGCCGGCGCGGCACTCCCAGAGGGCTGGGCACGGTTCCTCTAAAACAATGAAAAAGAAGACCTTACGAACGCCTCCGCCTCCGCAACGCGGCGGCGTTGAACTGGTCGATCCCCGCGTGCAAGCGCAACTCAAAACGTACGATGAGGCCCTGGCTCTCTTTCATCAGCAAAAATTCGCGCGCGCCAAACAGGAACTCGAGGACGTGCTCAAGGGTCCCAGCAAGGAACTCGCCGACCGCGCCCGCGTGCACCTCAAGATTGTCGAACAGCGCATGAAACCCTCGCACGAGCAGAATCCGCGAAGCGCCGAGGACCACTACCAGCGCGGCGTGGCCATGATGAACATCGGCCGCTGGGATGAAGCGCGCGAGAGCCTCGACAAAGCGCGCAAAGCCGCGCCCAAAGCCGACCACATCCATTACGCGCTGGCTGCCCTTGATTGCCTTACCGGCGAAGCCGACTCGGCGCTCGAGAATCTCAAGATCGCCATTCAGTTGCGTCCGGAAAACCGTTATCACGCGCGGAACGACGAAGACTTCGCCTTCCTCCAGGAAGATCCGCGCTTCACCGAACTGCTCTACCCGGAAAAAGACGGCTTCGCCAGTTAGAAACCGTGACTAGTGACGGGTGGCGACCTCAGGCTAATAGAGATTCTTCTCCGGCGAAGCCGGAATCTGCGAGCTGATAGCAATCGGGACTGCCTAACCTCTGTCGTCGCGCATCTCGCTGAAACCAAGCGTCGAGTCAAGAATGGCACTTTTTTGGTACCGAAGTGTGACTCCCTTCTTCGGCGTCTCCTCCAGAGCGTACCGCGTTGAATTCGTTCCTGTAGAAGAAACAAGGCATCCGTGTTTCCGCCGAAAATGAAAAAACACGCCTCCCCGACCAAAGCTTTCCCGCCCGGCTTCCGCATCGTCGCCTTGGGAGGGGGCACGGGACTTTCCACCTTGTTACGCGGGTTGAAAGAACGCGTTGTTCGGCGTCGCGATGAACTTGCCACTGCCGAGCGCCCGATCTCCGATCTCGCCGCGATCGTCACAGTCACCGATGACGGCGGTAGTTCCGGCCGGTTGCGGCGCGAGAACCGCATTCTTCCTCCGGGCGACATTCGCAACTGCATGGTGGCGCTCTCCAAAGACGAAGCGCTGATGGGGCGCCTGTTTCAATACCGTTTTCACGCTGGCCACGGTTTGAGGGGGCACAATTTCGGGAATTTGTTTTTGGCGGCGCTCACCCACGTTACGGGTGATTTCATTGAAGCGATTCGCGTAACGAGCAAGGTGCTGGCGATTCGCGGGCGCATCTTTCCCTCGACGCTCTCGAATGTTCACCTCGTCGCCACGCTCGAAAACGGCCGCGTCGTTCACGGGGAGACGCGTATCAGCGCGAGCCGCAACCCCATTAGGAGGCTCAGGCTTTCACCCTGCCGCGTGCGCCCCCTTCCGGCGGCCATCGAGGCCATCGACCATGCCGACCTGATTCTGATGGGGCCTGGCTCGCTTTACACCAGTGTCTTGCCGAATCTCCTGATTCCGGAGATTGCGGCAGCTATCGCGCGCTCCAAGGCTCCACGGGTGTACATCGCGAACTTGATGACGCAGCCGGGAGAAACAACCGGCTATGGGCTGGCGGATCACCTTTGCGCCATCCAAAGGCATGTGCCGCGACGGGTGATCGATTGCGTGATCGCCAACCGGCAGGCGATCTCGCCCGAAGTCGCGCGGCGTTACCGCGCAGAAGGCGCCGCGCCCGTCGCCATAGACCTACCCAAGCTGTGGAACCTCGGGTGCCGCGTCATTCTGGAGGACCTGGTTGACGAGCGCGGGGTCCTTCGGCACAACACCCAACGGCTCTCGCGGCTCCTCCTCGAAGAATTCCTCCGACAAGAGAAACCGACGTAAGGAACTATGGACGTAATGATTTAAGGAAGCCACCTTAGAGGGCTTCCAGCTGATTCTTGATTCTCCCGGTTCGCATCAGGTGCCTGCCCTCTTTTGCGTAAGGGTTGATTCCAAAGAGCTTAGATTTCCCGTAAGTCTTTTAGGATGGACAGTTCCGAGGTATCTCACAAGGTTCATTCTAAAGGAGTTAGCCGCTCGCCGCGAATGACACGCGAGGAGGTGTGACCAAGTCATTCGCCATCACAAACTCTGGCGCGAAGCGTATTATAGAAATTGTTCTAACTTAAGAATAGTTTAGGGAACGGCAAAGAGCAGAGGTTGGGTGGCAGAATTTAGAGGTTAGAAGGCGGAGCTCTGATTGGACGGGGTCGGCCAGAAGATAGAGACGAGTCTGAAGACCCCGACTTGCAAAATCGGCATAGGGAGAACGGTTGCCCGTCCTCCGCAGAGTAGGCCCGGGGAATTGCACCCCGAGGCCGAGTCGGCCCGGGGAGTTACACCCCGAGCCGCTCACAGATTCCGGACTTGGTGGGAGCCTCCTCCTACAAGACGGCTCCGGAGGGCCCTCCTCCATCTTTCTACAGCATGACGATTTCTCGTCTTCTTGACACAACCTCTCACTGAACCGGACTTAAACCTCTCAGCTTATCCGGCTCGTGCCACCGTCGGAAGACTGCCGTCTTCCACCGATATCGAGTTCCTCCGGTTGCCCGTTGACTCGGATCAGTACGGGTAACCTGCTCCCTTTGCTCCTCGGGAATTACCCCGGATCAACGCTCCTATGGAGCAGTCCGCCCCTGGCTTGCGCATTTGTACTTTCGGCCTCGCGGGATTTCCGCTTGCGCCTTTTCCCTTGCCATCGCAAACCAAGTTCTCAAGTTCCGTACGAAAGCCCAGACTAGAGTCACGCCCCCTGTACACCGGACATCGCACGGCCAGTAAGTAGGTTGCTTCCGTGCTCCTCCCGGCCCTGGCAGGCAGTTCCGGTTTTGATGTCGTCCGAGTGGTGTTTCGATGCGTAGTCGGAGGTTCATTTGCATTCGTCTCTCTAATCCCTAGATGACGTGATCTGATGTCACGCCTTTTAACTGTGACGTTCACCACCGCAGCTTTTGACCGAAGCAGCTCACAGCTGTTTGAAGCCTCCCCCTACAGGGTGGCTACGAAGGGCCCACCTTCATCTTTCGTACAGCATGACGCTTGCGCGCCTTCTTGACACAACCTGCCACACCACCGGACATGCGGGATACGGCGGTTGCGTAAGGTTGAGCCCTTCGCGGCCGGAGGTTCGATTCTCTTTCGCCACAAGGGCTTCGCCGCTCGACAGGTTTCCGTTTCGGCTTCACCGTCTTCTGATCCTGCCAAGCTCAGCCGTAGCTGATTGGCTGATTGGCTGGCGCCATGCCCCTATGAGTCCAACGTTCTACTACTCGCGCTTACGGTTTGGGCCTTCCTCACTCGTGTGAGTAATATGCCCGCTGCTGACTTCTGCGGCAGGATCAGGGCGAATTACTTCGCCCCGGTCACGAGTCCGAGACGTGCCGCAGATCTCCCGCGATAAGTTCGACTGCTTTTGATACGCAACCGCCGGATTTACCACCAGCGTCCTGATGGATCCGGACTTCGCGGTCACTTGCCCGCTCGTCCGACGCCGTAGGCCTCTGATCCAGTTCTTGTACATCGGCCCATATCTTTGCTCCACGCTTCCTTCAGCCCCCCCTCATGGTGACGCCCTTGCGCTTTGCTACGCTTCAACTCCATCAGGTTGGGACGGGACTTTCACCCGTAGCTGCCGACCATGCGCGGCGTACAAGCAAAAGGCCCCCGGCATGGTCGGGGGCCTTCTTGGCTAAAGGTTTCTTGTTGTGTGGCGGTTAAAAGATGATCTTGGCGACGATCTGGATGTTGCGGGCTTCGCCCGGGCCGATCGCGGGAGCGCCGTTGAAGTCGCCAATGGTGTCGGTGACTTGGCCGAAGCCGCTGGCAGTCGTGCAGATCCCTGTTGCCGTGGTTGCTGGGGGTATTGGGGCAGCCGGCGCGCAAACGCCGCCGACGGAGCCAACTCCGGATGCAAGGTTGATGCGATTCAAGAGGTTGAAGAAGTCTGCTCGAAGCTGGACTTTGACCCGCTCGGTGATTGGGATGTTCTTGATAAACGACAGGTCCACATCCCCAAAACCCGGCCCGGTAAATTTGTTTCGAGAGAGGTTTGCCGCGCCTGGGCAGGCTGTCGACAGCGCCGGGTTCGTATTCGAGAGGCAGAACGCAGCGGGGTTCCACCATTGCTCGCCAAAGCTAGGATCGAACGTATGGCTGACCGCTGCGTAAGGATTGCCGATTAAAGACAAACCCGAAAGAGTTTCATCGGAGGGTTGCCCTCTATGCCAGTTCATCACACTGCTGATTTGCCAGTCGTTAAAGACGCGCTTTGTGAGGCCAGACGCAGCCCAAGGCGCCTTGGGCACATCATACGTGCCACTGATGGTGAAAAGGTGTCGAGTGTCGAAATCACTGTTTCCATAATCCGCCTTAAGGTTGAAAGCATCGTCCAGAACTTGACCGCGGTACTCGCTGATTTCATCGAGCGCATGCGACCAGGTGTAAGCAAACTGCGTGCTTAGCCCGCGCCATGCTCTTGTCCGGAAAATGGTTTGTAATGCGTTGTAGTTGGACGTTCCAATGGTGTTGAGTTGCAGGATATTGCCGAAGTTCGGGAATGCACCGCCTTGATTAATGTTCGAGACGATATTCAGCTTGCGTCCCTGGGTGCCGACATACCCGATCTGGAATACGGCGGAGTTACCAAAGCCCTTCTCCAACTGTAGGTTGTAGTTATAGAAATACGGGGTTCGGAAGTTCTGGCTGACAGAATAGAGGTTGAATTTCGGAACCGGGCTGACCGGGTTACCGTTCGAATCTACCGCCGTGGCGCAGAGAGGGTCGGCACACTTAATGACCCCAGGAAAGATTGAAGCGCCTCCGGTCTGTGCGGCATCCCAGTTGTAACCATCACGCGAGAACGTGGAGACGGGCGTCGCGCCAAATGGATTCCCCTGAATCCCTGAAGGGGCCGCGACGGGCGGCCGGAAATCCAAGAAGGGGTTCAGGTTAATCTGGTCATAGAACACACCGAATCCACCGCGCGCTACGAGATCACCTTTCGCAGTGGGCTGATAAGCGAAGCCGAGTCGAGGGCCGAAATGGTTCTTACCGGGGTTGAAGAGGGGATGGCTGCCATCTTGCACCACAAACCCAGAGCCGGGAACAAAGTTTGCTATGTCTTTCTTGTCGCTCTGCATCGGACCAAAGTATTCATAGCGCAAGCCGTAACTAAGGTTGAGCTTCTTGGTGATCTGCCAAGAATCCTGGATGTACGCGTTGAAGGCGTTGACATGGACAAAGCGCTCAGGGTCACCGACAACAATTGTGGAGCCGCAGGTAAAGCCATTGTTGACGTGGAGGGCGTCGCTGCACGAAGAGAC
>Ga0066708_10000315_pt1 | contig 12410 bp, 13 predicted proteins | sample GraSoiAngelo_157_FD_66504 | JGI IMG/M metagenome (GOLD analysis project Ga0066708, IMG submission 66504) | Grasslands soil microbial communities from the Angelo Coastal Reserve, California, USA - 14_1009_16_20cm | ecosystem: Environmental > Terrestrial > Soil > Grasslands | place: USA...
GGGCCTCGACCGACTCGCGCGCCGAGAGATGCATCAGGTGCACCGGCTGGGCCTCGTAGGCGGCGAGCGCGAGATCGCGCTCGATCATCAGGCTCTCCGCCACCGATGGGTAGCCGGCAAAGCCGAGCTCGGCCGAGACCGCGCCCTCGTGCATCTGGCCGCCCTTCGAGAGCGTCGGCTCCTCGCAGTGCAGCGCCAGCCGACGGCCCGTGACGGCGCTGTACTGGAGCGCTCGCCGCATCAGGCCCGGGGCGACGACGGGCCGGCCGTCGTCCGTGAAGCCGGCGGCGCCCGCATCGCCGAGCTCGGCCATCTCTGTCAGCTCGGCGCCGTCCTGGTTCATCGTGATCGCGGCGAGAAGGCCGACCGGGACCTCTGCCTCGGCCTGTGCCGTCTCGGCGAGCGAGCCGAGCACCGAGGCCGAGTCCACGACCGGTTCCGTGTTCGGCATCGCCAGGATCGCGCAGTAGCCGCCCGCGGCGGCGGCGGCCGTCCCGGAAGAAATCGTCTCCTCGTCCTCGCGGCCGGGTGTCCGCAGGTGGACGTGCGGGTCGACGAACGCCGGCGCGAGCACGAGTCCCTCCCCGGCGACCACGCGATGCGCGTTCGTCTCCAGGTTGGTCCCGAGCTGCGCGATCGCTCCACCGTCGATGCGGACGTCCAGGACCTCGTCCACGCCCTCGGCAGCGTCGATCACCCTCGCCCCGCGGATGACGAGATCGTCGTTGCCCTGCTTGCCGAAGAGCATCACGCGGCCCCGATCTCGTGCAAGGCGGCGGCCTGGACGCCGGCGGGTCCGTGGGTGAGCAGGTCGTAGAGGACCGCCATCCGCACGACGAGGCCCGAGCGCACCTGCTGCTCGATCAACGCATCCGCCGCATCCGCGACTACGGGGTCGATCTCGACGCCGCGATTCATCGGCCCCGGGTGCATCACCTTCTGGCCGGGCCTTAGCCGCTCGGGCGTCACACCCCAGCGCGCCGCGTACTCGCGCAGCGAAGGGACGTAGTTGGCGCCTTCGGCCATCCGCTCCTGCTGCATCCGCAGGACGTAGACGACATCGGCCGCCTTGATCGCGTCGATCTCGTACGAGACCTCGCAGCCCATCGCCTCGATCCCGCGCGGAATCAGCGGCGGCGGCCCGACCAGCGTCACCCGCGCCCCCATCAGGGAGAGCGCCTGGATGTTCGACCGAGCCACACGCGAATGCAGGACATCGCCGACGATGGCGACGTGGAGGCCCTCGATCCGCCCAAGCTCCTCCTGGATCGTGTAGAGGTCGAGCAGCGCTTGGGTCGGGTGCTGGTGCTTGCCGTCACCCGCGTTGACGATGTGAGCGCCGGTGTAGCGGGCTACGAGCTGTGGCGCCCCGATCTGCGGGTGGCGGATCACGATCACGTCGGGGTCGTAGGCCCCGAGCGTCAGGGCCGTGTCTTTGAGCGACTCGCCCTTGTCGACGGACGAGCCTGTCGACTTGATCGACATCGTGTCCGCGGAGAGCCGTTTCGCGGCGAGCTCGAAGCTCGACGACGTGCGCGTCGAGGACTCGTAGAAGACGTTGACGACCGTCTTGCCGCGCAGCGTCGGCAGCTTTTTCAGCTCCCGCTCGAGCGACCGCTCGAAGTTGCGCGCGGTGCCAAGCAGCCGCTCGACGTCCTGGCATTCGAGGTCGCCGATCGAGATCAGGTGCCGGCGCGGCGGCTCTCTGGGCGGGAGCAGGTCCTCCCGCATGACGCGGATTTCAGCCATTCGGGTTTTCCTCCTCGGCGGCCGGGATGAGCAGGACCTGATCGATCTCGTCGACCTCGACGAGCTGCACCTGGATGCGCTCGTCGCGATGCGTGGGCAAGTTCTTGCCGACGTAGTCGGGGCGGATCGGCAGCTCGCGGTGGCCGCGGTCGGCGAGCACCGCGAGCTGCACGCGGGCGGGGCGACCGTAGTCGAACAGCGCCTCGACCGCGGCGCGGATCGTGCGCCCCGTGTAGAGAACGTCGTCGACGAGCACGCACGTCATCCCGTCGAGCGGGAAGTCGAGCTTCGAGTCCCGGACGAGCGGCTGGGCGTGCTGGGGCGCCTCTCCCCGGCGGACGTGAACGTCGTCACGGTAGAAGGTGATGTCAAGCTGGCCGAGCGTGACTTCGCTCCCGGCGAAGTCGGCGATGCGCCGGCGCAGGCGGTGCGCGAGCGGGACGCCGCGCGTGTGGATGCCGATAAGCGCGAGCTTGTCGAGATCCGGGTTCGCCTCGATGATCTCGTGCGCGATCCGCGAGAGCGTCCGCTCGACGGCCTCATGGTCGAGGAGAACCTTCTCGCGCTCCGTGTGCGCCACGCTCACGCGCGCAGACGCAGTCGGACGGGGGCAGGCAGGGTCATTCACACTCCTTTCCGGCCTCACGGGACCGGGTTAAAGGGGTTCGTGGTCGTGCGGGAGACTAGCGTGTCTTCCGGACGGCACCAACCATCTATTCTCCGGCGCGTGGAACAGCACGCCCTCGAGCGCTTCGCCGGCCTCGCCGTCGACTTCAGCGCCAACGTGCAGCCCGGCCAAATTGTCGCGATCGAGGCGGAGACCGGCATGGAGCCCATCGTCCGCGCTGTTGCCGAACGCGCCTACGAGCGCGGCGCCCGATTCGTCGATCCGACCTACTTCGACCCCTACGTAAAGAGGGCTCGCCTCCAGCACGCTCCCGACGACACGCTCGAGTTCGTGCCGGAGTGGTACGGGAAGCGGATGCTCCAACTCGGAGAGGAGCACGCCGCGCGAATCGTCTTCGTGCCGAGGGTCTCGCCGGGGATCCTGAACGGCGTCGATCCGAAGCGCGCCGGCCGCGACCAGCTTCCCGATCTTGAGGAGCGGCTCGAGATCATCAACAAGCGGCTCGTCAACTGGACGATCATGCCGTTCCCCACCCAATCCTGGGCCGACCTCGTCTATCCCGAGCTCGACGGCGAGGCGGCGCTCTCCCGGCTGACGGAGGAGCTGTTCCACGTCTGCCGGCTCGACGAGAACGATCCGGTCACCGCGTGGCGCGAGCGCAAGGAGACTCTGCATTCGGTCGCATCGCGTCTGACCGACCGCCGCTTCGATGCGATCCGGCTCGATGGGCCCGGGACGGAGCTGACGGTGGGACTGCTGCCGACGTCGCTCTGGGAAGGCGGCTCGACGACGACCGTCGACGGCGTCGAACATATGCCGAACATTCCGACGGAGGAGGTCTACACGACGCCCGACCCGACCCGGGCCGAAGGCATTGTCCGCGCGACCAAGCCACTCGACGTCGGCGGGACGATCATCAACGGCCTCGAGGTGCGCTTCGAAGGAGGCCGCGCGGTCGACATCCAGGCCGACACGGGTGCGGAGGTGCTACGCGAGCGCGCCGCCTACGATGCCGACGCGTCTCGGCTCGGCGAGCTCGCGCTCGTCGACCGCGAAGGAAGGATCGGCACTCTCGGGACGACGTTCTACAACACGCTCCTCGACGAGAACGCCGCGAGCCACATCGCGCTCGGCAATGCCTACGAGATCACGGTCGGCCGCGAGGACGTGCCGAACATCAACAAGAGCGCGATCCACATCGACTTCATGATCGGCGGCGACGACGTTCAGGTCAGAGGAATCACCGGCGACGGCGAGCAGGTGCCGGTTTTGGTAAACGGCACCTGGCAGATCTAGGCGCTCCGCCGTCCCTTTGAGGCGTGTCCCGGTGCCAGACCCGTGGACCGGTCCGGACTGGTCACGGCAGCGTGCAGGAAAGCCATCCGTCGAGTCCGCGGCCCGGTGCCGGGCTGTCCACTTCGAGTCGTGCCTGGTGCCAGGCACGAGGACACGCCCGCTCTAGACGTCGCGGATCGCACCCCGAATCGCGCCCTCGTGCTCCTGGAGGTCGCTGTCGGACATGCCGTGCACGCTTCGCGCGTGCTCTGACGCCTGCGCCATCACTTCTTCCTCAGTGTCCGCGTTGATCTGCGCGCTGCAGTCGAAGCCGACGTCGGAGCAATTGAGCTGTTTCGCCATCTCTCCTCCTCTCGGGTAGAGGCCGACTCTAACGCTCTGCGATTGCGATCAGCCAGTCGATGTCGTACTCGATGGCGGCGGGCAAGGTGCGCTCGGCCAGCCTCCGCCCCTGCTCGTACTCGGACTCTTCGAGTAGGTCGAACGTCGAGATGTGGCGTCCCGCGATCTTCGCCAAAGCGGTTTCGCGGTCGATCCGGTCGTGCTGGTGGTGCTTGAGCAGCCGGACCTCGCTGAACCCGGCCTCGCGGAGCTCGCGATCGAGCTCAGCGGCCGTCGGAAATCGGGCGCGATCGATCGCCTCGAAGCGGGGGAAGCAGCGGTTCAGCCAGAAGTCGGAGAAGTACTCCGAATCGAACGTGACCACGCAGGCGCGCCCGCCGGGCGCGAGCAGCCGCCGCGCAGCAGGAAACGCCACTTTTCGATCGAGGAGGTGGATGACCAGCCAGTAGACGACGCGGTCGAACCAGGACTCCTTGAACGGAGGATCCTCGGCCCGCGCCAGCTTCAGCTTCACGTTCCCTGGGACCCGGTTCCTCGCGACCGCGAGCATCTCGGCTGACGCGTCGATTCCCCAAACCGAGGACTTCGGCGCGAGCGCGGCGACGAGCCTTCCAGTGCCGCAGCCGATGTCCAGCACTCGTTGTCCGCCCAGGTCGGCCTCGCGCGAAACAAGATCGAAGAGCTCCCACCAGTTATCGTCCTGCGGACGAAGGTCGTCATAGGTGGCGGCGCGGGCATCGAAGTCGGCGGATGCCTCCGGCTTTCCCGGGGCCACTCAGATGTCCGAGACGAGGTCGTCCGGATCCGTCAGCGACTCGATCGCGTGCTGGGCGGCCTCGAGCGAGCCTTCGGGCACAAGCACCTTCTGCGGGGTGTCCTCGGTCGCCCGCGGATGGTGCTCGACCGCGGGCTCGAGCTCAGAGACGATTCCGGCCTGGTTGAGGATCGTCTGCAGCTCCTCGGCCTCCGCGATGTCCTCGGCGAGCGCGACCTGTACGAGTTCGGTCACGGCACGGCCTCTTCGCGCGCGGGCTCGGCGACGTTTTCTCGGCCCCGGCGGACGGCACCCTTGACCAGCCGGGGCGAGCCCCGCTCCGGAAACGGCACATCGATCACGTCGAAATCCTTCGGCACCACGGTCTCGGGGAAGATCGTACGCGCCTCGCGCTCCACTTCGGGCCCGAAGTAACGATTCGAGAGATGCGTGAGCGCGAGGAACGACACGTCGGCATCGCGCGCGAGCTCCGCCGCCTCGAGTGCGGTCGAGTGCGCGGTTTCCCGCGCTCGCTCTCGCTCTTCCTCCAGAAACGTCGCCTCGTGCACGAGCACCTCGGCCTCGCGCGCGGCCGCGAGCACGATCGGCGAAGGCGACGTGTCGCCGGCCAGAACCACCTTCCGCCCAGGCCGCGCCGGCCCCAGCACCGCGTCCGGCGTCACCACCCGCCCGTCGTCCAACTCGACCGACTCACCGCGCTGAAGCAGGCCCCGCTCCGGCGGGTCGACGCCCAGCGCATCCGCGGCCTCGACGTCGAAACGCCCTGGCCGGGGGGCCTCGACGAGCGCGTACCCGATCGCCGAGACGCCATGAGCAGGCGCGAAGGTAACGAGGTCGTAGCCGTCGCGCTCCAGCACATCCCCCGCCTCGAGCTCCACGAGCCGGACCTTGTACGTCAGCTTGCCGAAGATCCGTTTCAGCGCTCCGAACAGGTCGACGAGCCCAGGCGGCCCGTAGACCGTCAAGTCGACCTCGCGGCCCCGGAGGGCGAAAGTCTTCAGCATCCCCGGCAGCCCGAGATAGTGATCTGCGTGGTAATGCGTGAGGAAGACCTCGCGCAACTCGACGAGGCCGACGGTCGAGCGGAGCATCTGCCGCTGCGTCCCCTCGGCGCAGTCGAAGAGCAAACGCTCGCTCCCGCGGCGAACGAGCAAAGCCGACGGCGCCCGCCGGGCAGTCGGCACCGACCCCGAGGTGCCGAAGAAGACGAGGTCGAGGTCCACGGGCGCAAGTGTAGGCTCGCGCGGAGCATCTGATGAACGGAGAAACCCCGCCTGCGGCGGCGAGCGAGCAGGCTCGCGAGCAACTCGACCGGCGGGTCGACCCGCAGGTCTACGACGAGATCCGGGAGCTCTGGAAACGCCACTCGATCGCCGAGGAGCACCGCGACCTGCCCGGCCTGATCACGACCTTGGCGGAAGATTGCGTCTATGAGATCCCGGCCTGGAAGAAGCGTTGGGACGGACACGCGGGCGCGAGAGAGTTCTACAACGGCCTGCTGACCGCCTTTCCCGACATCCATTTCGCGCTGAAGGAGATCGTGATCGGCCCGCAAGGCGTCTGCGAGGAGGCTCTCGTAACCGCGACGCATGCTCGCGACTGGTTGGGCGTCCCGGCGAGGGGGCACCGGCTCGAGTTCACCGTCGTCATCTTCTTCCCGTGGCATGCGAACACGGGTTTGTTCGCAGGCGAGCGCATCCACGTCGCGGGACTCGGGCTCAACGGCTGACCCCTAGGGCAGGACGAGCTTCTCGCCAGGGTGCACGATGTCGCCGGCGAGCCGGTTCCGCTGCTCGAGCCGGTAGATCGCCGCCCGAGGGTCTCCCCCGTAGTGCGAGCTGGCGATCGACCAGAGCGTGTCATAGGGCTTCACGGTGTAGAGCTGCGGCCGGCCTGCGCCGTTTGACGAGTGCGCGGCGATCGCCCAGGCCACGAGGACTGCCAGCACCACGCCGAGGAATTTGACGAACATATGTTCGCAAGTCTAGAGCGAACATGTGTTCGTGTCAAGCCCTCAGCCGCCGCGGAGGACCTTCATCAGCGCATCGAAGATCTCCCGCCGGCGACGAAGCGCGGCCTTGCGCTGCTTGGCGCTCAACGGCCTCTCCCGGTCCGTCTGCTCGCGTTTTTCGCCCATCGGAACGAAAGATGCGGGCGGGGCGAAAAACCGGCGCCCGTCAGCTCGAGCCGTTCAGAAACCGCCCGTCGCGATAGACGAGCTCGCCGTCCGCGTAGACCTCGCTGCCCGAGCGAAGGTCGCAGATCAGGTCCCAGTGCAGAGCCGAGCGGTTGAGGCCGCCCGTCTCCGGATACGCGGTCCCGAGGGCCAGATGCATCGTCCCGCCGATCTTCTCGTCGAAGAGCGTGTTGCGAGTGAATATAGGCACGGCCTCGTTCAAGCCGAACGCAAACTCGCCGACCCGCCGCGCCCCGTCGTCCATCGCGATCATCTCGCGGAGGAACTCCTGACCGCGTGTCGCCGTGGCCTGCACCACCTCGCCCCCCTCGAAGCGAAGCCTGACGTCGTCGACCTCGCGCGCGTTGAAGACCGCGGGATAGGTGAAGCGAATCTCGCCCTCGGCACTCGTCTCGACCGGCCCCGTGAAGACCTCGCCGTCCGGGAAGTTCTCCCGGCCGTTCGAGGGGACCCAGGTCCTGCCCTCGGTGACGAGCCGTAGGTCGGTTCCGTCGCCGACGATTCGGAACTCCCGTTTCGTCATCAGGAAACGCGCAAGACGGTCGAGACGCTCGCCGAACTCCTGCCAGCGCGCAACCGGATCCGGGTCGTCGAGGAATGCCGCGCCGAAGACGAAGTCCTCATACTCGGGAAGCGACATCGACGCGTCCTGGGCAGCGGCTTCGGTCGGATAGGCGCTCAGTACCCAGCGCAACTCGCCGGCGGCCGCGCGTTCGAGGTAGCGGTTCCTCAGCGGTTCGGCCGAGCGCTCGTAGCGTGCCTGCCGCGCCGGATCGACGTTCGACAGCCGCTTCGTGTTCGAAGGCGCCTCGAGAGCGATCCGGACGTCGACGCTCTCAATGTCGTCTTTCCGCGCCGGATTGACCCAGGCGAGCTGCTCGTCGTTTCCGAATCTGAGGAGATTGTCGGTCAGACCTTCGAGCGCGATGCGCGGCAGCGGTTGTGCCCCAGCCTCGAGCACTCTGTGGTAGAGCACGCGCAGCAGAGGCGCCGCCAGCGTGGTCGACTCGAGCGTGACGAGATCGCCTTCGCGGACTGCCGCGCAGAAGCCGACCAGCACGTCGGCCATCCGCTCGTGACGGCTATCGGACACGTTCCGCGGGGCGGGCGGGTTGCGGGTCCTCCAGAAACTGCCCGTTGCGCCAGACGAGCTCTCCATCTGCGTAGACCTCGCCCTCCCGGCGCAGGTCGCAGATCAGGTCGAGGTGCAGGGCCGAGCGATTCTGGCCGCCGAGCGTCTCGAATCCCATCCCGAGCGCGAGATGCATCGTTCCGCCGATCTTCTCGTCGAAGAGGATGTTGCGGGTGAAGCGGTCGATCTCGTAATTGAGCCCGAACGCGATCTCGCCGACGCCGCTTGCACCTTCGTCGATCTCGAGCAGCGACTTGAGGTAGTCCTCGCCGCCGGCAGCCTCAGCTGCGACGACACGCCCGTCCTCAAACCGCAGCCGGGCATCGTCGACTTCGCGGCCGCCGAAGACGGCGGGAAAGCGGAATCGGATCGTCCCGCTGACGCCCGTTTCCACCGGGCTCGTGTAGACCTCGCCGTCGGGGACGTTCTGCCGCCCGTAGGCGGCGCGCCAGCTCCGGCCTTCGACGATCGCGGTCAGATCCGTGTCCTCGCCGACGATGCGCAGCTCCCGGACCGAGTCGAGCTCCGTCGCACGCGCCTGCAGCTGCTCGCCCACGCGCTTCCAGTGCTCGACGGGCTGGTCGTCGAGCACGTGGCACGCGCGGAAGACGAAATCCTCGTACTCGTCCAGCGACATATCCGCGTCCTGTGCGTGGGCCTGCGTCGGCGAGAGCGTCCCGCACCAGCGATGCTCGCCGCTCGCGATCCGGTCGCGTCGGCGAATCGCCACCTGGCGCTGCGCGGCCAGCTGGCGCTGCCGACGATCGGTGTCCGCGCGTGAGAACGAGTGCGTGTTCGACTCGGTCCAGATCGTGATTGACGTATCGACCGCGTCCATCTCGCGAAGCTCCATCGGCGAGACGAAGCCAAGTTGTTCGTCCGAGCCGTGTGCGACGAGGAGCTCCTTCAGCCCCCCCAGATCCAGAGCGGCGTAGACATGAGCACCCCGCTTGATCGCCTCCCGGTGCAGCGGCACAACCAGCGGCGCCGCCACGGCCTCGCCCTCGATCCGAAGAACCTCGCCGGCCTGTAGCCGCAGTGAATGGTCGAGCACGAGCTCGGCTAGCGCGTCGTAGCGCGGGTCTCTCAATGCCTGCGCGTCCCCGGCCGGGCCTTCACCAGGAACGGGCGACTAAGCGCGACGAACGTGCGCTGCGGATTCATCGCAGCCGCGAGCCGGATTCCGTAGGCGTACCAGCCGGCGCGCTTGAGCCTCTGCTTGGGGAGCGCCACCAGCTTCGACTTGTAGGCGAGTGCCGTTCCCTTCGCGGCCAGAAGTGGTTTGCTGCGTGGGTTGGCGAGCGCCGCGACCACGGCTTTCCTCGCCTTCGAGGTCAGCTTCGGCGCCGCGAGCCGGAAAACGCCGGCCTTGTAGCTCGCGTCCTCCTGGACCCCCGCCCGGAAGCGCCAGAGCCTGTTGCTCCAGCCCTTTGGATTGCCCAGATAGCCGAACGCGACCGTCGCGCCGTTGACACTAGTGGTGTGAGTCCAGCCGGGCGGAGTCAGCGCGCACTTGCCCTGGGTCTGGGCGATCGCGTTCTTGACCGAGACGTACGAGGGTCGCTTCGAAGTATCGAGCCTGATCAGACCGCTCTGCCAGCGGTCGAGATCCACCTCGTCGACGAGGTGGAAGAAGCTGAGCGACCGGACATCGGGATCGCAGCTGACGAAATGGACGATGTCTGAGTAGTACTGGGCCTGGGTGCCTTCGTCGATCGTGACCACGTTCTCCTTGCCCGTGTAGAGGCTCTGGAGGGCGGCTGGGATCGCGACCTGCCAGCCCGTCTCGTCCAGGTCGAGCTTGAGCGCGTTGGCGGGAGCGGTCCTGCCACGCTCGGCGAATAGCGGCTGCGAGGTGCCGTTGAACGCGTCCCAGACGGCCTGCTTGATTCGGTCGAGGTTCGGGATTCCGGCTTTAGGCCATGGATAGCCTTTCAGCGGCGGATCGTTGTTCTGATTGGGATAGGGATGGAAGCCGAGCTCGTCCATCAGCGGCTTGTTCCGGTGGCTCGCCCGGTAGGCGACGCCGAGGTCGTGGAGGAAGCGCACGGGCGAGATCGAGACGTTGTCCTTCGCGACGGGGTTGTCGTTACCGCGGGGCGAAAGCCCGACGCCGATGACGTTGATCGACGGATCGACTGCCTTGAGCGCGTCATAGGAAGCCGCCAGCAACGGCTCGTAGGCGGAGCCCGACACGCCTGCCCCCGTAGAGCTGAACTGCGGCTGCCAGAAGCGGGGCTGGTTCGGCTCGTTGCCGATTACGTAGTTCTTGACGAACGGATACGTGCGCGCGAGCTGCTGCAGAAAGGCGGCGAACTGGGTGGTTCGCTCGGGCGATGCCGTGATGTCGCCCGGATGCGCCGGCGCAACCGCGAACAAGATGCGGACCGCGTGGATTGCCGCCTGCGGGAGCCAGTAGTCGAGCGACGCCTGACCCTGGATGACCGTCGGCTGCGCCGGATCCCAGGAGATCGCGATCCGGTTCTCGTTTGTCCCCAGATCGTTGAGGGCGCCATAGAACAAAGCCGGGTCCCCGAGAGCGCCGGTGTCCTCGGTGATTCCGAAGGTCACGTTTGCCGCCGCCCGCCCGCAAAATGCGAGCGTGACGCAAGCGCAACAGGCGACGAACAGAGTCTTCTTCACGGGCGGTCCCTTTTTTCCCTCGGCGGCGTAGGTTGCCACGCCGGTCGGCGGCGTGCATAGGTCTTCAGGCCTATCCTTCGGCCCCAACGGGCCCAATCCTTAGGTCATCTTGAAGACGGGTTTGGACGGCATCGCAAGCGATGCCTAGGTTTCGGTGCGGACCGCCCCAATCCTTAGGACCGCGTCAAAGAGGCGCGCGGCACCGAACCGGACCGGATCGTCAGCAGGCAAGCCGGTCTCCTCCTCCGCTTCGGCAACAGCGGCACGGGCCTCGGCCTCGCCGAGCGCTCGTGTGTTGAGCGCGATGCAGGCGACCCTTGCCGGCCGTGCCGGTAGCGAGGCCCGCTCGTGCAGCTCGACCAGCTCGCTCAGCGCCGGTATCGGGTGCTCTGGGTAGCCCTCGATCGCGTTCGATCCCGCCAGATGGCAGAGGACGTAGGCGTGCGGCGCGCTGCCGTGCATCAGCCCGAGCGTCACGCCCGAGTAGGCCGGATGCAGCAGCGCGCCCTGCCCTTCGACCCAGAGCAGGTCGCCCTCCTCGGCCCCCTCGACCACCAGCCGCTCCGCGGCGCCGGCGAGGAAATCGGCGACGACGGCGTCGACGGAGATCCCCCACCCCGCGATCGCGATCCCGGTCTGCCCGGTCGGGACGAAGACCGAGCGGAGGCCTCGCTCACGCGCCTCGCGGTCGAGCTCGAGCGAAACGGTCATCTTGCCGATCGCGCAGTCGGAGCCCACGGTGAGCACGACCTGCGCGTCGAGCTCGAGGTTCTCGCCGGTCGGCACGTCGAGATCGGCCGGTGGCCTGCGCAGGTCGCGGAGCTCCGCGCCGTGCCGCACCGCAAGCTCGGCCAGCTCCGGATCGTCGGTGAGGAACTGGTGCAAGCCGTTCTCGACATCGAGACTCTTGGCGACGCAGGAGCGGATCAGGTCTCGCCAGGCCGGAGGGAAGCGGCCTCCCTGGGTCGCGACCCCCACGAGCGCCGTGGTCGGGTTGAAGCAGAGCGCGTCGTTGACCGAGCCGACGACCGGAATGCCGTCCTCTGTCTCTCCCGCGCGGGTGGAGTCGAGGATCGCCACCGTCGGGTGCTGCGAGTAGCGGAGTACGCCGCGCGCCGTCTTGCCGTAGTGCGGGTCGCCCGACTTGCCCTCAGCGAGGATCAGGTACCGCTTCACCGCGAAAAATGCTCCGCACTAAGGCGTCGCTTGTGATGCCGTCTGAAGGATGTCCGGGCTCGGCACGGGCATCCGTTTTCCGCGGGACTAGTTTCTCCCATCGCTTCGCTCGGCAGAGAGGGACACAATCGATTCAACCCCTAGCCCAGGCTTATCCGGTGGAAGCTGGACGCCGTTGCGGAACTCCACGCCCGGCCAGGGATCTTCGAGCAGGAGCAGGTTCCCGTCGAGGTCGACGAAGTCGCAGAGGCTGGCAATCTGCGCGCCGGCGGAGATGGCGAGACCCGACTCGGTCATGCAGCCCAGCATGACGCCGAGCCCGAGCGCTCGAGCGGCGTGCGCCATCCGGATCGCCTCCCGGATCCCGCCGGACTTCGAGAGCTTGATGTTGATCCCGTGCGCACGCCCGGCGCAGACGGCCACGTCGGCGAGCGTGTGGCAGTCCTCGTCGACGTAGATCGGAATCGGCGAG
>Ga0066708_10000318_pt1 | contig 12389 bp, 8 predicted proteins | sample GraSoiAngelo_157_FD_66504 | JGI IMG/M metagenome (GOLD analysis project Ga0066708, IMG submission 66504) | Grasslands soil microbial communities from the Angelo Coastal Reserve, California, USA - 14_1009_16_20cm | ecosystem: Environmental > Terrestrial > Soil > Grasslands | place: USA...
ACCATGTGAGACTCATGGGTTTTCAGCGTATACCATAGTTTCATTTGTGCTGTTCTGGTTAGGCTTCTCATTGGTCAACGCTTAGTGACACGCGATTCACCCGCACCTTAACCCTCTCCCCTCTATGAGGAGGGAGGGCAGGGTGAGGAGCGGCGGGAACCGAAAACTCGCCGCTCTAAGCTTTTGGAAATGCGCTAGAAGCGTTGCACCTTGCTCGACGGCTCCACGAAATTCGCCTGGCTTACTGCGAGGTTCTCGTGAATATGCTTCGATAATTCCTGAGCCAAAACAATCGCAATCGATTTAGCGTCCCGCGTGTAAACCGGAATAGGGAACCCGCCGGCATTCCGATCGTATCCATAGATCGTTCCGTCCGTTTCCCAAACGCAATAGGCGTGACCGGCTGGATGGTCGACATAACGGACCAGGAGGATTTTCGCCCAAAAGTTTTTCTCCAAGGTGTGCTGGGTTTTGACCGCCGCCAGATAATTGCAAGCCGAGATGACGCAACCGTTGAGGACGAGGAGATCCTCCTCATTGGGACTAAGCATTACATTCTGGCGACAAGCGCCAATGCCGTAGCCGGTGAGGGCGATAAAAAGATAAATTGCCACATGGTGGACGATGCGAGTTTTCATGAAAGTGGGATGAAACTGCTACCTTTGAGGGGTAACAAGCGCCTTCACTTCGTCCGATGACACGCACACAACGGAGGCGAGCATTTAGTAAAAATTCATCGTCTCGAACTCCGTTTCCTCAGAGCCGGTCGCAAACGCGACCAGCAAAAGCCCGAGCCCAAGTTGCTGCCCACCAGTAATCGCGCCCGCGCATCTATTCGCCAGCCGTTCAGCAGTTAGCACGGCAACTTTGGCGCCAACGAGTTCGTACGGAAGCTGTTCGATAATACTTTTCGCAATCGCGCACGCAGAGTCTGGCTTGTTACTGTAAAGAACGATCACCAGGAATCCATGCTGCCAGTCGTAATATGAAGGATGTTCGGGCGTCGGTCGCACTTTTGCAATTACGCCCCAAAGCGGCAAGCAGTGATTGTTTCGCTGTTTGCAGTCTGTATTCTCCGTCATTCCTGGTTCGCGCTCCGTGGTTACTTGGTGTCTGGCCTCCAGGTACGATTCGCCCTCGACGTGTTCGCAGTGCGCGCAACCCGGACTGGTTTGGGGACGGAATGCCCTGAGCTCTTTTAGCTGACATTTCAGCTCGCGCTTCGACTCGTTTGGACGCGGATCCTTTCTTTCTGGTGGGTCACGAAATTGGGGTTCGATTTCGCGCTTTATGGACTCTAAAAAAGAGCAATTTCTGCGCCGTCCTTTAGCTTTATAAACACCGTGGTTTCAGTGGCTTGTGCAGAAATTACGTCGATGGTTACGGACGGCTTTTCTTCGGCCTAACGAGCAAGCTCAACCGCGCTGAGCGCCCAGGTTGCGAGGGGAGAGGCACGCCGAAGGCATGACCCGTCGGATGCAGCGTCTGGTTAGGGGCTATTTCTTGGGCGGAGACTTGGCTGAGCCATAACCGCGATGCTCGCTTAGCTTGTGCTCTTGGTGATGGATGATTTCACCATTGTCAGGATCAGTGACTGTTTCTCGATAGTTAGTCTTTCTCTTGGTCAATGATCCGTATCTTCTTGTTCCACTTTCCCGTCTTGCAGAAGGCCATCGCCGCCTCGGAATGGCCGAATCTCCATAATCGTTGCACCCGGTTGCGTGGGATTCGCTGCCTCTGGCATCATGCCGCCAGTGAAATACTGGGAAATCATCGCTGACAAGCTCAGTGCTGCCGGGTGGTCGTGGGTAAGTTCCTTTGACCTCCTATAGTGAGATTGGGTAAGCTGGAAGCGGCGACAAACTAAAAGTAGACAATTACGTTTGCATCGTATAAACAGATAATGTTGGGGCGCTAAGTTCGCTCAGGAAGCTTTAATCGAGCTACTTGAACCCTCTTCCCGCAGGGAAACGCAGGTCGCTGGAAAATGAATGATACTCGTATTCGCGTGGATTTGGCATGTTAAAACCAAATCAACTCATTCGTGCAGGGTTATCGGCGCATTCGATCAGTGTCGCTGAAACAGGACGAGAGATTTCAAAACTTTCCCCGACTCGACTGCCTACAATAAAGAGATTCCTTCTACGTTTGCTGTTCATTGCTGCCGGTGTTGCTTCCACGGCCTCGGCCCAAACGCCGCCGCCAGATCATCCAAACATAGTAATTATTCTAGCAGACGATTTGGGTTACGGAGATGTAGGTTTCAACGGATGCCCCGACATCCCAACGCCAAATATCGACTCTGTGGCAAGCAATGGCGTTCTCTGCACAGACGGGTATGTGACGCACCCGTTTTGCAGTCCTTCGCGTGCCGCTTTACTCACGGGCCGGTATCAGCAGAGGTTCGGGCATGAGCATCAACCATCGAGCGTCCCTGGAGTGTTTGATGACACGCATGATCCACCTGGACTACCTATCGGGGAATTACTGCTACCACAACTTTTGAAACCCGCAGGGTATGTGTCTGGATTAATTGGTAAATGGCACCTGGGTAACAACTTAAGACCAACAGATCGCGGTTTCGACGAGTTCTTTGGTTTTATGGGCGGCTGGTCACCTTACTACAACGCGCAGGTGTTCCGAAACACAACTTCTCTCATCGAGACGTCTTATCTGACAGACGCATTTACACGAGAGGGGGTCTCCTTCATCAATCGCCATTACCGGCAGCCGTTTTTCTTGCTGATGGCCTATAATGCTCCGCACGAGCCGTATGCTCAGCCACCGCAGGTCTATATGGATCGGGTGGCGAACATCGCAGATCCTAATCGGCGAAATTACGCTGCAATGGTGGCGGCGCTAGATGACGGCGTTGGACAACTGTTGCAGACCTTGCAAGCCCAAAACATTCTTAATAACACTCTGATTTTTTTTCTGAGTGACAATGGTGCGTTTTCGGGAGGCTATGGGCAAAATACGCCTCTGCGAGGCTGGAAGTTCAATACCTTGGAGGGCGGTATCCGTGTGCCCTTTGCTGTTCAATGGAATGGGCAACTGCCATCGCACCTCACGTACACCCAACCGATCTCAGCTTTGGATATTGTAGCTACGGCAGCCGCTGCTGCCGGAGTTTTGCTGCCAACCGATCGTGCATATGATGGCTTCAACGTCATACCGTTTTTGACTGGGCAACAAACCAGCCCACAACGAACTCTGTTCTGGCGCGTGTTCGGGTTAGGCAGCAGTGGCCCTCCCGGTTCGCAACCTACAATATGGGCGGTGCGTCGTGGTCCACTGAAGCTTGTGAAGGCACAGCAAACCGGAACCCGAGCGCCTGCGCTTTACAATCTGCCGAATGATGTTGGCGAAACGATCAACCTGGCGACAAGCCAACCGGCGGATGTAGACGCGTTGAACAGTCTTTACGCGCAATGGGCTACGCAGTTGATTTATCCTCTTTGGATTATGTCTTCTGACGGATACGCAGCCGTGGCTGGATCGATGAGTTTGCCAGGAGACTGGAATAGCTTTAACAAGGACGATCCAACGGCACCGTGGAAATTTACACCGTTTGCTGCGTCTGCTTCAACTGCAACCCCTGATGCTTTCGACTGGTTAACTAACACCATACATGTAGCCAGTGTTGGTGGCGATACAACGCCAGGCCTGCACTCCTTTACTGTCGTCGCTGACAGCAAATATTCGCATCAATGGGGAGGGGCAACCATCAATATAGACGGGACAACATCCATTCCCTCTTTCTCCGGAACGTCACTCGGACCGCCGAACAACATCTCATTCGACGACGGGTATTATTATTCGTTTCGCGTGATCGACCACATGGCTCATCTCATCGATCCCCTGACGATCGCGGTAATGAAGACTTCTGCACCGCCTGTATCAGTCGGTCAAATCGGGCAAACGCCAGAAACGCCAGCGCCTGACGAGCCGGTAGTCGTCAGTATTCTCACCAACCAAGTCAAATCCGCAGAGGAACGAATCTATCTCCGGTGGTCAACGGACTTCTTCATCACATCGCACATCGTCGAAGCAACCGGCTCGGGAATGAATTATTCGGCGACAATACCTCCGCAGCCGGCGGGGACCGCTGTTCAGTACAGGATCGTAACGTCCACGACTGATCTTTCCTCGTTTGTCACCGCGCGGTCAATCGACTCACTGACTCTATCGACGAGCAGCACTTTCAAATTCGTCGCGGGCGGCGGTACGGAACCCACACCCACGCCCAGTCCGACCGCGACTCCCACACCGAGCCCGACCCCCACACCAACACCGTCAAATCAGGCACCTATCGTAAATGCCGGACCTGACCAAACGATAGCAACTCACAGCGCAACCCTGATCGGTTCCGCGACGGACGATGGGCTACCGAACCCACCCGGAGCCCTGACCTATACTTGGAGCAAGGTGACTGGACCTGGCACAGTCTCCTTTGGGGATGCACATGCGGCAGGCACATCAGCCAATTTTTCTGCGGGAGGAGTATACAACCTGAAACTTACAGCAGCCGACGGTGCCTTGTCCGGCAACGACACGGTCCTTCTCACGGTGAACAAACGACCTACCGCTAACGCCGGTCCCGACCAAACAATCACTCTACCGAGTACGGTGACATTGAGCGGATCCGCGACCGACGACGGGATACCCAATCCACCTGCCACAGTAAACTACACATGGAGTAAAGTAAGTGGTCCTGGGACAGTGGGTTTCGCCGATGCGCACGCAGCGAGAACGACGGCCACGTTCTCGATTGCGGGCACGTATTCGTTAAAACTAACGGCGAGCGATAGTGTGTTCACGGGCACTGATACAGTGGCAATTACTGTCAATCCCAATCCGAACCCTACCGCTGATCTCACCCTGACCATCACCGACGCTAAAAGTAACGTCTCCGCCGGACAGAAGAACACCTATACAATTGTGGTAACTAACCTTGGGCCTAGTACGGCTACCGGAGCTGTTGTGACAGATACTTTTCCAGCAATCTTCACCGGTGCAACATTCACCGCCACCCAATCAGGGGGAGCTTCGGGGTTCACGGCGAGCGGGAGCGGCGACATCAATGACACCGTAGTGATACCCCATGGAAGCAAAATTACCTACAAGGCGACCGGCACTATCAGCCCGTCTGCTACCGGCTCGATCTCCGAAACGGCCACCGTGACGCCACCGAGTGGGGTGACCGACACAAATCTCGCGAACAACAGCGCCACCGATACTGATGCGATCAACTCTCAGGCGGACTTAAAAGTGACTGTCACAGACGGTAAAACCGTGGCGATTGTGGGAAAGCCAATTACTTACACAATCGTCGTTACTAACTTGGGGCCGAGCGATGTCGCTGGGACCGCGATACAGGACAGTTTTCCAGCAACATTTACCAATGTAACATTCACCGGCAACCAATCAGGGGGAGCTTCTGGGTTCACGGCGAGCGGGAGCGGCGACATCAATGACACCGTAGTGATACCCCATGGAAGCAAAATTACCTACAAGGCTACCGGAACTATCAGCGCCTCAGCTAACGGTTCTATTTCTGATACCGCAACGGTTAGGGTTCCCAGCGGAGTTAGCGACCCCAACCTCGCTAACAATACCGCGACTGATACTGACACGTTTTGATTTTGTGGTTATGCCTGATAACACTGGCTTCTTTACTCTCCAAGCCGGACAGGTCCTGGATCAGGGAGACAAAAGGCAACGCCATCAAAGTCGTCGTCCCACTCCCGCCGCTGGGCGGTATGGTATTTCCTTATGACAACGGGCCATACCGGGTAGCGGCAGCCCACCCCCTTTGGCCGGGAACAATCCTTTTTTTGACCCGCAGGCGACCGCAAATCGTTGTCATCTTAGAAACGATACCTCAGTGAGCTGGCTCTTGAGAAATAGTCTTCTCGGGCACGACCCCACCACTCTGATCTATCGCCTGCTGAGGTGTGATTATTGTGCGGCCACCAGTCAGGACGTGCAAATTAAGCGAACACGAGCCAGCCGACAGTCTCGTTCATTCCGAGAGTGCGCCTGACCATCGTGTCATGCTTATCCAACGTCGCGGCAGCAAGGGTTTCTGACCTCGCTTTGGGTGACTCGTTTTCGTCCCACAGTTTTTCGATTCGAGGAAACCACGTTTCGCGATCGCCACAATCCGTTTGATATGTTCCGCCTTCTCGCACTCGATCCGCGGCTGCAACTCTGCCATGAACTGCTTCGCCGCAAGATCAGCCGGTCTTTCCATTCTCTAAACATCTTTGCCAAAGCGTCTGCGTCGTAGGAAGGAAAGGGAGTCATTCCTTACTATTTGCACCTTTATTTTAACTGAAGCCTGGGTGGGACAGGCTTCGCCCCACCCGCAACGAGCCGAGCTGCCTAAAAGCTGAGCTGCTCAAGGTGAATAGGGAAGGCATTAAAAATTTCGTCGCAGAAGTGGGTAGGATACTTATAGTCGAACACTCTTTGACCGGTTGCCTGTAGACCAACGATCTCGGCAGAGGCGTTACCGCTCTGGAACCCACCGGATACGGCATAGTCAATGAGGTAATTATCCGGAGCATCTTCGTAAACACTTGAGCAAATTTCGCTAACAATCGAACGGTTATAGCTAAAGATCTGCGGCGCGGTACTGCTGTTCAGATTGAGCGAGTATTTTCGAGGTGTGGCAAATTTTCTACTGATCCCCGGAGGAGTTTGGGCAAAACTGGGCAAACCATTGTCGAACAACAGAAGCTTGTTGTTATAAGTAATCGACACCGCGTGTTGCCCGATGGGAGCAACTCCCCCCGTAGGCACAGTCAAGGCGTACCGGCTCAGACTCGGATATTGAAACCAAGCTTTGCTCTTGTCTCCAAGGATCCACTTGATCGCGCCCGATGCATAGTCAAGCCCAATAACAAAGTTTTCCCTGCTCGAAACGATAAGAGTATCATCCGAGGCACGGTAAGTGGCGGCATTATTATGAAACCAGTCCTGCCCGCGGCGGACAAACGCGCTCGGATCATCTCCACCGGCCCGCATGGTCGCGGAGATGATGTTGGCCATATTCCATTTGTGCTGTACGCTGCCGCTCTTGCCCACCTCTAGGATAACGCTTTCGATATCCGTACTGGTGTCTACTTCCAAGAGCAAACCATGTTTGCCGGGATCAATATTGTGATGGAACTCGGTCACCCCGATGCTGCTGTAGTCGCCGACAACATTGACAGTGCCATCTAGTTCGATGCGAAACAGCTGCGCTCCAGATCCGATATAGATCGCATTACCAAAAAACGCACTTGAGACACTTGAAACTCCCGCGGTGCCGACCCAGCGAAGCGCTCCATCGGTATCCATCAAAGCAGGAGAAAAATTACTGCAGCTGTCTTTCAACAACATAAAGTCATAGCTTAGGCTAGTGGAGCGGATTCGGGGGAGCACGGCAATGCCCTGCTCGTAGCCACAGCGGTCGTGGAATGCTTCTGTAGCGACTGAAAATAGACTTTGCGCTGTTGAGTTATCTTTGAACACGTAGGTCAACGTGACGCTATTAGTAAACGCGTCATACAGTCCGAACAGAGGAATTTTGAGGTCGCCAGCAGAGTTCAAATACCCTCTGCTCGACAAATAACCACTCGAATAAGTTGCCGAAATCGGGCGGGTAACGGAACCGGGTTTCGGCTGAACGGTAAACTGCACCCTTTTCAAGTTAGCAATCGGACTCACGCTAAAGTTAAGGTAGCGAATAAAAGGACTCGGTCCGGCAGCTTTGCTCAACAGAGTAATACGGGTGTCATCCGCCTGAGTCGCGCTGGAGGACTGCACCATTACAATCAGCACACTGGCCGCTATGAAAAGCATTTGTGCTGCACTCGAGTGGTAAACACCCTGACTGCTCTTACTGGTAAAAAAAACCTTCATCTACCCGCTCCTTTCGAACTTTGCGTTTAATTTCTCAAACCCACCATTCTTGCCATATTTATTCGAAGTCAAGCCCAATCGCTTAAAGACGTCGCTTCAACTCCGACATTTAGCCTTTCGATTGGCGATGTCTCCTGACAAACGAACGCGATAGGCGAAGCGGCTGGGAAGTTTGACGTTTGCTAATTTTGGCTTTCGCGTAATTTTCATCCATGAACTTAAAATCTTGGTTTGTTCGCGTCCTTGCGATTCTTGCGTTTGCCATCGCCATTTGCTGGAGCAGTCAGGCTGCACAGCCAAGCAGCACCGGTATCGGTCGTTTAGTTGTGCAAAGATCGCCCGCGATTGGAGGTAGCGTATTTCTACGGCTCTCGATCGATGGCGAAGTTCACAATATCCAACCGGGAAGTCGCTACGATCAGCCGATTTCGGCAGGACATCACGTTTTAATCGTGGACACGCCGAGCAATCAACATCAGCCGACTTCGATGTCGCTTACCGTGGAGCCAGGCCGAACGTACGCGTTCACCGCTACTCGGGGGTCGGACCAGGGCGTATCTCTGCTGCGATCGAGTCGTACTCCCTAAGCAAGCTGGAAGAAACCCTTCTTTGGGCGTCGCGGCGTTTTTCGGTGGATCTATCGCTCAAAACCGGCTCAGATTTTGGGCATGAGTGCGCGAATCATTCAGGTGCGGCCATCACGCGATCCCCGCTGGCAGAAACAAGGCGGCTGGGAAGTTTTCGAGGCTCAGGGTGTGTCTCCGATCTATTGCGGCAAAAATGGTCGCGACCAGGCGCTCAGTTACGCACAGCAACGCGCTGGATACGGTCGGTGTGAGATTCAGGTTCTCGACAAAACCTGGAAAGTTGTCGAGACGATCACGAACGAGGATTTGAAGCCGGTCGTGTGAAACGCGACATGGATATTATTCGGCGGCTCCTTCTACGGGCCGAAGCTGCCCCCGATGGCCAACTCAGCATCCATGACGCTCTCGAAACCTATCACGTCCGCCTGATGATTGATGCCGGACTCGTCGACGGTCGTATTAGCGAAGAGATCACGACCGGGGCTCCTCGGCATTCGTACATCCATGCCCTTACTTGGGCTGGACACGATTTTCTCGATGCTGCCCGCGACGAAACCCTGTGGAAGAAGGCTAAGCAGCACGTAATTAAGCCTGGCGCTTCTTTCACTTTCGAGCTTTTGAAGGAATGGCTAAAAGCGGAGATTCGGGCCCGCTTTGGTGCCGGCTGAGTTGCGTCCACGGCAAATGCGCGCTGTTTCGTCACAGCTATCGCGCGCGCGAAGGCTTACGGCTGTTCGGCTGGAATCATATGAACTTAATGGCAATTAGGCGAGCCTTGCCGCGCCGATTCGGGGTCGTAATGCTCGAACCGAAGAAATTGCCGGTCGTAGTGGCATTAGCGTCAAAGATTCCATTGCCGTAAACAGTGCCAGAAACTGACGTGTTGGAAGCGGCGTTTCCGATACTTGTCGTGGTGGAACCGCGTGTCTCTACGCCTTGCGTCGCTAGGATAAGAGCGTCCGCGCCGTGGCGCACAGCTATTTTGACGGCTGGTCTAAGGGCCTCGATTTTTCCCGATTGCCACATCGCCAAGTTTGGTACCGAGCGAATGAATACCAACGCGCGCGCGCGCGATGCGTCACCGTTGTTTCGAGCAGCCTAGTGAGCTTGAGACCTGCCGTAGCACTTTCTCTTCATGCGCCGGGCGATGCTCACTTTTCTCAAATTCCCGTCAAATTCTCTAAATGGCTGCTGGGAACCTTCTACGTGCGCTTTCCAATGCGACAAGGGCAATGGAAAGAATGGCGATAGTTGAGCCACTATCAGGGAGGTTCGGCCCCGCAGGCCCGCGCGGAGGTCCAAATGTGAGGTATTGCGGATTGGAAAGCCCGCTGGCGAACACGGTCTCGATGCCTCCGGGGGTAAATTCAAGGATATCACCACCGAGACCGTTGAAGCTTAGCTCAGTAACAAAGAGATTGCCCGTGCTGTCAAAGGCTAAGCCCCGAGGGAAGGTTAGCCCGGTAGCGAAGGTACTCTCCACGCCTCCCGGCGTAAATTCGAGAATTGAGTCGTTCCCAGGGTTTCCAAAGTCGAAGCTCGAGACAAAAAGATTGCCCGCGCTATCAAAGGCTAACTGCCCCCCGGGAGCTTGATCGCCGAAGGCTGCTGGGCCGACGAAAGTGGTCCGGGTGCCACCTGGCGTATATTCGAAGATAGTTTTGTCGGCGCCGTCAGTCGCGAAGAGATTCCCGGCGCTGTTAAAGGCTAGGCCGAAGCTCTGGCCGGGAAGGGAAGCGAATACGCTGCGCGTTCCACTGGGTGTGAATTTGAAGATAGTGCTCGGGAGATTGGAACTTCCAGGATTTTCCGACATCACAAAAATATTACCTGTGCTATCTACAGCAAGACCTGAAAGGAAACCGGAAGCGCCGCCGAAGGTGTGCTGCGCGCCGCTTGGAGTAAATTTATTAACGCTTCCCCCACTGCCGCTAGAATTTGTAACCGCCGCAAAAAGATTGCCGTTGCTGTCAAAAGCCAATCCCCGAGGGAGTTTTGTGGGGTAGGAGGCGAACGTGCTCTGGATTCCAGCAGGGGTATATTCGAAGATCGAACCGCCTTGATTAGCGCTCACGAACAGGTTGTCGGGAACGGCGATGGCGGTGATGGGCGCAATTATTGCCATGAAGGCGGGAGCAAGGAGCAATTTAAGAAAAAATCGAAGCTGGGTGTTTACGGGGGTTTTGGTTTTCATAGGGGTTATTGACGGGTCTTCAAAAATGCGTTTACGGCTTCCGCGAGAGTATGTCGAGCATTATCTTTAATAAATCACTGTAGAATAATGCCTTACAAAAGAGCAAATCGTTGCCTTAACGAAGAATCGTTTTCCGTGCGGTTCGGTCCCCGAAATTATTGTTGAAGGAGAGACAGGTTTTCTGGTCGAGGATATCGATCGTGCGGTGGGAGCGGTGCGGAAAATTGAGCAGATCAGTCGTGCGCGCTGCATTATATTAGTTATGAGTAAAAGTAGCTGTCTCCGTGATGGGGCCGCCCATTGTGATTGAAGCAGGATTGATCGTCCCAGAGAATGAGCCTGTTCCGCTCCCAGTCCAATTAGTGAAACTGTAACCGCTCGCCGCCTTGGCACTAATCGAAGCAGCTGCTCCGCTGTTTTTCCATCCGCTAGCTGGACTCACCGTGCCACCAGCTCCATGGCTCATCGTTAGGTAATATTGGGTTTTGAAGGTTGCCGTGTAGGTCTTATTTGTAGTAGGCGCGACACTGTGTGAAATAGCTCCTCCGCCAGTCCAGCTATTCCAGACGTACTGAACCCCCGTACCACCACTTTGCGGTTCATTCGTGCAGCGCAAATTCGATTTACCCGTTTATTTCGGGGCGCCAGATAGGCCATATCAGGTGCTTGGCTACATGGAAGTTGTGATGGGTAAGGGCTTGTAGGGAAAAAACCTGTCGCCCAAGCTTTCGAGTAGAGTCTATCCAAGAAATCAGCATACTGCTTTTGCTTGTCGTCATCTTTCCGAAATCGCCTCTGGTAGGAAACTCTGAAATGCTTTTCGATCGCGTACGCGCGCGCGCGATACTTGTCACCTCGAAACAAGCAGACGCCTGAATGTTAAGTCCAGGATAGTTCGGCTTGAGATTCGACCGTTCGCCGCTGGTGATGCAATTTCGTTTTCGGAACCTTATTCCAAGTCTTCCAAATCGGAGATGGCAGGACCGTTCAGGACACGGCCAAGTGCATCAAAACGTGAACCATGGCACGGGCAATCCCAGGTTTTTTCGCAGCCATCCCACCGAACAATGCATTTTAGATGCGGACATACCGCCGAAAATTTGTGCAATTGTCCCTGTTTATCACGATAAGCGGCAATCTTCTTTGCCCCCTGGCGCAGAATTGCGCCTTCGCCCGAATCAATCTTTTCCTTGTCCCGCTCGTCTCCGGACGTGACATAGTCGGTGAGTTGCGCGACGACGTTCGCGTTCTCGGCGACGTAATCAGCTACGACCGCCGGCCGCAGTGTTTTGCGACTTGGGTCGTAGAGCGTAGTCCAAGGATTTTCGCGACCGCAAATCAAATCACTAATCAATATTGCTGCGATTGTTCCGTGCGTCATTCCGTTACCGGAATCGCCCGTCACCACAAAAACATCCTTGTCGCCGGGATTGCGGCCGATGTAGGCCATACCATCCACAGGTTCCATAACCTGCCCGGACCATCGATCTACGTATTGCCCGACCGCAGGAAAATGTTGCCGTGTCCATTCCTCTAAATGCGCGAAGCGTTTTTCGAAATCGAACGCCTGCGCGGTTTTATGATCTTCTCCGCCGACAATGAGCAGATCCTCTTCGCCGTCAGGCGTAAGTCGAACGTAATGATAGGGGGCCGGGCCGAGCAATTTTTTTTCTTCCTCGGCGGTTTGAGCGGTGTCC